>Ga0302319_10004997_pt1 | contig 26957 bp, 24 predicted proteins | sample Bog_T0_2_FD_203319 | JGI IMG/M metagenome (GOLD analysis project Ga0302319, IMG submission 203319) | Peat permafrost microbial communities from Stordalen Mire near Abisko, Sweden - Bog_T0_2 | ecosystem: Environmental > Terrestrial > Soil > Wetlands > Peat | place: Sweden: Abisko, Stordalen Mire... | reverse complement strand
GAGCGTCACCGTGGCGCGCCCCGTCTTGCTGTTCTCCTTCATGGCGCTGGTGGTAACGGCGCTAGCTGCCCTTTGGCTCACGCCTCTTTCGCTCAATCTCGAAACCAAAACCGCCAAAACGTTCGCCGCTGCTCAATTGACCGGCGCCATCGAATCGCGCATCTTCGATGAGCAATTCCCCGACACCGTGCTTTACATCGGCAATGTCGAAACCGAAGACAAGCAGATCGTCTGGCGTCAAGTCTTCATCGCCGACGTTACCCCGCCCGCCAAGCTCGAAGAAGAAGGCAAGAACCGCGGCGACGGTCCGCGCATCATTGTGGCCCAGGAAGCCATCCCCTACGCCGACCCAGTCAACAACCGCATCATTCTCGACATGCGCGACTTCCGTTCCACCGAACGCGACAAGGAAGGCAGGGCAGTCACCACCATCGCCCAAACCCATGAATGGACGCTGCAAGCGCAAAAGCAGGAAGACCTCCAAGTCAACAAAACCATTCAGGAGATGGATACCGGGCCGCTTTATAAGCGCGTCTATCGGAAAAACGATCTTTCCGCCAAGGACCTCATCGATTCGAAAATCGAACTGCATCAGCGGTTCGCCCTGCCGTTAGCTTGCATGCTGCTCGCTCTAGTGGGCATTCCGCTCGGCGTCTCGTCGCGCAAAGGCGGCAAATCGTCGGCATTCGTCGTCACCGTGCTGGTGGCGTTTCTCTACTATCTGGGTTACATCACGCTGATCGGCTTGGCGAAAAAAGGTAGCTTGCCCGCGCCATTCGCAGTTTGGACACCCGATGTTCTGTTCGCCATTGCCGGTACGATTATGCTCGCGCGTCTCGAAAAGCCTGGCGACAAGGATTGGGCGGCGTGGTTCAAGAGTCTCGCCGAAAAACTATGGAAGGCCACGGTGCGGTTCGTCAACACCGGCGCCAAAACCGTGCGCCGCGGCCCACTCACCGCGCGCGGTTTCGGCCTGCGCCCGATGTTGATTGACGGTTATGTGCTGAATGGCTTTTTGTTTTACTTCGGCATTCTGCTCGTCGCGCTCGTCGCTCTGATCGAGGTGTTCACCTTCTTTGAATTGCTCGGCGACATGATGAAGAACGACATCAGCATGGCCACCATGGTTGACTATCTCTATCACTTGGCGCCCAGCCTGATCTATCAGGTGACGCCCATCGGCACCATGGTTGCCGTGCTGATTTGCTTCGGCATCCTCACCAAATACAACGAGGTGACGGCTTTCAAAGCCGCCGGCGTCAGCGTTCATCGGCTGGCCGCGCCCGTCGTCTTCGCCAGTATTCTGATTAGCGGCCTGCTGTTCGCCTTCGATCATTACTACATTCCGGGCGCCAACCGGCGCCAGGAAATGTTGCGCGCCGAAATCAAGAAGAAGCCGGTGGCCACTTATCTGCGGCCTGATCGCCAATGGGTCTATGGCAAAGATTCGCGCATCTACAATTTCCTGCATCTCGATCCCAAGGACGCGATTATGTCGAAAGTGAATGTCTTCGATCTCGATCCGAAGACCTTCCACGTGATGCACCAGATCACCGCCGACCGCGCCCAGTGGAACGATCACCTGCATGCCTGGGTTTTCGAAAACGGTGTGAGCCAGCAAACGACAGCCTCGGGCGCGGACTACAAGCAGTTCTACAACGCCACCGCGACCTTCCCCGAATTGACCGAAACTCCTTCCTGGTTCGTGAAAGAAGAGAAGGAATATAAGGAGATGAACTTCCAGGAACTCGCCGGCTACATCAAGGAACTGAAAGCCAGCGGCCTCGATACCACGCCATTGCGCGTGCAATATTACAAAAAGTTTGCCGTGCCTTTGTTCGCCGTCATCATGGCGATCTTGAGCATCCCCTTCGCTTTCGTCGGCGGCAATCGCGGCGCCATGCGCGGCGTTTTCGTCGCGTTCTTTATCGCCATCGCCTACTGGACCATTGGCACGCTCTTCGAGCAGGTAGGCGATCTCAATCAACTGCCCGCAGCCATGGCCGCCTGGGCGCCCGATCTGATTTTCACCCTCGGCGGCGCTTATTTCATGGTCCGCATGAAGACTTGATTGCTTCGCTGCGCGATGACCGCTGGCTACCACGCCGTGAAGGCCAGATGACCGATCCACTGCATCTGCGCATCCAAGATTAAAAAATCATACTTATTTATCTCGTGAATTCAATGACTTCCACCGGCTGGAAGTTAGCTGGAAGCTGCTCGCCACGGATCTTCCCACCGCCTGGAAAACCCGGCTGGCACACTTTCAGCCATGCTCGTTCATAGTTCATTTCTCATCCGCTGCGCTCTCAGCCCATCCGCCGAGACACGGGCCGGAAAGCCCTTCTACATCCAGCACATCCAGACCGGCCTGGAGTTCAGGTCCGCTACCCTGACCGAAATCTCCCAATGGATCGCCGAACAGAACCTGCGCTACCTGACTGACGCAATCGTCGCTTCCTCCACCTCTGCCGAGGAGGAGTTCTTGTGAGATCGGTTCTGTTAGACCTCATCATGCGCGTAGGCCACGGGGACGAGGCAGCCCTTCTCGAGCTCCGGCGTCAAACTGAGCCGAAGTTGATTGGAAGCATCCAGCGAATCGTGAAGAACCGATGGACCGTCGAGGAGATCCTGCAGGATGTATATACGTATGTTTGGATCCGCGCTGCCCACTATGACCCCGACCGTGGCCAGCCCCTGGCCTGGCTCTCGACTCTCTGCCGCAGCCGCGCCATCGATAGCTTCCGGCGAAGCAAGAGAGAAGCCCTCTGTATGAAGCTCGACGATCAAATTAGCTCTAACCTGGGGGTGTCCCGCCAGAAATCTGAAACGTGCTGGCCATACAACCGCCTCCGCGAGAGCGTTTATAAGCTAGGTCCGCAACAACAGCACCTTATCGATCTGGCATTTTTCGAAGGTTTTACCCATTCCGAGATCGCTGCGCGGACTGGGATTCCGATCGGCACGGTTAAGAGTAGAATCCGCAAAGCCCTTCAGCAGCTCAAGGAAGCCCTTCCAGTCTAGCCGCCAGGCTTCTGTGCGAAACTAAGATGCGGCGGTGGCGTCCGTGATGATCGCGATTCACTTGCTCGGTCGGTTTCGAGTGCTGGTGGATGATGTCCCTATTGAAGACGCCCGCTGGGGACGGCGGAAAGCTAAAACTCTCGTCAAACTGCTTGCGCTGCAGCCCTTGCGGCACGGCTTCAGGCAGATGCACCGCGAAGAGCTCATGACGCTGCTCTGGCCGGATCTCGAACCTGAGCCTGCTTTCAATAATTTCAACAAGGCCCTTCATGCGGCGCGTCGTTCCCTGGAACCAAGTCTGACGACAGGCCGTGCTTCGCGATTCCTCCAAACCAGGGAGCAGTTGGTCCAACTCGCGGGCGAAGTATCCGTGGACGTCTCGGCCTTCGAGTCATCGGCGGAGGATGCTATCAGAACTGCGGATAGCGCCAAATTGGAGTCGGCGTTGAGTCTGTATGAGGGTGACCTGCTGCCGGAGGATCTCTTCGAGGATTGGACAGCGGTACGGCGTGAACATTTGCGCGCCCTCAAGGGTCAGGTGCTGCTCAAGCTGGCTGAGGTCTGCGAGGCCTCCGCCAATCTCCCGGCCGCCGTCGAGGCATACCGGCAACTCATTGCTTCCGATCCCTGCAATGAGGCCGCTCACCGGGGCGTGATGCGCCTGCAGGCTGCCGGCGGACAGCGTCATCTCGCACTGGAGCAATTCCGCATTTGTAAGGAGGCTTTGCAACGTGACCTGGAAGCCGAGCCGGAGGCCGCAACGATCCAATTGTACGAGCGGCTTTTGGCTGGCGCTAGCAGCGAAGGGCCTCCCGTATCCTCTGGCCTGGCATCGGGCGGGACCGGCAGCCCCGCGGTTTCCGCCGTTCCGGAAGACGCTATCCAGACTCCACAGATTCGGGCGCAACAGAATGAAAAGTCATCGTCCCGGCGATGGCTTGTCGCGGTGGCCACCATTGTTCTGCTCAGTGCCGGCGCGCTGGCAGCCTATCGATCCCTTGCAATCACCAAGCCTATGGGAATCGCCAGGCCGGTGCAGTATATCGCGATTATGCCGTTGACAGCAGGGAACAATTCTCCGGAACTCGGGTACGTTGCCGACGGAATCACAGAGAGCATCATCAACGAGCTCTCACAACTGCACCAAGTGCGTGTTATGGCCCGGAGCACCGTTTATAGTTACCGCGCCAAGGGAATGGAACCCATGGCTGCGGCGATTGAGATGAAGGTTCAAGCCCTTCTGCTTAGCACGATTGCCAAACACGGAGACCGGTTCCGCGTATCGGCCGAACTGGTAGAGGTCCCCCAGGGAACACGGATCTGGGGTAATCAATATGAGCTGTCCGGTAAGGACCTGATTTCCATTCAAGACCGGGTTGCCACGGGAATCGTAGCCGGCCTGGGAGTGTCGCTCAGCCCCGACGATCGCACGCGCCTTTCGCCTTCCCATCCGGACGACCCCGAGACTTACCGGCTCTACCTGCAAGCACGCTTCTTCTGGAACCAGCGCTCGAAGGAAGGCTACCTCAAGTCGATCGAACTGTTTCAGGCAGCCATCGCCCGCGACCCCTCTTACGCCCCTGCCTATGCGGGCTTGTCGGACAGCTACAGTTTCCTCGGACGCGACGAAGCGCCAACGCCCGAATACATCACCAAAGCGAAGGCCGCGGCCGAAAAGGCTCTCGCCATCGACGATAATCTGGCCGAGGCCCACGCCTCGCTCGCAATGATGAGCAATGTGTACGACTGGAATTTTCCGGCCGCCGAGCGCGGCTTCCGCAGAGCACTGGATCTCGACCCCGGCTACGCCACCACACGTCTCTTTTACGGAGTCTTTCTGGCGTCGCAGGGACGCCTCCAAGAGGCTCAAACGCAGCTCGATCAGGCAGCGGAACTCGACCCGTTATCTCCGATCATCGCTTTGTGCCGCGGGTATCCTGCAAGCTTTGAGGGTCGCACTGAGGCGGCCATTCAGGCGGCCCAGCAAGCCTTGGCTATTTCCCCTGGTTTCGCCGCGGCACTCGAAGATCTGATGACTTACTTCGAACGCCAAGGCCGGCAGGAGGAGGCCATGCAAGAGTCGATCCTTCTGTTGCACGCGCGCGGCCAGCACCAACTAGCGGAGGCCGTCGAGGCGTGCTACCGCAAATCGGGCTACCAGGCAGCCGTCCGCCTTTGGTTCGAATCCGAAGAACAGCGCGCGGCCACGACTTACGTGTCGCCCTTGCGGATCGCAATCCTGGCCATGCGAGCGGGAAAAATGGATAAGGCATTTGCCTGGCTAGACACGGCGGTCCAGGCCCACAATGCGGGGCTGGTATATCTCACCATCGATCCCAAGTACGCCCGGCTTTGGTCCGATCCGCGCTTTGACGCGGTCATCCAGCGAATGGGCCTAAAGCCCCGCATGAAATAATCCGGTTCGCTCGAGCGCTCGTATTGGAAAGTGGGCGATCGTTTATCGCCATTAGCCGGAGGTGAACCAGATGGGACTTGCAATATCGCTATGGGATAGCGCATTCTCGCGAGCGAAAAGAGTGATGACGACTTTGGAAGAACGGCGTGCATTAAGTGTGCTGGAACATCGCATCCGAACGATTCTTCCAGAGGAATATCAGGATAGCTACCAGGATGTTGAGCCCGTTTCGATGGGGTCGGCTGGGTTGAAGTTTGGACTTGATGGCAGGGTGGCCTGGAACGACATCTGGGGGAGTTTCTGCGATCTGGCGATGGCGGGCGGCCCTCCTCACAAAGGCAAACTGCTCATGCCGGCGACCCGTGACGAGGTTGAAGCGGAGCCGGCGCGCTATGCCCACGTAACGGATGAGATCTGCCGTGGGATTGGGCTGGTCACGGGCTTGGCGGTGCGGCCATCGCCGGTTGCCGGCTGGGTGCGGATCAATTGTGACAGCGCGGTGACGGCTGGCTGGCTCGCTCGCGCGATCGTCATGGAGAATGTGTCGGCCCGCTGCGAAGACGCCGCACTCGATCTACCCGCTGGACCCGGTTTCCAAGTTGAGAAAGAGATTAAGAATGTAATTACCGCCATCGCTAAGACTGCTCATTATTGGCACGCACACGTGTGGACAGCCCGGCAAAACGTAATCGCAGCCCTATTCGCGAGAATTTCGCTGGAATCGCCGTTGATCCAACCCGCGGTTGTTGGCCACGACTTTGAAGCTGAGATGGATCATGTGCTCAGCCGTAAGATCTCCGCGAAGATCTTTGCGGCGACCGGACTCATACCCTGGCACGTTCGCTGCGCCGGGTGGGTGGGCGCGGTTTGCCCGAGCGTCAAGACAGCAATCTGGATGATGCGGGCGCTGGTTGTGAGCAATGTATTCGCGCGCCGCGAGGATACGGTTCTCTTTGTTCCGGTCAATCCCAAGACCGATCCATCAGGGGCTATCGCGTCAACGGCTGTTTCCAAGGTATATGGTTTAGCTCGCGTGGTCGGAGTCGTTTAGCCGGCGGCTATCTCACATCATGGATTGAGTTCACAATCAGTAGTAGGCACCCCGTTTTCGACCATACAGAGTCATGAGTGGTACCGGTCGCATTAGCGATGAAATCGCCGGTCCGGAGGACGATTCCACAATCGATCACCGCGCCCTCCAACACCAGGCACTGCTCGGCCCCGTTATGGCGATGGCTGGAAAAGCGTGCCCCAGGCGCCATCCTGACCAGCGTGGTTACTGTCTGCTCCCTCCGGCTGACAAACAACTGTTTCGCTGACACACCCTTACCGATATCCACCCAATCGCCTTCATGAGCACGTATGACGCATGAACCTGACGGAATAGCGAGAACCCGCTCGCGCACAGAGAGCCGGCAGCGCGGCTATGGGTCCAGCAAGGTGCAGTAGTCCCAAAGTATTATTAACCGCGTTCAATTCCCGAAGACAAACCGCACAGCCGGTAGCCAAGTGCTTCTCAAAATCAGCCGTTTCAGCTTCACCGAGCAGGCCCATCGCGTACGAACTGACGCGATCGAGTTCTTTGTGTTTGGTAACTTTGCGCTTCATCCGTTGGACCGGTCCGAGATAAGGTCCACGTCCAATCGTTCTCTTAACGCTCGGATCCCGGCGCGAATTCTGCCTTTAACGGTTCCAAGCGAGATTCCCAATTTTCGGGCAAGTTCGGAATGTGAGTACCCGAGATAAAACGACATTTCCAGTATCTGCCTTTGGTCTGAACTCAGCTGCTCGAACGCCGTGCGAATTAAGTTTCGCCGTTGCTCCAGGATACTATTCAATTCGCCTGCCGGTCCAGGTTCGAGTGGCTCATAATCCAACTTGCTGAAGCCTTTCTCGCGCCGTGTTCGGTTCAGCTTCGATCGGTACAGGTCGGTAGCCCGGCTTCGCGCAAGAACCGTTAACCACGCCGCCGGGTTGCCGCGCTTCAAATCGAAATCCGCCGCTTTCCGCCATACTTGGGCAAATACATCCACCGTAATTTCTTCGGCGTCTTCATAGTTTCCGAGGATTCGCAGCGCGAGGCCAAACACCAGCGGCCCGCTGCAATCATACAGCGCTGCGAGCGCACGTTCATCACCGCGGGCGACACCGCTGATGTGGTCAGCCCAATACTTTTCAGCCATGGGTAAATTCACGACTATTGCTTCTGGAATTTTTTTACGCGGGCGAAATCCGGCCCAAACCAACTATGGCCGTATGAGCCTGCATGCAGCGCCAGTGATCTGTCGTTGGCGGCAACGATGGAAAAGTCCGCTCATATCCTTGCGCTGGAGTAAACCGGGCGCAGACAAGTAGCAACGCAGCTGTAATAACACGACGAAAATAAAAACCCCATGCAATATCTGTACGAACGAATCGGAGTTTTAGATCTCTAAGATTCACAGTCATCAGACTGCTGGATCAATAAAATTCTTTGTTCGGATCTGATCCATTTCTCAGATCTCCTCCGTAGACAGAGACGAGTACCAACTCTACTTCAAGGAGAAAAATCGTGTCAACGCTTCGAGCGGTCTGGATCTTGCGGATCTTGGCTCTTTCCATAGCTCCCTTATGTATGGCTCACGCATCGGTTCTTACCACTGTCGACGGAGCCATCACTGTTACCGGCGTCGTTACCCCCATTGGCCCACTGTTCCAATACAATTATTCAGTTGCGGATACAACCGGGCTTCTTATCGATCTTGATATAGCCGTCCCAACAGGCGTAAGTATCACCAACTTTGCCGCTCCCGGCGGAGTTAATACGCCCGGCAGCGCTTTCACTGCAACCACCGATACCGTGCGCACCGGCGGCGGGACTCAGGAATATGTCTCCTTCCTCGAAAACCAGGGGGTCTTCTCTTCCACACCGCAGTCTGGGTTTATCTTCGATAGCACAATAGGTCCCGCAGCCAGTAATTTTGGCGTCACTCTTGCCGACGGCACTACCGGTAACGCAGGCGGCATTGCGGCGCCTGCTGCCCCGGAACCCGCGTCGGTTGCGCTTTGTATTATCGGTGTTCCAGCACTTCTCTTCTTGCGCGGGCGATCTTCAGCGTCCCGTCTCTAATCAGTCTTCTCAACCCATTCACAAAAGGAACTCAATAAAAATGAACAGAACACTTTGCCGTTTTACCTCAATCGTTGGCGCATTCTCTCTCTTCTGTGGCCAGCTGCTTGCCTCCAGCCATAGCGATGCGCCGCTAAGTAAACAGGACCCCCAGACCAACTTGACCGACGTCTACGCCTTCATCGGCGGCAACGGTAACGTCAACTTCGTTGTTAACGTCCGCCCGTTCTCCGAACCAGGCGACGGTGTGATGTATGACCGTTTCGCAGACGACGCCATGTACACCATCAACGTGGCAAATCCTGTAACAGGGGCATTGATCCGCTCCTATAACTTCCAATTTAGCCCCGTTTCCTCGGACGCCGGTAGCTACAAGAACAAGGCCACTGCTCTATCCTATGGCGTCGGAACCACCGTCGGCGCAATTCAGCATATCGGCGATTCAAACCAGAACTTCACCCAGACTTATTCGGTGACCATGGTCGACGCGGCCACCGGCATCTCCACAGTCCTCGGCGCCGGCATGCTTTCCGCTCCGCCGAACGTGGGTTCTCGCGTGACGCCTGCCTATAACGACCCAACCACGGGATTCGCCATCTCCGGCGCAACCAGTCCAGCATCGTTGGACACCTACACAAGCGAGGCTATCTTCACCGCTCCAACTGGCGAGCTGATGTTCGCCGGCCCTCGCGAAGATAGTTTCTACTGCGACATTCCAGGTATCTTCGATCTGCTGAATCCCCGCATTCTTGGTCCGGACGGTCACGGCCAAACAGGAACCGGCCTCGATGGCTTTAAAGGCTTCAACGTCCTGACCTTCGCCATCCAGGTGCCCCTCGCCAACCTCCCCGCGCCGATCGCCTATAAAGACGCCTTCACTGGAACCTCGCACGGCCTCGGAATTTACGCCTCGGTCAGCCGCCAGCGCATCACACTCCGCGGTTCCTCCGGCGATAACACCAACTCCGGTCCTTGGATCCAACTGAACCGCCTTGGCAATCCATTCTTCAACGAGTTGCTGGTTGCTATTCAGGACAAGGACAACTACAACCGCGACCTTCCTATTAACGACGCCGCCAAGTATGCCAAGTACGCCACCAACCCCGAAGCAGCCGCCTTGTTCAACGCGGTGTTCGGCGTTAAGTTCGCCACTGCAAACCGCTCGGACCTCGCCACCGTCTATATCCCCGACGTCCTTCGCTTCGATATGACCACCGGTCCAGTGCCGTTAATCGGCGAAGGCGGAAACCGCCTCAGCGGTCTCGGTGGAGATACCACGAACGGCAAGTGGAGCGGATGGCCGAATGGCCGTCGCCTCGGTGACGATGTCGCGGACATCGCTTTGACCGCCATCGCCAGTGGCCCGGCCTTCTCGCCTATTACCATCTTCGGCGACAACGTCAACCACAACGACCAAACCTATAACTTCGTGTTCCCCTACGCGGCCACTCCGAACTCGGGTACCACCAACTCGAAAGACCGGGTCGGATCTACTCCGTCCACTAACTAGGAAATTATGATGCGCCATCTCAGCGGTCTCATGCTGCTTGTGGTGTTGTCGGTTGGGCCGGTTCTCCTTCCGGCCCAAACCCCAATCTCCACCACCAGTGACAGCGAAATTGCCAAAGCTTCCCAAGTCGCCGCCACGCATCCTACGCCCGCCGCCTGGTCCCGTTTGGGCGACGCCTTTATGCAAAAAGCGCGCGAAACCATGGACCTCTCCTATTACGGCCGCGCTGAATCCGCCTACCGCAAGTCACTTGCCATCGACCCGGACTATGCCAATGCCGACGTTGGAATGTCCTGGGTGCTAAGTGGACGCCACGAATTTGAAAAGAGTATTGAATGGGCGAATAAAGCGCTGAAGACGGAACCGAACCGCGCCGACGCCTACGGCCTGCTGGGCGATGCGGCTCTTGAGATGGGGGACTACGATACCGCTTTCGAGCATTACCAAAAGATGCTCGACCTGAAGCCTGCCATAGCTTCCTACAGCCGCGCCGCGCATCTCCTCTTCATTACCGGCGATTTCAAAAAAGCAGGTCTGCTGATGTCGAAAGCCATCGCTTCCGGAGGCGCGTACCCCGAAAATGTGGCTTGGTGCATTGCTCAGAAAGCCCTCCTCGATTTCGCCCAGGGTGCCTACGTACCGGCGGAACAAATCCTTACGGTAGGTTTGAAACAGAGTCCCAACAACTATCACCTTCTCGCCGCAATGGGTAAAGTAAAGGCTGCACTCAAGGACTATCCCTCGGCGATCGAATACTATAAACGAGCTCAAGCCATCGTCCCCCAGCACGACGTCGTAGTCGGCCTCGGAGATATCTACGCTATTCAAGGCCGCACCGAAGAAGCTAATGAGCAGTATGCCCTCGTTGATTTCATTCGCCAACTGAATAAGGCCAACGGAGTCGTCGGCGACCTTCAGATGGCCCAATTCCTAGCCGATCACGACCGGAATATAGATGAAGCCGTCCGCCTCGCGGAAGCCGAATACAAGACTCGCCCCACCGTCTATGGCGCTGATACCTTGGCCTGGTGCTACTACCAAGCCGGCCGTATTCCCGAGGCCCGCAAATACAGTCTGAAAGCCCTTAGCCAAAACACCCCGGAAGCGGCGTTTCACTATCATCGGGGTATGATCCTGGCCAAAGCCGGCGACATGGGCGGTGCCCGCAAAGAGCTGTACGAGGCCCTGAGCCAGAACCCCTACTTCGAACCGAGGGCCTCACTCGCAGCCATGAAAGCGGTGCAAGATCTAGGTGCTCTGGCCGCCACGGCGAACAACTTTTTGAATTGAGGCGACGATCCCCTATGAAACAAATCGCGGCGGTGGCCTATCTCGTGTCCGCGGCTACCGGTCTCTTGGGCCAATCCGCTGGACAGGTTGTCCCCAACGGCAAACTCCTCGATCTCGGTCGGTACTGCTACACACTGACGAGTTCTCAAGATGGAACGGCCAAGCCGATAGGGGTCACCTTCCAGAGCGTTTCGCGAAAGCAAATTCAGGGCGTCGATGCGCTGGCCATCGTTGTCCACCAGCACACCTTCGATGGCAAATTTGATATGCGGGATAGCTTCCTGCTCCGGCGCGACGACCTGCGTCCGATCCGTTTGGACACCGGCCGGAATGGCCTTCCTCATGTTCATCTTGACTACCGCGACCGGCACATCTCGGGCTGGAAGATGGTGGGAACCACGAAGATGCCTATCGACGTAGCACTGAGCGGGCCTGTTTGGGACGGCAATCTTTGGGGTGAGACGTTCGCTGCGCTGCCGCTGAATGCTGGGTCGTCCTTCACGCTGCCCACCTACCAGTACGATTCTGGCTTCGGAATGTTTTTTGTCGACGTGTTGGATCAGCACCAGGAAAGCGTTCCATCGGGATCGGTCCAAGCGTGGCGAATCAAGGTGGGTCCCAGCAGATCCGAGCAAGTTGACTATATCGTCTCGACTCATCCAGGGTTGGAGATTGGTTACACCGCCGGTCCTTCATCACAACACCTGGGAGGTAATTGCGGCGGCGTCAAGTAATTCGTTCCTACAGAAACGCTGCCTTGCGGGGTTGGCCGTGTTTGTCGTTGTAGCGGGGCTGGGGATCTCTGCATTCGGTCAGGCGGACCAGCCCCCTTTCCGATCTTTCCCAAAGGCTTTTACTTCAGAGGAAATTGGGAATGCAATGGAGCGATGAGCAAGTAAAACCATCGAGTTCATAGAGCCACGTTTGTCGGCGCGGTGACCCTCGAAGAAAAATGGCCGGAACTCACGGATAAGGACGTCGAACCTGCGACAGGATACGTCGCGAAGTATCTCATCGGCTATCACGCCCAGCGGAAAGGTCTCGTCAGTTCGACGCCAACAATTTCGGGGCTGCCGTGTATAGCAGCGCGCACGGATGGCGGAATCAGGTTCTGACCATGACTTCATATATATCGGAGAAGAGGAAACTTCCGTATGTTGCGAATCGTTTCCTCTATTGAGCCCATTTGCAGCGCCATGGCCATGTGAGGACATTTAAGTCGCCGCCAACACGCTCAAGCAATACCAGACGACCCAAAAACTCGCAATCGGAAGGGATAATGATTGGGTTTTGATTGGGTATAATCAGGTCGTGATCTGTAAACTACTGAAAACTGGTGCGCCCGGAGTGATTCGAACACACGACCTTCTGGTTCGTAGCCAGACGCTCTATCCAGCTGAGCTACGGGCGCACTGATTTTGAGTATAGCAGCCGCCGGCTAGCTTGCTTTGAGGTCGGAATCCTCCAGATAGAGGCACTCCACGCGATTACGTCCATTGGCTTTGGCCTTATAAAGAGCCTCATCCGCCACGCGTACAAAAATGTCGGGATTGCGGTCGGTCAGGTCTGAAATCGTCACGCCGAAACTCGCCGTTACCGGAATTTCGGTGCCGGCGTCGGCCAGTATTTTGTCTTCCTGCAGCCGTTGGCGCATGCGATCAGCTTGATTTCTCGCCTGTTCCATGTCGCAATTGGGCAGGACTACCAGAAATTCTTCACCGCCGTAACGGCCAACCTGATCATAAGCCCGTATGCTGCTTTTGAGACGAGCCGCCGTTTCGCGCAGCACCGCGTCGCCGGCGAAATGGCCGTGGGTATCGTTCACTTTCTTGAAATGATCGATGTCGAGCAAAGCCACTCCCACTGAGCGCCGGTCCCGGTGGCAGCGTGCTATCTCGTTTTGCAGCGTAGCCATAATGGCGGCGCGATTGGGCAGCATGGTCAGCAGATCTTTGCTGGCCTTTTCGCGCAGCTCCTCGCGGGCTTGCATGAGACTCAATTGCAGCTCGATGATGCGTTTCCCGGCGCGCAGCCGCACCGACAACTCCTGCTGATTAAATGGTTTAACGATATAATCGTCGGCTCCTGCCTCCAGGCCCTCCACCGTTTCGTCTTTACTGTTCTTTGAGGTGAGCAACAAGATATAGGTGTAGGGTTCACGGCGCGTTTCGCGCACCTTACTGCAAACTTCCGGCCCGGTCAAGTGTGGCATCACCCAATCCAGAATGGCCATGGGCGGCGCATCCGGCTTGGCGAGAATAGCCCAAGCTTCCGCGCCATCCTCCGCCATCACGACCTCATAGCCCCATTTCACCAAGGCTGCCCGCAGCATGGCGCGCGATGTGGCACTGTCGTCGGCGATCAAAACCTTCATACGCTCAGTCAAAAGTTGTGGCCCTGCTTAGTTTTCTTCGTCCGTAAGATGCCGAAAGATTAGAGCATTCTGGGGAAAAGCAGTGCCGAAGTTTTTCACGGTCGATTTCCGGTGCCGGCTCTTATGGTCCGCTTGATCACCTAGCGATTCTTAGGATAAACCCTCATCGCACCAAACAACAAAAAGATTAGACGCGCCAAGGGTGTTTTGCCACAGAACAATGTGACCCAATCACCACCCTAATTACGATCCTATATCATGAGATTGTCGCCCCGAATTGGTACCAATCATGGAGCGCTTTTTGAGTAATGAGGAGTTTTTGATGAACAATTCCGTACTCGTGCCAATGGTGGTCGAGCAAACGTCTAGAGGCGAACGAGCCTATGACATTTACTCCCGACTGCTGAAAGAGAACATTATCTTTCTTGGTACGCCGATTGATGACAACGTTGCCAACTTAGTCATCGCCCAGATGCTGTTTCTGGCAGCTGAAGATCCCGAGCGCGACATTTCGCTATATCTCAATTCACCAGGCGGATCGATTACCGCCGGCTTGGCAATCCTCGATACCATGCGCTTGGTGGAGCCGGACATCGTGACGTATTGCTTGGGGCAGTGCGCGTCCATGGCCGCTGTTCTGCTGGCCTGTGGGACGAAAGGGAAGCGGTTCAGTCTGCCCAACGCCCGTATTCTCATCCACCAGCCCTCGATGAGCGGGCTAGGGGGGCAAGCTGCCGACATTGACATCTACGCTCGCGAGATTCTGCGCATGCGCCAATCGCTGAACGAAATTCTGGCTGATGCGACCGGCCAGCCAATCGATAAAATCGCCCGCGATGTAGACCGCGATTACATCTTAGAACCGGCGGCCGCGCTGGAATACGGGATGATCGACCGGGTCATTGCCAGTCGGCAACCGCAGCCCGTACCCACCCGTTAGGGATAAAATTCCAATTTTGGAAGAAAATCCTGCCCGTAAAATTACGGCAAGCCGTTCCTCTTATAAGTCTATAAGTCGTTGAAAAGATGAGGTGTGCGCTCTCCTCCAAGAAGCGCAAGTACCCTAATTCCAATGGTTTCCAAACAATTCCTATTGCCAGGCTGTCTATTTGCCGATCAGAATTTTAGAGCAAAAATCGCTCCTGAGTCCACCATGTAGTTGGATTCTGTTTTTGGAAGAGATGTCGGACAGCCTGGGTTGAAGCTCGAAACGGAAGCCGTTTTTGCGTGACGATCACAATGCAGGTGAGTTAAACTATAAAAGACACTTATCGCATGATGAAAAGATCGCGCCCTAAGATAGCCGTGTTCGCCTTATTGTCAGGCCTGATGATGGGAGTTTCCCATGCAGGTCCGAAAATCGCTGGTTCACATGGGATCAGTTTGATGGCAAAAGCACCGGCCGGGATTCCCGCTGCAGGCATCGCAGCTAATGGACCTAACGAGAGAGAACCGGAAGAAGCGGCCACGCTTACACCGAAGGCTGAGCCGGTCACAGGTACTGAAGGAGCCGATGGGAGCGTTAGGTCGGGAGAGGTAGACGAATGTCTACGCCGTTCCGACAGCCACTTCAACGCGGGTCGACAGCTCTACTTTGAAGGAGACTTAGCGGGAGCTCGGCGCGAGTTCGACCAAGCCGTTGACGCGTTGTTGAGAGTGGCGGATTCACTGCCGGATCATGCCCGCATTGAGCGCCGGCTCGACGAGATCTGCAATCTGATTTACCGTTTTGACGTGGAAAAACTCGGTGCCGGGCAGCAGGCGGAGCAGGACAAGGCCGCTTTTGACGAAGCGCCGATCGACGAGATCAGCCGCATGACGTTTTCGGTGGACGAGAAACTCGCTCCCAAGCTGCAAAGCGAGCTGAACCAAGTAAACTCCGGCATTCCGCTCGAGTTGGCGGGACCTGTTCCCGAGTTGATCCGCTTCTTTACGACGAAGGAAGCCGGGCGGCGGGCCTTGTTGGCGGGCTTCCGCCGGGCGGGCCGTTATCGGGCTTTGATTCAACGGGTGTTGGCGGAGGAGGGCTTGCCGGAAGAGTTGATTTATCTGGCGCAAGCCGAATCCGGCTTCCTGCCACGCGCTATCTCGAACAAGCAGGCTGTGGGCATGTGGCAATTCATCGCCGGCACGGGCGCTACTTATGAGCTCAAGCGCTCGAGCACTTTCGACGAACGCCTCGATCCGGAAAAGGCAACCAGGGCCGCCGCACGCTTTCTGAAGAGCTTGCATGAGCGGTATGGCGACTGGTATTTGGCAATGGCCGCCTATAACTGCGGCGCGGGCGCGGTGGACCGGGCGGTGGAACGGACCGGCTACGCCGATTATTGGGAGCTGTTGCGGCGGCATTCGCTGCCCAAGGAAACAGCTAATTACGTGCCGATCATTCTGGCTATCACGATCATTGCCAAGAACCCGCAGGAATATGGGCTGGATAACATTTTGCTCGATGCACCTCTGGAATACGATTCCATTCGCGTCACTGCGCCCACCCACCTGGATCTGATCGCGGATGCCACCCTGCAGCCGGTCTCAGTGATCCGCGATCTAAATCCGTCTTTGCTCGGGCGATTGGCGCCGGTCGGCTTCCAGGTACACGTGCCTAAAGGCATGGGTTCTACCACCCAAGAAGCGCTGGAAAGTGTTCCGGCAAGTAGCCGGCATGCCTGGCGGCTGCATCACGTATCGACTGGCGATACGCTTGCGGGAATCGCGAAATCTTATCACCTGGCGCCAGAACGCATCGTGGCGGTGAATGGCAGCTCAGACACAATCGAAGCGGGCGATACCCTCTTGATACCCGCCCTTGATCCAACTCCCGCAGCCAAGATATTCAAAAGCCGCCGCTATAGTTATGGCCATTACGGTGTGGCGGCGCGCCTGCAGTCAGGCCGTGCGGCGCTAGTGCAGCGCGGCGCCAGCATGGGTCACGCTGCGGCGGCAAGGCGCACGGCGACGCCGGTGGCACACATCTCCGCCCAAGCCTTACATCGCAAAGCCGCCGTGCACACAGCGGCTTTGAGCCGATAAAACATAACTCCGCTAACCAGGCAAGGCGCTTGCTGCCCCTTGATATCCCTGCTTATTATGGCCGCCGCCGGAATTGAATTACCAGAACGAAATTCTCGTTGCTGCGGCCATAAAGGGCTCAAAACGAGTAAAATTGAAAGCTTGATCGAGAAAGATCAAGCTTTTTTTGTTTGGGGGCTTGCGAAAGCCCTATTGCATATGAAATCATTTTGCTTCCCGCATCATCTCGGTGCATAGTTGCATTAGTAGGTTGTGCGAAAGGAGAGAGAGCTTTGCCTTTGAATTACTGGCTCCGGCCAGAAGATGACGATGACGATTTCGACTACGAAGACGAACACGTCGAATTAGAGTCCGACAAGGACGAATATGAGGAGGACGAATTGGAAGAGGAACTGCCTCTGAAGCCGAGCCACGAGACTGTGGTTCATCCCGCCCATAGCGAGGAATCGCACGGGCACGAACATCATGAGACGCCGACGGAAGGTGAAACCCAACTAGGGTCTGCCGAGCCCCCCGCTCCGGCCAAACCAGCAACCAAGCCACGGGCCAAGAAACCTGCTCCGCCGCCACCGCCGGTACCGGCCGCTGTGCCGGTTGCTCCGAAAGCGCCCTTGAAGAAAGCCGCGCCTGTAAAGAAGAAGGCTGTGGTAAAGAAAGCCGTACCGGTGAAGAAAGCCGCGCCCGCCAAGAAAAAGGCTCCGGCCAAGAAAGCCGCACCGAAGAAGGCAGTGAAAAAAGCGGTAAAGAAAGCGCCGCCGGTCAAGAAGAAAGTTGCACCGGCCAAGAAGGCCGTGAAGAAAGCCGTGAAAAAGGCAGTAAAGAAAGCGGTAGCGAAAAAGAAGAAGCGCTAAATGGCGAACCAAAGGCCCGCTTTCTACGCGGGCCTTCTTGCCTCTATTTAGGGGCTTTGCGGACTGCCGAACGGCACCGGTCAAACAGTTCCAGCAAAGCTTCGGCGTACTCCTCTGCCGAGCGGCCCCCTTTTTCCTTCCCGCCAAACCCCGCGGAAGGGATGCCCTTGCCGTAGCCGGTGGTCACAGCTATAAATTTCATCAGTTCGAGCGCTATTTCGTCCGGGCTATGTGAGGCGGAGGACTCTGAATTCTCTTCAGCCATTCTAGTTATTGCTCCTTAGTATCCTTACTAACATTCCCGGCGCGCTTGGCGGCGGGGATAGCTTGATTCTTTCAGCTTACCTTCAATGCCTGTCAGCGCCCGCCACTTGATACGAAAAATGCGCGGAGGAGCGCAGTCCCATCTCATCGCGGGCGAAGACGGCGAGTTTTACGTGGTGAAGTTCACCAACAACCCGCAGCACCGCCGGATTCTGGTAAATGAGTGGCTGGCGAATGCTTTTCTTCGCTATTTGCAGATACATGTTCCGCAAACCGCGTTGATTCAAGTGTCGGAATCGTTTCTCGAAGAAAATCCCGACGTTTACTTCTCGGTTGGTTCGCGCCGGGAGTGGCCGCGGCCCGGCCTGCATTTCGGCTCGAAGATGTCGGTCAACCCGGACAAAGTGGCCGTGTTCGATTTCTTGCCCGAGAAGTTATTGGAAAAAGTGGAGAACCGGGTCGAGTTTCTAGGAGCCCTGGTGTTTGACAAATGGGTAGGGAACGCCGATTCGCGGCAGGCGGTGTTCTTCCGGGCGCGCGCCAAGACCTGGACGCCTTTGAAAGGCGATGCACCGCCTAGGATCGGTTTTTTCGCGCAAATGATCGATCACGGTTTCGCGTTTAACGGTCCCCACTGGCAGTTTCAGGATACGCCCCTCAATGGATTGTATTTCCGACTGTCAGTGTACGAGGAGGTGAAGTCGCTCGATTCATTCCAGCCGTGGCTGGATATGGTGACGAATTTCCCAGTTGAGGTGATTGATGCCGCTTGGAAGGAAATCCCGCGGGAGTGGCTCGATGAGGACGAAGACGAGTTGGAGAAGCTGCTAGAGAGGCTTCTGAAACGCCGGCCGAAGGTCTCCGAATTGATAGAGGAAGTACGGCGCAAGCGCGCTAGCGCCTTCCCAAATTGGCGCTAGCCAAAAAGCGGACGGAAGCCAAAAAGCGGACGGAGGCAGTTTAATCCGATCCCTCCCTTCCGCAGGTCCAATAGGATTTAACTGCCTCCGTCCGCTTTTTGCGCCAAATTGGCGGTGATCTCGGCGGCGAGTTGATCCGCTGTGAGAGGCGCCAGCAGAATGCCGTTGCGGTAATGGCCGTATGCCAAATAGATGTTGCCTGACTGCCAACGCCCCAGATGAAGCCGCTCGCTGCCGGGCCGGAAGCCTACCCAGGTTTCGCTAGGCGAGGTTTCGAGCAAACGCGGCATGACGAAGCCGGCGGCGGCGACCAGGTCCGCTGCGATGGACGAATCAATGCTCCTGTCAAAGCCAACATGTTCGACGGATGCGCCAATAATCAGCATTCCGTTGGCACGCTGCATCAGGTACGTGTGGCCGTGGCGGATGATGGTGTTGCAGATCTGCGCGGGCTGCTGATAGCCGACCAAGTGTCCCTTTACAGGCGCGGATGCCGGAATTGGTTTAGGACCAACGCCGATCAATCCGCTCCAGGCGCCGGCCGAGATCAAAACGGCGCGAAAAGTTTCGCGGCCTTGCGAAGTAATGATTTCCACTTCATTGGCGCGATCTAAAACCTGTAGAACCGGGCAGTTTTCGACCAGGCGGACGCCCAGGTTGCGGCAGGCAGCGCAGAGCGCGGTTACCACTTCGCGCGGATTGACCAGGCCATCGCCGGGATAAAAACGCGCGCCGACCAAGCCTTCGCCGCGGACACGCGGCCAGAACAAGGCCACGTTGGCAGGATTGACCAGCTTCGACTGAATGCCCAACGCCGCTTGCGCGGCAGCGCGAGCTTCGAGCGAAGCCCATTCCTCCAACGAATAGGCCAGATCAATAGCGCCCAGTTCCTGAAAATCGATGGCCAAGCCGGAACTTTGCACGAGCTCCCGCACAAAGGCGGGATATAGATGGCGCGCTTGAATGGCCATGGTCGCCAGCGGGGAAGGCGAATCAATTTCGCCGCCCGGCGCGAGCATGCCGGCGCCGGCCCAGCTTGCTTCCGTTCCCATGGCACCCTGATCGAATACCGTAACGCGAAAACCTCGCTGTGCCAGACGCCAGGCAGTGGAAAGACCGACGATGCCGCCGCCGGCGACGGCTATGGAGCCCGCTACGCTCAAGCAGTCTCCCGGACTGCCTCCAACTCGGTACTGGCCTGCTTGACTACGTCCAGAAACGCTTTGGCGGCATGGCTCAGGGCGCGCCGGGCCGGATAAACCAGCCTGATTTTGCGCTCCACATTTAGCTCGGCTACGTGAATTTCGCGCAGCAAGTCCTGTTTGATCTCCTGTTCCACGCACATGCGCGGCAGGAACGCAACGCCTTCGTTGTTCTGCACCAAACGGCGAATCGATTCGACCGTTGGCATTTCAACGTCCATATTGAGGGGCACTTTGTGGCGCTGAAATTCGCGGATGACCGTTTCGCGATACGGCGAGATCACGTTGTGCGCGATAAATGTTTCCATGTCGAGTTCGGCGATTGAAACTTCGCTGCGTTTGGCAAAGCGGTGTAAAGGAGAGACGATGAGCGTCAGACGATCGGTGTAGATAATTTGCGTCAACAAATGTTCATCGCCCGGATCGTAACTGATGACGCCCAGTTCCAGCTCGCCATCTAACAACTGAGACGGAATTTTGCTCGATTCGGATCTGCGAACCTGCACTTTGATCTTGGGGAAAAGACGGCGGTATTGCTGAATATGTTGGATAAGATACAGAGTTGTGGACTCATTTGCGCCGATGGCCAGCCGTCCGGCGTAATTATCTTTTAGCTCGCGCAGCGAGTTTTCGAGGTCGGCCTCGAGGTTCTGGAAACGCTTGGCGTATTCGAGCACTACGCGTCCAGCGTCGGTCAGTAAAAGTTCGCGGCCCGAGCGATCAATGAGTTTTTCTTTGAGGTCGCTCTCTAAACGCTGGATTGCAATGGAGATAGCGGGTTGCGTACGCAATAGTTTCTCGCCCGCCCGCGAGAAGCTGCGTTCAGTGGCCACCGTGAGAAAGACTTTTAGGGGATACAGTTCCATAACGCCCACCGATTTGAGCGTTTATGTCATCATTATATCTAATGCTAGGTGAGAATACTATAAATTTGCATAATCTTTGCGAGGGACATTAGGATAGAGAAGCAGGAGACGATTGCCTTGAGCCGAGTTTACATTTTCGACACCACGTTGCGCGATGGAGAGCAGTCGCCGGGTTGCAGTATGACCATGGCGGAGAAGCTGCGGATGGCTGAGGCGCTGGTGGATCTTGGGGTGGATATTCTGGAAGCCGGCTTCCCCATCGCGTCAGATGGCGACTTTGAAGCGGTAGACGCGGTTAGCCGGCAGTTTCCCTGGGTGCAGGTGGCAGCTCTCGCGCGAGCTTGCACGACTGATGTGGAACGCGCCGCGCAAGCGCTGAAGCACGCCAAGCGGCCGCGCATTCACACGTTCATTGCGACGAGCGATATCCATCTTGTTCACAAGCTGCGCAAGAGCCGTCAGCAAGTGCTGGACGAAGCGGTGGCGGCGGTGGCGCTGGCGCGCAATTACACCGACGATGTGGAGTTTTCGGCGGAAGATGCCACGCGCACCGATCCGGACTACCTGGAGCAAGTGAGCTGCGCGGTGGTGGAGGCCGGTGCGCGCACCGTGAACTTGCCGGATACGGTGGGTTTTTCGGTGCCGGACGAATATGCCGAACTGATTGGGCGCATGGTGAAAGTGCTGGGCGACCGGGCGATTGTGAGCGTGCATTGCCACGACGATTTAGGCTTGGCGGTAGCGAATTCGCTGGCGGCGATCAAGGCCGGTGCGCGGCAGATTGAATGCACCATCAACGGCATTGGCGAGCGGGCAGGCAATGCGGCGCTGGAAGAATTGGTGGTGGCGATGATGGTGCGGCAGGACCGTTTGCCGTTTGAAACCAAAATTCACGCGGAGAAGTTGTTCCCGGTGAGCCAATTGCTTACGCAGTTCATTTCGTTCGGGCCGCAGCCGAATAAAGCGATTGTGGGCGAGAACGCATTCGCGCATGAAGCGGGCATTCATCAGGATGGCTATCTGAAGAATCCGGCGACGTATGAGATTGTGAGCCCGGCGAGCGTGGGCGTGCCGGAAAGCCGGTTGGTGCTGGGCAAGCACAGCGGACGGCATGCCTTAAAAGACCGGGCGCATAGCTTGGGCGAAGAGTTGAGCAAAGAAGAGCTGGACGAAGTTTACACGCGGTTCACGCATTTAGCCGATAACAAGAAAGGCTTGCGGAACGATGAGATACTGGCGCTGATCAAGAGCGTGAAAGCGCAGCGCGTGCCGGCGGGCGCGACGAAATAATCCGAATGCATTTATCAATATTGACTTTGCCGGGCGATGGCATCGGCGTGGAAGTGACGCGCGAAGCGATGAAGGTGTTGAAGCAAGTGGCGGCGGAATATGGCCACACTATGACGATTACCGAAGGCTTGCTGGGCGGGATTGCCATTCATAAAACGGGCAATCCGTTTCCCGACAGAACGCGCGAGCTGGCATTGAAGGCAGATGCCACGCTGATGGGCGCGGTTGGCTTGCCGGAATTCGATAACGCGCCTCCCGAGAAGAGGCCTGAACGCGGACTGCTGGGGATACGCCAGGCGCTGGGCGTGTATGCCAACCTGCGCCCGGTGCGGTCCTACAAAGCTTTGGTCGATTCGTCGCCGCTCAAGAATGAGTTAGTGGACGGCACCGATATGATTATCGTGCGCGAATTGACGGGCGGGTTGTATTACGGCACGCCGCGCGGGATTTCGGGTAGCGGTCCGGAAGAGCGGGCGGTGAATACGATGGTCTACACGCGTGCGGAGATCGAGCGTGTGAGCCACATGGCGTTCGAGCTGGCGCGCAAGCGGCGCAAGAAGGTGACGAGCGTGGATAAGTCGAACGTGCTTGAGAACTCGCAACTGTGGCGCAGGGTGGTGGTGGAAGTGGCGAAGGGATATCCCGACGTGGCATTGGATCACCTGCTGGTGGACAACTGCGCCATGCAGCTGGTGCTGAGCCCGAAGCGCTTCGACGTGATTCTTACGGAGAATCTGTTTGGCGATATATTGAGCGACGAAGGCGCGGTGCTGGCGGGATCGATCGGCATGCTGCCATCGGCGTCGATTGGCGGGAAGAGACCTTCGGGCGCGTGGGTTGGCTTGTATGAGCCGGTGCATGGTTCTGCTCCGGATATTGCGGGGCAAAACAAGGCGAATCCGCTGGGAGCGATTGGGTCGGCGGGCGCGCTGCTGGAGTATAGCTTCGGACTGACGAAGGAGGCGCAGGCGGTTTACGCGGCGATGGAAGATGTGTTGAACAGCGGGCGCGTGACGGCGGATTTAGGACCGTCGGGAAAGCCGGCGACGACGAGCGAAGTAGGCGATTCGGTGTGTGAAGCGCTCACGGCGCGCGTGTAAGAAAAGGAATTATGCAACGAACGATTATCGAGAAGGTGTGGGACAACCACGTAGTAGCGGAGCGGGCGGGAACGCCGACGCTGCTTTATATCGATCTGCACTTGGTGCACGAAGTGACTTCGCCGCAGGCGTTTTCCGGTTTGCGCGAACGCGGCCTGAAGGTGCGGCGGCCGGATTTGACGATCGGGACGACCGACCACAGCATTCCGACGCATGACAGAACGCTGCCGATTGTGGATAAGATTGCCGAAGCGCAGATCACGCAGTTTGAGAAGAACTGCCGCGATTTCGGTATTCCGTTTTACGGACCAACCAGCAAGAAGCAAGGGATTGTGCATGTGATCGGGCCGGAGCAAGGACTGACGCAGCCAGGAATGACCGTGGTGTGCGGAGACAGTCACACGGCGACTCATGGAGCCTTCGGAGCTTTAGCATTCGGCATCGGGACGAGCCAGGTGGAGCATGTGCTGGCGACACAGTGCCTATTGCAAGGTCACTCACAGACCTATGAAGTGCGAGTGGACGGGACACTCAGACCGGGAGTGGGCGCGAAGGACATTGTTTTGAATTTGATCTCGCGGATTGGGATCGGCGGCGGAACGGGCTGCGTGTTTGAGTACACCGGGTCGGCGATTCGTGCGCTTTCGATGGAAGAACGCATGACCATCTGCAACATGTCGATTGAAGGCGGGGCACGCGCGGGACTGATTGCGCCGGATGATACGACCTATGAATATTTGGCTGGGCGGCCGGCGGCACCGAAGGGCGCGGATTGGGAGAGGGCGTTGAGCGAGTGGCGGCTGTTGCCGACTGACCCGGGAGCGAAGTACGACAAGACCATCTATATTGATGCCAACTCACTCGAGCCGATGATTACCTTCGGGACGAATCCGGGCATGGGGATTGGGATTACGCAAGCGGTGCCCGATCCGGCCTCGATAGGCGATCCGGTGGAGCGTGAGACGTTGGGCAAGGCGCTGCGCTATATGGATCTGCCGGCTGGGAAGAGTTTGCTGGGACATCCTGTGAACGTGGTGTTTATCGGAAGCTGCACGAATTCGCGGATCTCGGATTTGCGGGCGGCGGCGGCGGTGTTCAAAGGGCGCAAGGTGAATCCGAACGTGCGAGTGATGGTGGTGCCGGGTTCGCAACTGGTGAAGCAACAGGCGCAGGCGGAAGGATTGGACAAGATATTCAAGGATGCGGGGGCGGATTGGCGCGAGGCAGGTTGTTCGATGTGCATTGCGATGAACGGCGATCAGCTCGCGCCGGGCGAGTATAGCGTCTCAACCAGCAACAGGAACTTCGAGGGACGGCAAGGCAAGGGCGGAAGGACGTTTCTGGCGAGTCCGTTGACGGCGGCGGCTACGGCGGTGATGGGTGTGGTGACGGATGTGAGGACATTACTTTAATGGAGAAGGTAACGACGTTTACCAGCAGGCTGGCTCCGCTGGCGATTGACAACATTGATACGGACCAGATCATCCCGGCGCGGTTTTTGAAGACGACATCGAAGATAGGTTTGGGAGATCAACTGTTTTGCGATTGGCGCTACGATGCCGAGGGCAAGCCGAAGCCGGATTTCATACTGAACACCGCGCAAGGGAAGGCGGCGCAGGTGCTGCTGGCGGGAGACAATTTTGGCTGTGGGAGTTCGCGCGAGCATGCGCCTTGGGCGTTGACGCAGTATGGATTCAAGGCGGTGATCAGCACGTCGTTCGCGGATATCTTCAAGGGCAATTCGGCGAAGAATTCATTGTTGACGATTGTGGTTCCGGCGGAGGCGCACAAGGCGCTGTTCGCGGCGTTGGAGGCCGATCCAGCCGCGACGGTGACGGTGGATTTGGCGCAGCAAAAGCTAACGCTGCCGGATGGTTCGGCGGTGGCGTTTCCGGTGGATGAGTTTGCCAAGCAATGCATGTTGAACGGGGTGGATGAGCTGGGATACATTCTGACGCAAGACGACGCCATCACGGCGTACGAGGCTAAGCGGACGTTGAGCGTCAACACGGAAGTGGCGGCGTAGGATGGTTTCGGTCAGGCAGTTACTGCGCTTTCAACTCGACTTTACGACGTGGGCGACGGAGCGGATGCTCACGGCGGCTGAGGGACTGAGCGCGGAGGAGTTGACTCAGGATTTCAAAACCTCGGACAAGAGTGCCCTCGGAACGCTGACTCACATCTATCGAGCGGAACGTCTTTGGTTGAAACGGATGCGGGGTGAGAAGGCTGAGTTCAAGGTTGACGGCGACGACACCTTGGCTGGCTTGCGACAGAGCTGGCCCAGCGTTCGCAGTGGCTGGGCCGACTGGGCGCGCGAGTTGAGTGATGACGAGGCAGTGGCGGAGATGAGCTACCACGACTTGAAGGGCAATCCTTACACGCAGCCGATGTGGATGATCGTACTGCATGTAGTCAATCACTCGACTCACCATCGGGGGCAGGCGGTTGGGTTTATCAGAGCGCTGGGACATGCACCTCCTAATGTGGATTTGATCACGTTTTCAAGGCAGCGGATTTAGGGCAAGCGGCGGGCTGACCTGAAAGGACCAAAGTCTCGACACGAATGTCGAGACGGCAGGCACGGGTGCCGGCGCCACATGTTGCGAGTTGATCCGAGCAGGCGGTGGCGAACTAACGCTTACTACAGACGCACTAAGAGCGGGGTGGTTGCGGGGAGTATTGGACTCGACAGCGCGAGTTCCGATTCAAAGGCGCTCTTAATGCGGTTTATTCATCGTTTTCGGGGGTCAGGCGGCCTTTTGGGCGGTGTTTGGAGCGGTTGAAAATTCGAAGCCAATTTGGGAGATGTCGAGGTTGGGGTTGGTCGCGGCGGCGCGTTTGGCTTCGTTGAATAATCTGACAGCGGCCGCAGGTACGGTTTCTTCGGTCGCAGCTTCGGCGGCGGCTTCGGCCGCTTCCTTGCGGGCAGCTTGCATCGCTTCGAGACGGGCGAGATCTTCGCGATACATGCGGCGCAGGCGGGTTTCCTGCAGACGCAGGTTGCGGAACTGGCGCTCGTGGCGGATTTCAATTTCCATGATCATGGTTTCGGAATCCATAAAGGGGGTGCCGGCGAGATCGCGCTCGCCCAGGGAGTAAAGGGCGGATTCGAGCGAGGGAATGCGCTGCAAGCGCCAGTCGGTATCGATGAGTGACTGGACGAGAAGACCTTCCATGTAGTCGGCGGGTTTGTGGAAATCGGTCATTTCTTTGGTGAGCTTTTCGTAGCGAGGCACGTCGTCGGTGGGTATCAATACAGTGCGGCCGGTGAGAGCGGATTTGACGGCGTTGTGAGACGAGATGGCTTTGCCCGCTTCGGTTTTAGGGCCGGTGCTGTGCTGGCTGTTGGCACGGTTGGCGTTGATTTGCGCTTCGGATGACATATGAGGAAACTCCTTGGTAGAAATAAAAAAGCGCCCGGGACCAGCGGCGTGGTCGGGCGCTTTTTTGAGACTGAGATACGGGAGGGTGGACCGATCCCGTAAACGTCAGTGTAGCACAAGCGAAAAAGCGATTTTATGGATGTTGTTGAAAAGAAGGGAAATATAGTTTGTGACTGGATTTGCTATAGTCACAATCCTGCTCAGATATCGGTCGGATCCAAAACGACGCACGCTCGCGTCTCCGATTCGGCAAATCAAATTAGGCGCTAGCGATAGGCGGGAACGCCGGTAACTCGTTCGCCGATGACGAGGGTGTGGATGTGGT
>Ga0302319_10004994_pt1 | contig 26975 bp, 25 predicted proteins | sample Bog_T0_2_FD_203319 | JGI IMG/M metagenome (GOLD analysis project Ga0302319, IMG submission 203319) | Peat permafrost microbial communities from Stordalen Mire near Abisko, Sweden - Bog_T0_2 | ecosystem: Environmental > Terrestrial > Soil > Wetlands > Peat | place: Sweden: Abisko, Stordalen Mire... | reverse complement strand
TCGATTCTTTCGGGGTGCATTACATTGAAGGCGGCTGGCCGGGCAGCAATCCCAAGGACATCGAATTTTTCGCGCAGGCCAAAAAACGCAAATTCAAAAATGCGAAGCTCGCCGCGTTCGGCTCGACGCGCAAAAAGAATACGCCCGTCGAATCGGACGACCAGGTGCGCCTGCTCATCGAAGCCGGCACGCCCGTCGTCACGATCTACGGCAAGACTTCGATGCTGCACGTCAAGGAAGTTCTGCGCTGCACGCCGGAGGAAAATCTCGCGATGATCGGCGACACCGTGCGTTTCCTGAAAGACCACGGCAAATTCGTCATCTACGACGCCGAGCATGCGTTCGACGGTTTCAAATTGGATTCCGATTACGCGCTTGCGACGTGGCAGGCGGCGGAAAAAGCGGGCGCGGATTTTGTCGTGCTGTGCGACACGAACGGCGGTTGCCTGCCGAACGAAATCGGTGCCATCACGAAAACTGCGCTCGGAAAATTGAATTGCAAAATCGGCATCCACACGCACGACGACATCGGCCTCGGGGTCGCGAACGCGCTGGCCGCGCTCGAAACCGGCGCGGTTCACGTCCAAGGCACGATCAACGGTTACGGCGAGCGCACGGGCAATTGCAATTTGACGAGCGTGATCCCGTGCGTCGCGTTGAAGTTGAAAAAAACTTCCGTGCCGGTGAAATCGTTGGCGAAGCTCAAGGAGCTTTCCGGCTTCGTGGATGAAGTCGCGAACATGCGGCACAACCCGCGCCTGCCGTGGGTCGGCGCGGCGGCGTTCGCGCACAAGGGCGGCGCGCACGTCAACGCCGTGCAGAAACTCGCGTCGAGTTACGAGCACATTGACCCGTCGCTCGTCGGCAACGCGCGCAACGTGCTCATCAGCGACCTCGCGGGCCGCAGTAACATCGTCATCAAGGCGCAGGAACTCGGCTTCAAGCTCACGAACGATACGCCGGAGTTGAAGGCGATCTTGAATCGCGTCAAGGAATTGGAAAATCAGGGCTACGAATACGAGGCCGCCGAAGGTTCGCTCGCGTTGCTCATCGGCAAGGCGCTGAAACATCGCGAACCGCCGTTCCGCGTGGACGCGTATCACGTCTCGATGCGCCGCGACGCAAAGGAATCCGTTTGCGAAGCGACGATCAAAGTCAGCGTCGGCAACAAGCGCGCACAAACTGTTGCCGAAGGCGACGGCCCGGTGAACGCACTCGACGGCGCGCTGCGGCTGGCATTGGCGAAATTTTTTCCGCAACTGAAAAAAGTAACGCTGACGGATTACAAGGTGCGCATTCTTGATACTGCGACGGGCACTGGAGCGAAAACGCGAGTGCTCATCCAATCCGCCGACGGCAAGCGCGAATGGGGCACGGTCGGCGTGAGCGAGAACATCATCGAAGCCAGCTTGCAGGCGCTGGCGGACTCGATGGAATATGCGCTGTTGAAAAAATAAAACACAAAGACTTGACGCGAATTGCGCTAATTAACGCGAATTTTTCTGAATCGAACAATGAGCGAACTGCTTTACAAAGATGAAGTGTTCAAGCTCGTTGGGCTTTGCATGGAAATCCACCGTGAACTTGGCGGCTGGCATGACGAGGTGATTTATAAAGACGCATTCGTAGTTGAATTGCAACGGGCAACAATCCCGTTCAGTCGTGAAAGAAAACACGAAGTGAATTACAAAGGTGTCACCCTGCCGCATTTTTATTATTCAGATTTCGTGGCGTGGGATAAAATCTTATTTGAAGCGAAGGCGGTCGAGAAATTGACTGATGCCCATGTGAAGCAGGTTCTGAATTATCTCGCCGCCTCAAAACTGGCGCTTGGCCTGCTGGTAAATTTCGGTGGCGTTTCGTTGGAATGGAAACGTGTCGTTTTAAGCAAGAACCAAAAATCCGAATTGCCGAAAGATTTTCGTTTATGAAGCAAAGCATTTTGACGCGAATTTCGCTAATTATCGCTAATTTAATTGTAGTTTGGAATCTGGTTTTTAATTCGCGTCAATTCGCGTAATTCGCGTCAAAGTTTTTTCTCATGGAAATCCCAAAAACATACGAGCCTCAATCGGTCGAGGACAAATGGTATCAATTCTGGCTGGACGGAAAATTTTTCGTCGCGGATGCGAAATCGCCGAAGCCGGCGTATTCCATCGTCATCCCGCCGCCGAACGTCACCGGCGTGCTCACGCTCGGCCATGTGCTCAACAACACGATCCAGGACATCCTCGCCCGCAAGGCGCGCATGGACGGCAAGGAAGTTCTGTGGCTGCCCGGCACGGATCACGCTGGCATCGCCACGCAGACCGTCGTCGAGCGCGCGCTCAAGAAGGAAGGAAAAATCAAACATCGCGACGACCTTGGCCGTGAAAAATTTCTGGAGGAAGTCTGGAAATGGAAAAATGAAAAGGGCGGCATCATCATCCAGCAATTGAAAAAGCTCGGCGCGTCGTGCGACTGGACGCGCGAACGGTTCACGATGGACCCGGAGTATTCGCGCTGCGTGCAACGCGTGTTTGTGGACCTCTACAAGAAAGGCCTCATCTATCGCGGCAAGCGCATGGTGAACTGGTGTCCCGCGTCGCTTACGGCGTTGTCCGACGAAGAAGTGGTGATGAAGGAGCAAAAAGGTTTTCTCTATTATTTCAAAGTCGAAGTGGCCGAAACCGTAGGACAGGCGTCGCGCCTGTCTCAAACTGAAAAAGAAAAAAATGAAAATGGAGACAGGCGCGACGCCTGTCCTACGTTCTTGACGATTGCGACGACGCGGCCGGAAACGATTCCTGGCGACACCGCCGTGGCCGTGAATCCGAAAGACCCGCGTTACGCGCATCTCATCGGCAAGCACGTGCTGCGTCCGCTGCCGGCGGAATTTATGCGCGAACAGAAGCTGATTCCGATCATCGGCGACGAGCATGTGGATTTTGAATTTGGCACCGGCGTTTTGAAAGTGACGCCCGCGCATGACAAAGCGGACTTTGAAATCGGCGCGCGGCACAAGCTCGCGGCGATTGAAGTTATCGCGGCGAACGGCCAGATGAACGACGCAGCGGGCGCGGATTTGCGCGGCCTCGACCGTTTCAAGGCGCGCAAGGTGGCCGTGGAAAAGATCACCGAACTCGGCGCGCTGGAAAAGGAAGAGCCTTACACGAACAACGTCGGCTACAGCGAACGCGCCGATGTGCCGATCGAGCCGCGCTTGAGCGAGCAATGGTTTTTGAAATATCCGAGCGTGGAAAAATCCCGCGCGGTGGTGGCGAAGGGCGAGATGAAATTTCATCCCGACCGCTGGGCGAAAGTTTATGACCACTGGATGGGCGGCTTGCAGGATTGGTGCGTCAGCCGCCAGCTTTGGTGGGGACATCGGATTCCGGTGTGGAGCATTACTGTCCAAGGACAAGCGACGACAGATGCTTTTCACACGCTTGATCAATGTCTCCATGAAACCCTTGAGTATTTACTCGAAGGCAAACTCAAATCTTTACTGGAAAACAAAAGAGACAGAGAGGCAATTCGAATTATCAACGCTGAATCTGGTGAGCTTCTGAATCCAACTCTTCTTGAATTCAATCACGGACTTAATGGAATTAAAGTTCAAATACAAGTTGCTGAAACGGACGAAGAAGTTGGCGCAGCACTTGAAAGAAATGGCTTCACTCAAGACCCCGACGTGCTCGACACTTGGTTCAGTTCCTGGCTGTGGCCGTTTGCGACGATGGGCTGGCCGGAGCAGACCGACACGTTGAAGAAATTTTATCCGACCACCGACCTCGTCACCGGGCCGGACATCATTTTCTTCTGGGTCGCGCGCATGATCATGGCCGGCTACGAATACATGGGCGAGCTGCCGTTCCAGAATGTTTATTTCACCGGCATCATCCGCGACAAGCAGGGGCGCAAGATGTCCAAGAGCCTCGGCAATTCGCCCGACCCGCTCGACCTCATCGCGAAGTTCGGCGCGGATGCGTTGCGCTTCGGCGTGATGCGCGCCGCGCCGCTCGGCCAGGATATTTTGTTCGATGAGCAGAACGTCGAGTTGGGCCGCAATTTCTGCAACAAGCTTTGGAACGCCTGTCGTTTTCGGCAAATGCAGGGCGGCGAGGTGCAGGGCGAAATCGAACCAACATTGCTTTCAAGCGATGACAAATGGATTTTGCTCAAGCTGGACGCGGCCATCCGCGAAGTGACCATCGCGCTGAACGAATACAAGTTCAGCGACGCGACGGCGGCGCTCTACCGTTTTTTCTGGAGCGAGTATTGCGACTGGTATGTTGAGGCGAGCAAGGCGACTTTCTTCGGCACGGATGCTGCGCGCAAAGCGAACGCGCTCGCGGTGATTGATTTTGTGTTGAGCCACACGCTGCGATTGTTTCATCCCTTCCTGCCGTTCATCACGGAGGAATTGTGGCATGGCATGGGTTACGCGACGGACATGCCGGAATATCAGGGCGGCAAAACCATCATGTTCGCGCCGTGGCCGCTGCCGCTCGACGATGATTTCAAAGGTCATTACGGTCTCGATGATTGTTACCTGCACATCGCGGGCGCGAAATACGAACTCGTTTCGCAAGGCCGCAACTTACGTCGCGAAGCAAATATTTCAGCGGCTAAAAAAATTAAATATGTTTTGAAGCCTGTGAATTATCTGCCGCTGCACGACATCGAAGTGATCCGGCTGCTGCTCAACGCCGAGACCGTGGAAGTCAGCGAAAATTATCAACCGCCGAAAGGCACGCTGACGGCGCGGACGGAACTCGGCGAATTATTTTTGCCGCTCGAAGGTTTGCGTAGCGCGGAAGAACTGGCCGCTGAAAAAGCGCGCGTCACAAAGGAACTCGAAAAAATCGAGGCGGAAATTTCCAAGGTTGAGCAAAAACTTGCGAACCCAAGCTTCACGCAAAAAGTTCCGCCGCAGGTTTTGCAGGAACATCAGCAGCGTCTCGCCGAGTGGCAGGCCAAGCGCGAGCAGGTCAAAGCGGCGCTGGAGGCATTAGCGAGCTGATTTTGCCGCCCGGCCCGGGTTCGTTTTTTTGTTTGACCGGCTTGACTTGAACCGGACGGTTGGAAAAACTCTGCGCGTCGTATGCCGGCGAAAAAAAATAGCCAAAAAAAGATGACGCGTTCCGAACAACGAGACCTTGACACCAAAATCGAGTTCGTCGAGGGACTGGTTCGCCGTGATCCGAATTATGTGGACGCGTTGCAGCTTCTCGGCGACCACTACACGCAACGCGGCCGCTTTAACGAAGGTTTGAAAGTGGACGAGCGGCTCGCGCGACTCGACCCGGAAAATGCGCTGGTATTTTACAACCTCGCGTGCAGCTATTCGCTCACCGACCAGTTCGACCGCACGGCGCTGGCGCTGGAAAAAGCGCTGGCTCTCGGCTACCGCGATTTCGCGTGGCTTGCCAAGGATCCGGACTTAAAAAAATTCCGCGCGCAGCCGGGTTACGATGAAATCAAAGCCAAAATCCGCCGGCTGAAAACGAAGGTTCGTTGAAAATGAGTTGAACTGCCGAATTGGAAAAAAGAAACGGCGGCAAAACCGGTTTAACTATTCATCATTCAACGATTCAATAAAAATGAACGTCACCATCCGGGGCCGCCCGCAGCATTTTCGCACCGTCACCTTTGACCGGGCGCACAACTCCGTGCGGCTCATCGAACAACAGCTGCTCCCGCACGAATTCAAAATTGTCGCCACGAAAAATTTCCGCGAGACCGCCCGTGCCATCACGGACATGATCGTGCGCGGCGCGGGCGCGATCGGCGCGACGGCGGCTTACGGCCTGGCGCAAGGCGCGCTCGCCTTTCGTGGAAATAATTTGAAGAAATTTTCCGCGCACGTCGAAAATGTTTATCGCGTCTTGAAAAATGCGCGACCAACGGCGGTTGATCCCGTCAACGCGATGTATGTCGTGCGCCGTCAAATGACGCGCGGCAAAACCGTCGAAGAAAAGCAATCGCTCGCGCTCGCCGCCGCCGAGGAATTTGCGAGCGAAGATGTCCGCCACTGCGAAGAAATTGGCAGGCACGGCGCGAAGTTGATCCGCGACGGCATGAAAATTCTCACGCATTGCAACGCCGGCTGGCTCGCATTTGTGGATGTCGGAACCGCCACCGCGCCGATGTATGCCGCGCAAAAACTCGGCAAAAAATTCCACGTTTTCTGCGATGAGACGCGCCCGCGCTCGCAAGGCGCGACGTTGACGGCGTGGGAACTGGCGCAGCAAAAAATTTCGCACCAGATCATCGCCGACAACGCCGCCGGGCATTTGATGCAGCGCGGCGAGATTGACCTGGTCATCGTCGGCAGCGACCGCACGCTCGGTCGCACGGGCGAGGTGACAAATAAAATCGGCACATATACAAAAGCCGTTTTGGCTGCGCGGCACAAAATTCCATTTTACGTCGCCATTCCGCTTTCGACGATTGACTGGAAATTAAAAAACGGTCTTGAAATTCCCATTGAAGAACGAAGTGAAAGCGAAGTGCTCGGCGCGTGGGGAGTTGATTCACGGAACAAACGCAAATTTATCCGCGTGGCCAATCCGACGAGCGGTGCATGCAATCCGGGCTTTGACGTTACACCGGCGGAACTCATCACCGGCATCATCACCCCCCGGGGAATTTTCAAACCGAAGGAATTCTGGAGGCGACGCAGCGAATTAGGTTTCAGCGACTAAAACCCTGCGCGACAAAACTTGAATTGGAAAGCGAGGCAGGGCAGACTGGGCCTTCGTTTGAGGCGGCGGGGTAGCCAAGTGGTAAGGCACGGCTCTGCAAAAGCTGCATTCGTCGGTTCGATTCCGACCCTCGCCTCCATCCTGAACCGCTTGAGCGGCAAGGGTTTTGTGGCGTAGGAGTCCGCAACGGACACCAAAACGGACACCATATTTACTACTCCGTAAGAATTCGGTTTAACCGGCTTTAACTCGCCGCTTACTCCGTAACTCCTCGGAACCGGCTTCATTTATACTCGCGGTTGCGTGAAAACTATGAAAACACGTTACCGCTTAACTCGCCGGGGCATCCGGGGAAACAAGTTCTATTGCGTGGATACCACCACCGGCAAACGCACTAGCCTGCGCACCACCAACGAGGACGAGGCCCGCCAGATCGTCGAGGCCAGGAACAACTCCGAACGCCAGCCCGTCCTCAACCTGCAAATCGCCAAGGCGTATCTGGCGGGGACAGACAACGGCATTGCCACGCGCACCTGGCAGCAGGCAATTGAAAGCCTTGCCAGCACCAAGCAGGGAGCCAACCAGCACCGCTGGCGGACAGCGGCCAAAGACAAGGCATTCGTGCCCTTGATGCCAAGAATCATCATCGAAACATCCGGTGAATTGCTTTTGAAAGTGCTGCAAACGGGCACGGTGTCCACCAATGTTTTTCTGCGGCGGTTGCATAATTTTTGCGTGGACATGAATTGGCTGCCGTGGCCGTTGATTCCCAAACGCCAGTGGCCCGCCGTGCGGTTCAAAGACAAACGCGCCATCACGCTGGAGGAACACCAGAAGATCGTCGTCGCCGAAGTGAACCCGGAACGGAAAGCGCTTTACCAGTTGTGCTGGCACTTGGGCGGCAGCCAGGGTGACATTGCGAACTTGAAAGGCGAAGATGTGGACTGGCAGAACGGCACGGTGAGTTTTATGAGAAAAAAGACCGGCGTGCCCGTCATCGTCCACTTGGGATCAGAGGCATTGAACCTGTTCAAAGACCTGCCCAGCGAAGGCGTGTTGTTTCCGTATCTGTCGCGAGTGCGGGCGAATGACCGCGCCACGGAGTTTAGATCACGTTGTCGGCAGCTTGGCATCAGCGGCGTGACGTTGCACAGTTACCGATATGCATGGGCGGAACGCGCCAAAACGGTTGGCTACCCGGAACGGTTCGCGCAGGAGGCATTGGGCCACAACAGCAAGGCGGTGCATCGCGCCTACGCGAAACGCGCCCTGATGAAAATCCCGTCGCTAGAGGATTATGAGAGGAAAGCAGATTGAAATTGCTATGGTTTAGTATATGAAACTAACTGTGCAGCCTATCAAATTACCCCGCTTCATTGATGGTCTGAAACGCTGCATATGCTGTCACTCTGGCAAGCTTGTCCCAGAAATTCAACTCCAACTGCTTGACTGTATAATCCGTCCGTTTTGTCTTCTGCTCATCCTCAAAGTAATGAAAGACAATCCCGGTAAAATCATCAGTGTAACGCCAACTCGAATGCGCTACGGCGTTGCGAAGGCCGCGAACAGGGTAGTCCGTCAGATACTTGCAGCACACCTTGAGAACCGACCCACTAACTGCCGACTTGCGAAGCCGAGAAAAGCACGCATCCCCGAGATAAACGAAAACCGTGTATAGCTGACAAGTCACCTGTGCTCGCGTGAGTGGTGCAACGCTGCCGGATGTCGCCTGAACCTGACTCGCAAAGTCCATGAATCTCTCGAAACACACGAGCTCGTTAATACGACGCTGCAAGCCGATGTCATCCTCATCGCGAATACTCCGCAGCACATCGCGAGGCAACGCCTGCACCTCCGACGCAATCGTAGAAGCGAGGGAGTTGCTTGCCGGAGGTGTCAGTCCAAGATCATCGCGCAGCCGTGGAGAAAACTGTCGCATGATATTGTCGAGCTTGGTCCAGGACTGTGACATGGCAAAGTAGCCTAAAAAACAATCGGTTATTCGTCCGGCACGACGGCTATTGCCTGTAACGCTTTCTTATCAGAAGCTGGCAATTTCGGTCTTCCGTCCAAATGAGAATGGTAGCTAGCCGAATCGGGGCCCCAATCAAAAAAGACTCCAGATTTTCCAGCCTGCATCGCTGCTGCTTGCTGGTCGGTCAAAGTGAGCTTTATCTTGGACATTAACAGCGAGCGGCGACAACCGACCAACGAAGCGTGTGTCTCCACCAAATACTCGCCTGGAAGCCATTGAAAATCCGTTCCGTCCTTGGGTAGAAGAAAGTGATGATTACAGGCGACTCCATTCTGGCCCACAAACAAGCCACTGCCTCTCGCTAGATGTTCATCTCCATAAACCCAGATGTTGAACGTCTGCGCTGACTCATGGCGTCGAAGCTTGAGAAACATATTCTCCACAATCTGGCCACGCTTGGCAGTACTGTATAGCAACGTGCGAAGAAAGACCTTCGGATCGCCTGCGCCACCATCGGGACCAAAAAACACCAGTGTAGGCTGAGTCATCCGAATGGTGCCCCGCCGCAGCAGTGTCAGCCAGGCCGTTGTCACGGACACCGCTAATGCACTGACGGAAATAATGATGCTTACCGCTTCCATAATGTTGTGACTCGAACCATTAACCTGCCGCTGCCATTGATACGCTAACTGGTGAAGAATGACCGTTCGGCGAACCATCCGCCAGACGATTTTTCTTGTTGGCATTTCTTTTTTGCCAATGCTGGTTCAACGCGTTCGTAACTTTTGCCAGCCATGTCCGGTCTTTGACCTGCTCCAGCAATTCCGACGCGGCAAAGAACTTCACGTTGTATGGCGACGGATTGCCCAACGGCTTGAGCAGCCGCGCGGCCACAAGAATCGGCACATCATGCGGCTGGCAATTCAGCACCCATGCCGCCTGTTCCGTCGTCAGGCGGGCAGGCAACTGGTTTAGCAGCCGCAAAAATTGATGTTGTTCCTCTCTCATTCCAATTTGAATTGCTTGAACACCGGATGCCGCTGGCCGAGCAGATTGACGCCCCACCAGGTGTTTTCCTTCGTGACATATTTGGCGCAATAATCGGCCACATCGTCCCGGCTGTTCACCGGCTCGATACGCGCCCGGCCGTATCGGTGAAACCATTTGTCCCAAATTTCGGTGCGCCTCATGTTTTTGCAGTCGCACCACAGCGCGTGGACATGATAACCGTCCCGCCCCGGATTCTGCTCCAGCGCGTAGAAATACGACACGCCCCGCATCTCCGTGCGCATGAATTTTTCGTAACAGCGTTGTGCCGACCAGATGGACGCTTCCCACGCGAACGTCATGTGCGAAATCACCTGCCACGGGGCCAGCCCGTGAACCCAATCGCCCATTTCAATATTCAACTGCGCGGCTTTCAACCGCAAATCCGGCTCAATATTTCGTGCATTGTTCATTTTTCACCATTTGCTTTCCGTGCGTAGGCACACCTCTCGGACAAGGATGGGTTGGTATGGGCACGCGCTCCGCGCGTGCCCACACCAAACCCTTCCCTTGGGGTCGCCCTGCGTGACCACAATACGAACTACTCCAGGGGCAGCACCGCACCGGCACGGATGATGACGCCGTTCTTGGCGTCAAACGTGTTCGGTTCCATCGAATCGAACTCGATCACCAGTTTCTGTCCGTCCTTGAACTGGCACGGACATTCTTTGGCGGCCTGCTCGACCGTCTGGACGCTGCGCGGACACCACACCTGGACGGTGGGTGCCTTCCCGTCGGCACATTGAACTTCGTAAAGGTTCACGATGCCGACGACCTTTTTGGCCTTGTTGCTGACTTCCTTGTAGTGATGCGCTACAAACTTGGCGAGAACCACGCGGCGGCCTGCCAGGAAGTTTTCCACTGCTTGTTGTTGTTTCATTTTGTTCCTAATGGCTTACTGCGCGACAGACGACGCCACGATCTTCGCCGTTGAGCATGACAACGATTAGTCCGTTGCTGGCACCATCCACGCTGGACAGACGGGTGGCGTGGCCAGCAAACGTCCGACGACGTTCACACGACCTGTTTTTGTGGTGAATTGCATTCACGCGCCAACTTTAGCGCGTGTCGTGAAGCTGCCTAGAGTTTGGGACAGACCGGGAGGATGTCTTGTCCTAAACTATTGACTTGGGCTGTTTGCCTCAGGCCCGGGCGGGCGCTGCGTGGTCAGCCCTAAACGTTCACGCCGTTTTTTGATGGCCTCGGCGCTGAATCGTTGCTTTGTCGCTTTCAATACTTCGTCTTTCAATTGTTCAGCCGTCAGCAAATAATATCTCTTCCATCGCCAATTGAACGCCAAGTCATAATCAGCGGCATTGATCCCCTTGCGGCGTTTCGTCTGACGGCTATACCAGACATAGAGCCATTGCATCCACTTCAACCCGATTGGATTCAAACGTTGCCACGCCTTGAAAATCCCCGACGGCCAAACCGGCGCGTTCTCGGCAAAATATGCTTCCAGCGATTCCTGTTCTAGTTGCTGTCTGATTTTGGCGTCCGTGGTTTGTTCCGCCTTTTCCGCAAGTTCGACGGTTTTGGGAATTATCGAGCTCAATACTTTGAATCGTGCCGCCCGCTCCTCGCGATGAATTTCGTAAATGCGGTTTAATTCCTGGGCCAATTGAACATTTTCTTTGGCGAGATCAATCGGCGGCTTTACTGGCGGCAGGCTTAGCCTGGCTTCCGCTCGCCTGAACCTTTGCGCCAGTATCTCGTTATTTTCCCAATCCCCATACATTTCGCGAACCTTTTTGGCCTCATTTTCTGCCTCTGCGTAAGTGGTCTGCGGGTCGAGCGTGATCACCCATGTGGGCGTCTCGGAATCATACCCTTCGGCGTATTCCCAAACCTGCACCTGCCAAGTTAGCTCGCCGCCATATAAATTCTCCAGCGGGGTGCGTTTTTCGTCTGATATCCGAACCCGCTCGACCTCCACTCTTTCTGCCGTGATAAGACACACCGGCTTGAGCAGGAATTCGTATTTCCCCTCAAACATCGCCAGTTTGCCATACTTCGGCACCGGCTGTTGCGACGGTGCTACTGGGCCATCGGATATTTCGCGAATCATCCAAATTTAACACCTTAAAGCATAAATTGTTCACCGGAATCGTGACCAAACTTCGCCGCCTGCATTCCGCGTCAACCTGGCCTCCGTTCCGCTGTGTGCTCGTTCCGTCGCGTCAAAATCCACCCGGCCCGCGCGCCAGACTTTCAGCCAACTGGCTTGACGCCGTAAGCCGAAAGACTGGCTTGCCCCAAAACACCCACGCGACCGAACTCCGCCACCGCTGCACTGCGCCCAGTTTGCCGCTCCATTCCGCCGGCAAAGTTTCGTCACTCCGGGGATTTGATCAGCGCGACCAAAGCGGTTTTGGATTCTCCGCTGTGTTGGCTCCGAACCCAAACCCGCTTTCGTCACGAAGGGCTGGCGCACCCACCACCCACCTCGTCAGATTGAAATTTGCTCGAACAAATCAAAATCGCCATGTAAATTCTCCCTTGCATGGCACATCAAACACAGCCGAAGCATCCGCTTGCAGAAGTCTTTGGATTTCCGCCCGGCGACATGAGCGCCGCAGCGAACCGACACCGAACAAAGCGTCTTTGCCCGTTCAATAATAAAGTTCCAAATTGCACGAAAGACAAAGCGCAAAACCCGTTAGGTGTATGCAGCGTTTTGCAGGAAAACGAAGTCGTCATCACTTGCCCGATTCGTTTTCGACAAGGCTGGTTGATTGCAGACGACGCGGCGGATTTCTTTTTCCCAGCAGGTGCGACTTGGACAACGCTAACGGAAGTCCGTCTGAAAGACGCCGACGGCGGCTCGGCTGGAAATATTGACATTGTTCTCTGCGCTTATGATAAAGCGGGTAAAGTTTATGACTTCGGCGCTTTGGAAGTGCAAGCCGTTTACATTTCCGGCAACGTGCGTAATCCATTTGAGCAATACATGGAAGCACCGGCGAAAAATTTCAGCATGGATTGGACGACCGAAGAAAATTATCCGCGTCCAGATTATCTGTCATCGTCACGCAAACGACTTGCTCCGCAATTGATTTTCAAAGGCGGAATTATTAACGCGTGGAGCAAAAAGACGTCCGTTGCTCTCAATAAAGCATTCTTCAATACGTTGCCCAAATTGCCGGAAGTTCCAAAAGAAAAGGCGGACATTGCTTGGATGATTTATGATTTGAAACCGCCAGCAAACACAGGGGCGCATTACGAATTATTCCGTGAACGCATTGTTTATACGCGCTTTGAACCTGCATTGAATCAGATCACAAAATCGCGTCCCGGAAAAATGGAGGATTTTATCAGCCACTTGCAGGAAAAAGTTGACGAGAAGCTAGAAACGCCGCCAATAAATCGCACGCTTGAAAATCCTTTTGGCAAATGAGCGTCTCCCAAACATTTTTGCTGCCAGACTTTGTTGAGCGTGACGGGCCGGTGAATGTTTCTTCTGTGCCGCAGCGCAGCCCGTTTCGTTATCCGGGCGGCAAGACTTGGCTTGTGCCGCTTTTCCGTCGCTGGATGATGAGTTTGTCGAGTCAGCCAGCAACTCTTGTCGAGCCTTTTGCTGGTGGCGGAATCATCAGCCTCACCGCCGCATTTGAGCATCTTGCCGATTCCGTCGTCATGGTTGAACTCGACGACCAAATTGCCTCAGTCTGGCAAACAATTCTTGCGGGCGATGCGCAATGGCTGGCAAAACGAATAATTAACTTCGATTTGTCACCAGAATCTGCCAAAGCAGAATTTGCCAAATCTCCAAAGTCACAATGCGAACGTGCATTTCAGACAGTGCTAAAAAACCGGACGGCGCACGGCGGAATTTTGGCAGAAGGTGCAGGTGTGCTAAAGAATGGCGAAAATGGAAAAGGGATTTTATCTCGCTGGTATCCGCAAACCATCGCCAAACGGATTACGAACATTGAACTCGTTGCCAATCGTCTTGAATTTATCCATGGCGACGCGTTCGATGTGCTGGCCCGTTTTCAGAAGAATCGCGAAGCCGTGTTTTTCATTGACCCACCATACACCGCTGGCGGCAAGCGTGCAGGCTCGCGGCTCTACACACATTCAGAAATTGACCACGACAAACTTTTCTCAATTTGCGAAAAGCTGCGCGGCGATTTTTTGATGACCTATGACAACGCCGAGGAAGTTTGCGCCCTCGCAAAGCGACATGGATTTGCAACAAAGCCTGTAGCAATGAAAAACACTCATCATGCAGAGATGAATGAGCTTTTGATTGGCCGGAATTTAGACTGGGTTGAAGATGGAGGCGTTTTTAGGGAAGAAGCTACTGCATACAGTGCGGGCCAATCAAAAACGCAACATAGGAACGGAAAGATCATTGGTGGTAACGGACACCAAAACGGACACCAAAGGAGTTAAAAAGGGTATAGTCGGGTTAAGCTGATTTATGTTGAATAGCCAATGAAACCGGCTATATTTGGGGTGCAACAGCGGGGTAAATTGGCCGATTCCGACCCTCGCCTCCAACTCAAAGTTGCACTTTTGCAACGGGTTGCAGAAACCAGAGGAGGCAAGTGCCAGTGAAAGTGCCAGTGAAATCAATACCGGGATACTACTCAACAATTACTCTGGTATTACTTGGCAATCACTCGCGACGGCGGGATTCGCAGCCCGTCTGGTGTAGGTGATACACCCAAAGCCGCGTTCAGTCTCATAAGTTTCGGACAAAAAGTCTGAACTTATGAAACGTCGTTACATCCTCTACCGCCGCAAACGTGGCGGCATGTTTTACATCGAAGACACCCAAACCCGAAAGCAGGAAAGCACTGGCACGCGGAATCGCGCCGAGGCCACGTCCCTGCTCAACGCCCGCAATGAATCCATCCGCCAGCCGCATCTGAATCTCCAAATCGCGAAGGCATACCTGGCCGGAACGGATTCAGGCGTTGCAACCCGGACATGGCAACAGGCTTTCGATGCCATCATCGAGACCAAAAGCGGTCCAACTCAGGATCGCTGGCGGCAGGCAACCGTTCCTGCACATTCGTGCCTGACCCCATCTTCTGCGTGCTGCCGAAAAGCACACGAACCTTGCCCGCGCGCACATCACGAAACAGTGTCAGCTTGGAAGCATCCGAATCGTAATCTTGAATGAAGGCAATTTCGTTGCCGGGAATTCCCAAACGTTCCAACTTCTGCGCCATGTCGTTATAGACGGAGAAGCCCTTGTCTTTCGGTGTGGAGAGATCGCAGAACACAAGCTGGGCGGAACGCTCCGGCTTGGATTCCTGCCAGATGCTAAAAATCTTTTCGACGGCCAGATTCACCTTGCCCTGCGGGTCATCGGGCGCGGACGGTTTCATCAGCCGAAGATCCAACGCCGCCTTCCGACCTTCGGACGTGATCTTCAGCATATTGTCTTCACTGGGGTCAACGCGGCCTGTCCTCAATCTTTCGGCGCGCGCGGCCAGCGATTGAACGAATGCCTTAAGTTCTTCCGTGGCCGGCGCGTTGCAGATGGTCGGCTTTTCGCCGTCCAGCTTCGGGCGTGGCAGATTCAACATCGCAGCGGTTTGAACATCGGCGGACTGGCGGAACATCTGCATCAGCTCCGGCACATTGATGAACCGTGCGAAGCGTGTGTTGAGCCGGTAGCCCGCGCCGTCCGGCGAAAGTTCCATCGCCGTCACCGGCTCGCCAAACGTCGCCGCCCACGAATCGAAGTGATGCAAATTATGTTTCTTCAAGGCGTCGTGCTGAAGATACCGCTGCATGGTGAACATCTCGGCCATGCTGTTCGCGATAGGCGTCCCGGTGGCGAACACCACGCCGCCGCCGCCATTCATTGACTGGACGTGACGCACCTTCAAATACATATCGAACGCCCGCTCGCTCGCGGTCTGCGGCAATCCCGCGATGCGTGTCATTTTGGAAACATAAAACAGATTTTTGAAATAATGCGCTTCGTCCACAAACAACCGGTCCACGCCGAGTTCTTCAAACGTCAGCGTGTTGTCTTTTTTATGTTCGGCAGCCAGCGTTTGAAGTTTGGCTTCGAGACGTTTCTTGGCCTTTTCGAGTTCCTTCACCATGCGGCGATTGGAGCTGTCAGCGTGTTCGCGCCGGATCATTTCCAATTCGTGAAGCTGCTCCTTAAAAAACCGTTCCTGCGTTTCGCGTGAAAGCGGGATGCGTTCAAACCCGGAGTGCGTGACGATGACGGCGTCCCAATTGCCGGTGGCAATGCGGCTGAATAATTTCTTGCGGTTCTGTGACTCGAAATCCTCTTTGCCTGCGGCCAGGATGTTCGCGCCCGGATACAACGTCAGCAACTCGGTGGCAAACTGGCCGAGCATATGGTTTGGGACAGCAAACATAGGCTTGCGGGCGATGCCCAGCCGCTTCAATTCCATCGCGGAGGCGACCATGGTGTAGGTCTTGCCAGCGCCCACAACGTGGGCCAGCAGCGTGTTTGGCGTTTGCAGGGTGCGCCAAACGCCCGCCTTTTGCTGGGGTTGGAGTTTGATGGTGGAACTTGCGCCGGGCAAAGTCAGATGGTCGCCATTGTAGGTGCGGATACGCGTGTGATTGAACGTGTCGTTGTAAAGACGGCACAACCGTTCCCGCCGCGAATCATCCGACCACACCCATTCCTTGAATTTTTCCTTAATGCGTTCCTGCTTTTCGCGCGCCGCTTCGGTGGACTGCGCGCTGACGACCGGTTTTTTATCCACGATGTCATAGACCGTAGGCGTTTTTAGATTGAGCGCGTCTTCAATCAATTCGAGCGCCGTGTAACGGTCAGTCCCCCAATCCGTCGTGTTCGCGGTCGCACCTCTGGCTTCCCAATTTGCATTTATACTCCAAGTGCCGAGCGCGTGGATGTGGCCGATCTCCACGCCGGAAGGAGTATTGAGTAATTCATTGGTGAAGCTCTGCACGTCCTCCGGTGGCAACCATGCTGCGCCCAACCGCACATCAATTTCCGTCGCCGCCAAGTCCGCCGGTTGAACAGACTTCAACGCCTCGACATTCTCGGCAAAGCGCGGGTCGGTCACGGCCGCCGCATCTGCGACCGACAATTTCTCGCGCACGTTGCCGGAAAGATATTGGTCGTCGGTCTCCCATTGGTTCGTTTGGGGATTCAGAAAGATGACGCCTTTCAAGTCCGGCAAAAATTCCTGGATTGGTTTGTTGAGCAGGTCGGCCATATGGTCGAGGTCAACGCAACCATGCTCGTTCAAAGTGACAAGCAACGCCTCCTTCGGCGTGGCGACGGACTCGACCGGCTTGCGTTGATGAATCGTCCGCTCGTGAAAAATCGTGGCCTTCGTCGCCCGCTGCGTCTCGTCGTTGAAATTTTCCAGCGAGAGCAGCAATGGCAGATCGGGATCGCCGTCGAAGGCGCGCTGGTTGGTTCGGACATTGACCGGACCAAAGCGCGCCACAAAACGGTCGTAAGCCTGGTTGAGTCGTTGCCGGGTTTCGACAACGTGTTCCTCGGCACTCCCGTCCATCTGCGACCGCAGGCAATCGCGGACGGCATCCCGCACCGGAATCAAATGACGGATGCGCGAGCGCAGGTCGCTGGGCATGTCGGTGAGCGGGCGTAAAACATCATCCTCACGGATGCAGATCATGCCATCATGCAGACAGTAGGCGTTGGGTTTGACAAAATCCGGCGCGGGAATGGTTTCGTTCAGGGTCGGCTCGGAAATTTTGCGTGACGGTGCCTGATAAATGCCCTGCGGTAATTTTTCGATGGCTTGCGCAAGTGCCTCCGCCAGTTTGCGCCCGTCCGGTTCGAGGGTCGGTTCGTTGCCGCCATACATTCCGCCGCCGAGGCGCATTTTGCCGATCATCATTTCTGGATGGGCGGCAAAATATTCGTTGATGGTGAACGTCTCGCTGATGTCGTTGGCATAATCCGCCGTTTCTTTCCATGCTGTGCCAGTGGGCGTTTCACCGGAGCGCAACTTGCGGAGCATCACGATGTCGGTCGTGACTTCCGTGCCCGCGTTTTTCTTGAAAGCGTCGTTCGGCAGCCGGATCGCGCCGAGCAACTCCGTGCGCATGGACAGCAATTCGCGCAACGTCGAATCAAGTTTGTCCATCGTGCCCCGCGACGTGATGAACATCAGCAGACCGCCGGGACGGACTTTTTCCAAAGCCGCCGCGAAAAAATAGTCATGGATGGAAAATTTGTAATTGTTGAAACGCGGGTCGTGAACGGTGTAATCGCCAAACGGGACATTGGAAATGGCGAGATCGTAGAAGCCGTCCGCAATTTTTGTCTGCTCAAACGGCTGCGCCCGGATGTCCGTGTCGGGATAAAGCGCTTTGGCGATGCGCGCCGTCAACGGATCAATCTCAATGCCGGTGACGGTGGAGCGGCGCAGCATTTCTTCGGGCATGAGGCCGATGAAATGGCCGATGCCGCAGGCGGGTTCGAGCACGCGCCCGCCTTTGAAACCGAACCGCCCGGCGGCCTGATACATCGCGCCGATGACCGTGGGTGCGGTATAATGGGCGTTCAGGGTGGTGGCGCGGGCGGAACGGTGTTCTTCGTCAGAAAGGATTTCCGAAAGCTGGATTTGTTCCTTGTGCCAGTCGGTGTTGTCCACGTCGAATACCTGGGGCAGCCCGCCCCAACCGACGTATTTGACCAGCACGGCTTTTTCCTTCTCGGTCGCGGGCCGCTCCTCGGCATCGAGCTTTCGCAGCGTTTCAATGGCCGCGATGTTTCGCTGAAACTTCTGCTTGGGTCCGCCTTCGCCCAACCGGTCGGCTTCGGCGATACGATAGTTGTTAAGATTTTTCGGCGGGTCTTCTTGTTTTTGGCGATGTTTGCGTTCCGCCCGATGGCCGTCCGCTAGGACTCTTCCGCTGGGAGCAGGATGTATTTCTCCCGCACCATTTCCCACGCCTGATCGTGGGCTTGTTGCGCCGTTGCTCCCCGCCGCATCAGCTCCGTTCGCAACGTGACCATTTCGTCCTTCGTCTTTTCCTCCGCCTCCAGGAGCATCCGTTGCAGCAGTCCCTGCCGTTCCAGTTCGCGCACCATTTTCGGACGGTGTTCGCGCCAGTGTTTCTCGGCCATCCGGCCGTATTGGGTCAATGATCTCATGGGGTGGCCTTCGCGTTGAAAAAAGGTCAAGCTGGTCTAAATCCTGTTGGTTGCGCCGGACTGCCATGAAAATGTGATGGGTTGGGGGTCATTGGCAAGACCGACTTATTTCCGGGGCGGTGAATCTTTTTTGCGTTGCCGCGTAAAAATCCGAAGATTCATGCCCACGTTCTTGCCGACAAAATGCCTTTTTTTGGGAAACAAATCCTGCTCCTTGACGCCGAGCACTTCCGCAATGAATTCGATTTGTTTGCAAGTGGCCACACTCCGCAGGCTTTCGATGTTGGCGAGAATATCCCGCGTCATGTTGATGTTGCCGCGCAGATGCAATTCGGTGACGAGGACGTTCTGCGACCAGCCTCGCTGGTTGCGATAGAACGCCACCCTTCGCCCGATCACATTTGCATCCTTGGGCATTGGCACCTCCCATTATCATTGATGACATTTCAGGTAATGGCTGGGAAAACAGCCGGTGACAGACCGCGACTCGCCACGTGGCAAGGAGGCTGGTAATCTAATGGCCCCCTCCCTCGCAACCGATATGAAACACCTGGCAGACTCGATATGCCCAAAATGCCGTCTTTGTATGGCAGTGACCGGTAGTTTAGCGCAAAGCGAGTAAGATTATTTTGCACGCGAAACTTTTTTCCGTTCCAATCCAGTTTCGTTTCAAAACTGTAACTTGGCCATGGTTCTTCTTTCAATTGCTCTCGAAGGCCGCTAATTTTCGCCCGATCACTTTGAGGTAAACTATGCAGTATCACCGATTTGCATACTCGCTTCCCCTGCGTTCGGGGGAAGACCCCAATCTTTCCAAGATCAGGGATGGCGCGGCCTTTAACGAAGTCACGGCACCCCTGGCGAAGCTCGGATATGAATACGGGAACATGATTTTCAACCCGCCTTGCACGCCCGGAACGGAAAACGGGCATGATGCGGAACATTTTCGGTTCATCCAGCGCGACCATCTGATTGTTTTGACCACACGCCCGCCCCTCGACGATGCAATCCACGGCGATAAAATCCTCGTGCGGCCAAGTCACACGCATCTGGAAAAACAGGTTTTTGCGGAGTGTCGGAAATTTTTTGCGGTATCCTCCCGTTCGCATGTCCAGTTGACGCCGGCGGCCGGGGCGAATTTTGAAAAGGCCGAACTGGTCTTCCATCAACACAAAGGCGCCCGGTTGAAGTATTACAAGCGGTTGAATGAATTTCGGGGCAAAAGTGTTTCCAAAGAAGCAAACATCAGCCTCGGTTTCTTTTTGCGCACCAAGTCCATCCCGGAATACGGCTGCGGCTTGCTGGCCTCGTTCGGAATGTCGGGTCGGGAGACTTTGATTTGGAATCGCATTGTCCGAACCCGGTTTCCCGAATGGGTCACTCGCAATGCTTTCATCGTGGCGGAAATGGATCTCACCGCAATTCCCGAAAATCCGGTGACATTGGAATTCGTGGACCAGATCAAAGCTGAAATTCTTTTGGAACATCGGATTGATTAGCCCGCCCCGGTTCCGAATCCCTGCGGAATCACGAACCGGAGACGGGCGTTGGTTCACACACTGACGGCTTCGCCCTTGGCCTGGCGCTGGTCTTGCACACGGGCGACTGCGCGTCGCGTAGTCCGCCCGATTTGGGCGATAACGTCCTCCTTCTGGTCGTCCGGGACGTTTTTTACCAGCAGATCATAAGCCTGCTTGAGTTCGGGATTGCGGTTGATCTGCTTCAGGACGCCTTCCCGAATGCGCTGCTGGCGGTCGAGTTCACGCACTTCATTCAGGACGACCGTGCGTTCGAGCCGCTCACGGGGCATCGCCTTGAGGTAGTCCCAATACTTCGGATTATCTTTGATGTGGGCGTCAATTTTGGCCTCCACTTCAGGATTGATCCGATAGGTCGGTGGTTCAGCCGGCGCACTCGCGCCGTTCGTGCCATTTGGCGTTGGTTTCAGTTTTGTTGTGCTCATAATGAGTTTGTTTTTGTTTGTTTGTTAATTGCCGGCGGAAGGGACTATGGTCGCCTTCACCACGCCGACAAAGTGTTTCAGGGACTCAACAAATCAGACGGATTGTTGGTCGTGGAAATGGCCGGTGCTGGTGGTTGCTCCTGGGCGGCGGCGATGGCGTCGAGCCGCTTCTGCATTTCGCTCACCGTCACGCGAAGCCTCGCGGTTTCCTGAAAATTGGTTTTGGTCTGCTGCAATGCGTTTTGAAATTGTAACAATGCCGACGAAAGTGTTCGGGCTTGCATCATGATTTGGGCGGTGGCGAGGCGCTGTGAATTGACTTCCGCGAGAATGGCGTCGTTGACCGGAGCCGGAGCGAACGCCGCGTCGCGCGAAGGTAACGCGGGCAGATTTCCGTCCGGCGGGCCGGGATGAAAATTCCAGCGGGTGTTTTCCTCGACGCGATAAACGACGTGCTGCTCGTGCATGATCAAATCGTCATTGGGATCGGCGTAACGACCGACGTGATAGGCGTGGAGGACTTCGGGATAGCTAATGCCGCCGGCATCCGTTGCTGACGGTTGCTGCTGGCGCAACCCCACCCTGGGTGCGGTGGAACACGCGGAGAGAAACAACAGCGGAATTAGATAATACGTTTTCATGGTTTGGATTTGGTTGGTTCGTCTTTTTCTTCGGTGACAGGAATGGTGGTGCCGCCGAGCGAAGCATCGGCATCGTCAATGGTTTGCAGGACGTAGAGATAAAATTGCTTTCCGCTGGGCACGCGGACGTAAAACCCGTCCTTTTGAATCGAATCGAAGATTTGCTGCGCGTAGGTTTGCAGCACCGCCTGCGCGCCCGCGAAAGGCGCATTGTTGAGCGTGGGGCTGTTGACGGGGCCGAAAATGGTCTGCTGTTTTTCCGTCAGCGCACTGGCCGCGCCGGACAAGAACGTGGCAGCGAACAGTTTGATGTCGGCGAAATTGTCAGACTTGATGACCTCGCCACGCAGCCCGGCGCTGCCGTCAGTGATGGCCCAGCCGGACTGGTTGGTCTCGTCATCAAATTCACGGTCGAGCGCGATGGCCTTGATCTGCATTTCCATCCCGTTCTGCCAGATGAACGTCCAAGTGTTGCCGCTGGCGATGCGTTCCCGTTGATGGTCGTTCTGCGCCGTTCCATGAATCTCCGTGCCTGCGGGGATCACCAACTTCCCGCCATAATATACGTTCTCAGTGACCAGGCCGACGATGGGTGTCTGGATGGAAGACGAGTCCACCGTGATAACCGTCTCGCAGGGAATCAACCGTCCGAACGGGGCAAACACCGCGCTCAACTTTTTGACCGGCGCAATTCCTGCCGAGCTGTCGGCAAACAAACTGATGGGCGAGAGCGTTGGGGTTTGGTTCGCGGGGACAACCGGCAACGCAGATGGGTTCGGAAAACTTGGCTGCGATGATGACGACGGCATCGCCGGCTCCGGCTTTGATGCCGGCGGATAATAAACCTGCAATGGCCGGGTGACGGACTGCTCCACCTGGGGCTTGTCCGTGACGTTGGTTGCCAGAGCTGTGACACTGACCGCATCTTCGTCGGACGAGTGATGTTTGCGAACGACGCACAAAATGAGCAAAGCGGCGGCGAACAGCGCGACAAAGGCAACAAGCTTGCCGGTCTTGGTTTTGAAAAAGTTGAGAAGATCACGCGGTTTCATATCAGGCTTTGGGTGGACGGATGGGATGGACGCTCGGAACATTGGTGACAGTGACGGCGGGCGGCAGTGGCGAAAGGCGCGTCACCAAAACCGTGAAGGCATTGCGCAAAGATAATTCATTGCGCCCGCCATCCGGCGTGCCGCTGACGGCGAAATAAACAATGCTCTGGCCCTTGGGCGGCACGGTGCCATCGGCGTCACTAATGGATTCGGGATAGAGCCGGTTGCCAGCACGCAACGCAAAACTGTCCGGCTGATAAATCAGGGGCGAGTCAATCTTGTTGGTGATGACGAGGCGAAAGACCAGCGTGTCTTCGGCATTGAAGCGAAATGCTTCATCAATCTGAATTTCATAGTCGTTGAAATCGCTGACGAGCGGCGTGCCGTCGTAAGTGGTGAAGTCCACGCCGGCCACGGTTTCGGGCTGCTGAACTTTGAGCAACGGAAATGCCTTGGCCTTGTCGAGCAAGGCCAGAAGCTTAATTGGGCTGACTTCGGGCGTATGGCCTGAGTCTGCCTCCTCCGGTGCCGGCATGGCGGTCATATTGAGCGACAACACCGGCTGGTCGTTTTCAGTCAGTTCGAAAACGTAAGTGTGATCGTTCCAGCGGATGTTGAGATTGGCGGACGCTTTGGGGAAAAGCGCGCGAACGGAAAGAAACGCCGAGGCTTTGGTGTGGGCAAGTTGAAACATGCCCGGTGTTTTTCCGTCCACCGTGATCCCCGCACCATCAATCGCGGTGATGGCGCTGGGAAAATTGATGGTCGTGACGCGATTCGTGGCAACCGGCACGGACACGACCACATTGTCATCCAGAAATATTTTCTGAATTGGCGACGCTTGCAAGAGCGCAAACGTGGCGGTGAATACCGTGACGGTGGCCAGCGATAGATTAACGAGTGATTTCATATTTGAAGTCTCCAATTGCGGTTGGGAAGCGTCCGTTCAACGCCATGTTGGGGTTGCGGATGAGCCGGAGTCGAAGCGTGAACGGAAACGCCTCGGTGAATGCTTTGTCCTGAAAGATGCCGCTGCGGATGATCTGGCCGGTGACGGCTGCCAATACTTCGTTGTCGCGGGTGGCCAGAATGTCAATCCGGCCTATCTCGGCTTTTTGATGCAACTGCTTGGCGCGAAATTCGACCGACTCTTTAATTTTTTCATCCTGCGCCTTGGCCATTGCGGGTTTCAAAAACATCAATTTGAGCAAATCGGGATTGTCAAAATCCCTCGGGTTGCGTTCGAGGAAAGCCATCGTTGCGAGTTCGGCCTGTTGAACGTGCAAATCCTTTGCCTCCGAAAATTGGAGCAACGGACTCAAATAATATGTTCCGGCGGGGTCAATAATGACGACGCGCTCGCGCTGTTTGAATTGCGAGATCAGGTGGTAGCGGTCAATGGCCGAGAGCAGCAACACCGTGACGGTGAAGAAAAACCAGAACCACGGCAGCCGGTCTCGTTGCACCAAGAGACGAGTGAAGTCGAAGTGTTTGCGCACGGTCACCTTTGGGTCAAGGCGAGTTGCGGTGGTATTCAATGTTTCCATAGGTCAGTAATAATTGGGTTTGGATTTTGCGATGAGGTCGCGGACGGCCTTGTTGCCAGTGATGTCGTCGCCAGGCCGACCGCGAGCGGAGCGCGGCGGCAAGCCCGAACCGGCGATGATGATTGCACCTGCGCTACCCATGTTGGCAGCGGACGACATGGTGCTTAACAGCGCGGCCACGCCCGCCGCGCCAGCGGTGACGGCAGGAATGCCGGTGCTGGAAGCGGTCGCGGCAGCGCCCGCTGTCGTGGCGGCGGTTTGAAGCGCACTGCTGATACCGCCCGCGAGCAACGCGCCGCCGGGTTGGAGGCCGTGGGCGATGACATTCTGGATGATGACGGGCGCAGCGACGGTGCTGAAAATAATCCAGAATGCGACGACGGCGACACCGATGGTTTTTTGCAAATCGGGCAATGTGTTTGTCGGGTCAATGTATTCAAAGGTTGGGTCGGTCATGAAATCGAGAATGCCCTGGGTGACGAGCGCAGCGAGCGCCCAACCCAAAGGCCAGAGCAGCACGCCGACAAGATTCAAGAGGTAGCGATTGCCGGTGTGTTTCAACGCCGGGATCGCCATGAAGCCGATGAGCAAGGGCGAAAGCGCGTAGCCGAGATTCAGGATGATCGTCTGAAAAATGTAAGCCCAAAACATCATCAGCGAAGCGAACTGGCCGACGAGCCAGAGCACGGCGGAGATGATCAAGTCGGTGGTGAAATTGTGGAGCTGCGACATGATGTTCCACCAAGACGATTGCGTGGCTGGGTCGCGTTTGATGATGAGCAGTTGATTGAACTGCTGATAGACGTTGGCCGGGTCAACACCGAGGCCGGAGAGGATGGATGTTTGCAGCAAATTTTGCAGGGTGTTGCCCCACGCGGGCAGGAACACCAGCAACGACGTGAGAATCAAAAGCCGTAGGAGCAGATTCAGAATGGATTTGTGGGAAGCCCGGTGATGCACCGTGGCAATGACACCGACGATGAAAAGCGCGAAGGCCACGCTCAACAACAACGTGTGGAGATCACCACATTTGGCGAGGAATGTGGGGAAGATGCTGTCGAACGTGGCCATGATGATTGAAGGGTTTGAACGTTAAGGCGTGGGGAATGTCGTCGGGGCGTTGAGCAACTGGAACTTCGCCGCATAGTTACTCACGGATTCCTCGAACTCGGCGTTCTGCTGCTCGGTCAACGCCTGAATCTGTTTTTGCTGGTCGTTCCGATTTTGGATGTCCTGAACCATCGCGGCGGACGCGGCCTGATTCACCTCGTCATCGGTGCTGGCAAGGTCACTGTTCAGGCTGGTGAGAACACCATGCAATTTCTGCACCTGGGCATCGGTCGTGGCGTCTTGTAGCTGCTGGGTCGTCTGTGCGATTTCGTCCTTGATGGTCGCGCGCCGTTGCGCCGCGTTGTCGGCCACACTGACGTAGTTGCTGGCGGTATTGATGACGGCCGCGAACGGTTCGTATTGATTGGCGGGCCGTTGAACGGTCTGGCCGCCGGGCGTCTGGAAGCTGGTGCCGACCGTGGCGTAGATGCCTGAATCGTTGAACGTCAGCGCCGTGTTACCGTTCGCGCTGGCCACCAAACTTCCCAGGTTCTGAATCGGTTCAAGGCTCTGCAAGTCCGAGGCGAGATTGGGCACCATGGAAAGCACGACTTGGGATGGATTGCCAAAGAGCGATTCATAGTTTTTGAACTCGCTCAACTGGCTGTCGAGCGTTTCGATTTGCTGCACCTGGTTCTCAACCATGTCAACGTATTCGGCTAAGTTCTCGGCCTCATCCAGAATCTGCTGCACATTCGAGATGGGGTCATAGACGATCCACTGCGCGCGGGCAGAGAACGCCAGCGGCAGAGCGATGAGGGCGGCGATGATCATTTTTTTCATGTTCGTTTTTCCTTTCTTGGTTGTTGGTTTAGCGGGCAAATTTTACTACTCCTCAATCCGTAGGTTTTGGGTGGTGGGTTTGAAAATCACGCCGTCAATGATTTGTTCGGGCAGATGCACCTGGTAGAGCCGAACCCGGCCATCGTCACCGGCCTTGGCCTGCTGCATGGCGACGAAGATCCAGTATTGTTGTTTGACGGCATCGCTGCGGCCTTTGTCGTAGCCGGTCTGATAGGATTGGTCGTTCTGTTTGCTGTTGGCGTAGTGAAGCCCTTCGCCGAGCAGAGCGCCGCCCGCCGCGCCGCCAACGATGGCGACGGGATTATTGTGAGTCAGTTCGCCGCCGAGAGCCGCGCCGCCCGCACCCAAGCCCACGTCAGTGGCGGTCCGGGTCACGGCGGCGCAGCCCGTGAACAGACACACGACACAGGCAAGCGGAATGAATTGGATGAATAGTTTTTTCATAGGTATTTTGATTTTGGTTTAGTCGGATGAATGGGCGTGGGCGATGATGCCCTCGACGATGTTTGCACTTTTGCGGAGCTCGCGGGCGCGCTTGTCGAAGTGTTCGCCGCTGGACGAACTGCAATAGAGCATCTCCGGCGAGGAGACGTTGTGAACCGTGCCGCAAAGATTTCTGCCGGAGTCGGTGTGAAAATAAGTGAACGGCGAATACTTCTGGCCTGATTGATGGTCGGGCAGCGGATAATTCATGATGGCGTGCTGCGTCACTTCAGGCAGCGCGATGTCCTTGCCCATGTCATCGAGGTCGGCGCGGTCGTTCTGGCGCATGATGAAAAACTGGCGGCTGTTGCCGAACACAGCGGAACGGATGCGTGACTGTTTGAAACGCGCATACTGCTGGACGATGGAAATGTTCCAGCAATTGAACTTCCGTAATTGGGCGTAGCTCTCTTGAACTATTTCCTGCCCGCCGGGAATGTCGAGGAAGCGAGCGACTTCCTCATACACGTTACGTTTGCGCAGCGCACGCGGGAGCGTGATGATGTGCTTGCGCGCGTGATTGGTGATAAGAAAACCAGCGGCGGCTTTCAACTCCTT
>Ga0302319_10004993_pt1 | contig 26978 bp, 19 predicted proteins | sample Bog_T0_2_FD_203319 | JGI IMG/M metagenome (GOLD analysis project Ga0302319, IMG submission 203319) | Peat permafrost microbial communities from Stordalen Mire near Abisko, Sweden - Bog_T0_2 | ecosystem: Environmental > Terrestrial > Soil > Wetlands > Peat | place: Sweden: Abisko, Stordalen Mire... | reverse complement strand
GCGCTTGTAATCGACGTGTTCAAATTTACCCCGCCGGCGTGTTCTCAACCCGTTGCTGATCCGGGCATTTTGCGGCTTTCCGCTTCCCAACTTCGGAGTTCGGGTTCAATCCAAAAACCACCAATTCAAAACCATGAACGTCAGCCAACCCCGCACCCAGCCCGGAGGGCGAAAGAAAATAGCCCAGCGATTCATCGCTGGGTTTGCGCCCCGCCGTGTCAAAGTCCCGTCAGGGACGAAAGAATCACCGCGCACTTTAATCATCATTCGTTTGCCCCCCAAGACCCCAAATCCCAGAGCCCAAACCCCAGGACCTGCCCAAGTCCGAGTCAGTCCGAGTCAGTCCGACCTTTGAGCGCCACTAATCCACCAATCCAGCGCCAAGTCGCACCAAGTCGCAGTGGGGCGCACCTTTCAAATCCAAAAACCAGGAATCAAGCACCCAAAACGCTCCATCTGTGGTTGAACTGCTTCGTTCCTGCTCAGGAGTTTTGCTCTGCGCCTCCGCGTTTCTCAGCGGTTAATGTTGGCCTGCAACCCTTTATCTTTGCGTTCCTTGTGGTGGTTCCCAATCCGGTTGACCGGGATTGGGCAATGGACTTTGCTCGCCAAATCCACTAAAACATGCCTCGCATGCGTTCGCCAGCGGCTCCCAGCCATGAAGCCAAGCCCGTCTTCAATTCCTTACACTATTGGGGACTGGTGCGGTTTTGGTTTGCCCTGATTGTTATTGCCGATTCCAAATCGGCCAGCCCCGGCTGAACATGAAACATCCGCTTGTCGCTGTCGTTGTCGCCTACGCCACCGGCTTGCTGCTGGCGCAATATATTCACCCGCCGCTGCCAGTGCTTTACGGGACCTGCGGTTTTCTGCTGCTGCTAATAATCGTCCTCGCAATCCTCGGCGCACGTCATCCCCGCCCCTCATCCTCATCCTCTCGTCCGTGGCTGGAACGCACGGGAATAAGCTTCGCAGGTGGTAGGTCTGCACTACTTTGGTTGCTGCTGGCACTCGTTGGATGGATCAATCTCACCCTGCGCACGTCCGTGCTTGCGCCGGACGATTTGCGACTCCGGTTGGGCAACGAACCGGCCTTGGTCACCCTGCGCGGAACGCTGGCGGAAACCCCGCGCGCCAAAATCATCCAGCGCGGCGACCGGGAAATCTGGCACGCGGTGGCGCGTGTCCGTGTGCATGAACTCCAGCAGGACGCTGATGTTCGTCCGGCGTCCGGCGAGGTTCTCGTCACCGTGCCCGAAGTGCCCGGCGCGGATTTCTTCGCCGGCCAGCCGGTGGAGATTTCCGGCGTCGCCGCCCCGCCGCCCTTGCCGGAGGCCGAAGGGTTGTTCAATGCCCGCGCTTATCTCGCCACGCACGGAATCTTTTTCCAGGTTAAAACCGATTCCACCAACGATTGGAAATTGCGGGAACCGCGGCTGACCCGGCCGCCGCTCACCGACCGGTTTCTGAATTGGGCGCAGCAAACCCTGGCGCTGGGATTGCCGGAAGCGGATGAGACCCTGCGGTTGCTCTGGGCCATGACGCTGGGCTGGCGCACCGCTTTCACCGGCGACATCGGCGAGCCGTTTCTGCAATCCGGCACCATGCACATGTTCGCCATCGATGGTCTGCGCATCGCACTGGTCGCGGGCATGATCATCATCCTGCTCCGGGTCTTGCGGATTGGACGCGCGTGGTGCGGGGTGATCGCCATTCCCGCCATCTGGTTTTACACGGCGGCGACCGGGTGGGAGGCCTCCGCCATGCGCGCCTCCGTGATGATGACCATCGTCATTGGCGGTTGGATGTTGAAACGGCCGGGCGATCTGCTGAACTCCGTCGCCGCGGCCGCGTTCATCATTCTGGTGGCGGACCCGCGGCAATGGCTGGAGGCCAGCTTCCAACTCTCGTTTGGCGTCATGCTGGTCATCGCGCTGGTCCTGCCCCCGGCGAACCGTTTTTCGGACGCGCTGCTCGCGCGCTGGCTGGGCCCGGATCCCTTGTTGCCGGAAGAGTTGGTTCCCGCCTGGCGGAAAACGTTGGTCCAATACGCCCGGCATTTCGCGCGCTTCGTCAACCTGTCCTTCGTCGCCTGGCTGGGGGCCTTGCCGCTGGCGGCCGCGTATTTTCATCTCTTCAGCCCCGTTTCCACGCCGGCCAACGTGCTGGCCGTGCCGCTGGGAACCGGCGCGCTCATGGCCAACATGGGCGCGCTGATCTGCGGCCACTGGCTGCCCTGGGCCACGGTCCTCTTCAATCATGCAGCCTGGTTTCTGATGCGGTCCATGACCTGGGTCAGCGTGGCAGCCGCCCGCCTGCCCGGAGCGTATTGGTACACCCCGGAGCCCTCGCTGGCCAGCCAGATGGTTTATTACGGCACGATTATTGTTATCTTCAGTGGCTGGCTCAAGACCACGCGCCGGAAAATCGCGGGTGGCATCACGCTGGTGCTGATCGGCTCGGCCGCGTTCTGGCGTTGGGAAAGCGCGCGCGCGGAAACCGACTTGACCGTGCTGCCGCTCAACGGCGGTGCCGCCGTGTATGTGGATGCCGCCGGGCGGCGGAACGATTGGCTGATCAATTGCGGCAGCGAGGACGCCGTGGAATTCACGCTGAAGGAATATCTGCGGGCGCACGGCGTCAACTTCCTGCCCCGGCTGGCGCTGGCGGATGGCAACACCCGCAACGGCGGCGGTGCCGCCCGGTTGGACGAGTTATTCGGCATCGGCGAGCTCTGGACCAGCGGGGTGGAAAGCCGCGCCGCCAAAGCCGCCCTCCGCAAGCTGACCTCCCGCCGCCCACCCGGCTGGGTCCACACCTTGAACAGCGGCGACATCCAGGGTTGCTGGCAGGCGCTCTTTCCCGCCGCCACCAACAGCGCGGCCCGCACCGGCGATGCCGCCCTCGTATTACGCGGTGATTTTCCGGGGCTGCGGGTGCTGTGGCTGTCCGAGTTGAGCCGCGCCGGCCAAAGCGAATTACTGGCGCAAACCCGGGATTTAAGGGCGGAGGTGGTCATCGCGGGACTGCCGGAAGCCGGCGAACCGTTGTGTGACGCGCTGCTGGCCGCCATCCAGCCGCGCGTGGTCATCATCGCGGACTCGGAATTCCCCGCGTCGCGTCGCGCCAGCCGGACCTTGCAGGCACGGCTGGCCCGGGCCAATGCAACCGTGATCTACACTCGCGCCGCGGGCGCGGCAAAACTGGAAATCACGCCAAAGGGGTGGCGGTTGCGGACGAGCTTGGGAGCGGTGCCTTTTCCGGATTAAACCGCATCGGGGACTGATGCCGCTGGCACCAGCCTTTCAAGGCCTTGGCCCAACCCTCGGCCAGGATCTCGCCCACGATCTCAAATTTTGCCAGGACGCCATCGGGCAACTCCGCTTGCTCATCCAACTTCGGCGTCTGCAGCTCGATCCAGCAGGCGGTATTGCCGGGCAAGCCATGCCGGAACTTCTCACAACAACAGTCATCGGCGCACTTGCCCTCCGCCCGGCAAGGAATGAGTTCCCAGACTCGTTCGCCATCATCCAGCCGGATGCGGATGCTGGCAAATCCCAGCTTGCGGGCAATGAACACGGCATCCTCGCAGATGCTTTGCAGGTCCCGCCCCCGCTCCCCCTCCAGGGCCAGCCAGTTTGTGAGCGTCAGGGCATAATGAATTTCTGCGCGATTCCTCTGCGTTTTGCCCAGGGTGGCGCGCACATTAAACCATTCCCGGCAAAAACCGAAGCGGCTGGCCATCAACATCAAGGCCAGCACCACCCCGCCCACCAACAGAGCCAGCCCCTGGCCGCGCATCCAGAAGGCCACCAGCCCCAGCACCAGGAAAAACCCGGTGAAAATATAGGCCCCCAGCGCCAGATTTTCGCGCGAAACGCCGCTTTGCAGCAACTGGTGATGCAAATGCTGGCGGTCCGGCCGGAAGAGCGGCAAGCCATTCATCCCGCGGCGCAACAACGCCATCGAGGTGTCCAGAATCGGCAGCACCATCACAAACAAGGGCGCGATCAACGCCGCCACCACCGTGCCTTTGTGCGAATTGTAAATGGTGAGACAGCCAATGAGGAACCCCAGAAAATAAGCGCCGCCATCGCCCAGATAAATCCGGGCCGGGGGGGCGTTAAACAACAGAAAAGCCAGCAGCGCTCCCGCCATGCCCACCGAAACAAAGGGCATCCCCGTTTCGCCACTCACCGCCGAAAGCAAAATCATCAACATCAGGGAAATGCCGCCCGCCAATCCATCCACCCCGTCAATCAAATTGATCAAGTTGGTCATGGCCACCAGCCAGAACACGGTGACCGGCAACCCAATGATGCCCAGGTCAATGATGTGCTCCGACATGGGAATCTTGAATTGATGAATGCCGATCCCCAGGAAATAGGCGGCCGAGGAGATCGCCAGCTGCCCCAGCAGCTTGCGCTTGGCCCCCAACGCGCGTAAATCATCCCAAAAACCCAGGCCGAACATGGCCAGCGCCAGCCCCGCGATCACCCAGCGCATGGAATCAGCCTGCAGTTCCCAAAGCGGATTCATCGGCAGGCAAATCACCAGGACGAAGGCCGCCGCCAGCCCCACCCCGCCGAAACGGGGAATCGGCATCTGATCCATATTGTGGTGAAACTCCGCCGAACGCAGGGCAAACCGCCTCCGGGCAAACGCACTCAAAATCCAACTATTCACCCCCAGGCAAACGACAAAGCCCGCAAATACGAAAATCAGCAAATCCTCAAGATGAATCATGTTAATTGGCTTCCTAAAGATTCGGACCATCTGGCCCCCCGCGAACCAATAGCCACTCCATCATGGAGGGAAATCCAGCCCACGGCAATCCTCTTAATGCAAAAAGTGCGGTTGAATTGTGCCAAAATTACCCGGCCAAAAGCATAAACAGCTTGCCTCCAATCCGGCCAACGATAATTGTTTGCCGTATGATGTTGATTGCCACCGCAGTGCGCCCCAGCGGCATTCACGGGCTGGGACTGTTCACCGTGCGGCCGGTGCCGCGCGGCACGCCCATCTGGCGGTTTGCGCCGGGGTTCGATCACGATTTTTTGCCCGCGCAGTTTGCCGCCCTGCCGCCCCTGGCCCGGGAGCATGTGCGCTGGTTCTGCTTTGTCCGCCGGGACGATGGCCATGTCATTTTGAGCGGCGATCACGCCTGTTTCATCAACCATGCCGCTGCGCCCAACACCGGGGCCTTGCCGGCGGCGGTGCCGCCCGTGGTGACCGTGGCCTTGCGCGGCCTCGCGGCCGGCGAGGAGATCACCTGCGACTACCTTGCCTACGACGCCGACGCCCCGTGGAAACTGGGCCGCGTGCCACCCGACGCCCCCTTGGGCGCGCAGTAGGGGCGACGCCTCGTCGCCCGTCCCATGATCCTTTTCCAGACGGCCTCCCCGCCCGCCACCACCCGCGTAAATCGTAAATTGTAAATCGTAAATTATCCGCCCACCAACCCGGTTTCCTCCGGTGTCAAAATCCGCCATTGCCCCGGGGCCAGATCGCGCAGCCAGAAATTTCCGATGCGCACCCGCACCAGCCGCAGGGTGGGATGCCCAATGGCCGCCGTCATCCGCCGCACCTGCCGGTTCTTGCCCTCCACCAGTTCCAGCCCGATCCAGCACTCCGGCACCGATTTGCGATACCGGATCGGCGGCGTCCGGGGATATATTTTCAGCGGCTGGTTCGATCCCCTTGTGGCGCCGGTTTCCAAACCGGCAGGGCGTGGCCAGCCAGAGACGCCCCCGGGTTGACGCAACGCGATTGTGGTCTCGGTTTGGGGCCGCCCCAACGCGGGCGTCTGGCCGGCCATATCCAAACCATGTTTCAATGCCCCCGTGGTTTCCAGCCGCGATTCCTCCCGCATTTCAAGATAATCGCCCGGCCCCAGGACCCACGCCCGGCACGGCAAGGTTTTTCGCTCCTGGATCATGACCCCGCGTTGCAAGCGATCCAGCGCCTCACGCGTCGGAATGCGCTCCACTTGCGCCCAATACTCGCGCTCATGCGCGTGGCGCGGATGCAGCAACCGCTCATTCCAGCGCGCCTCGTCACTCAGCAGCAGCAACCCCTCCGAATCCGCGTCCAGCCGGCCAATGGCATAGACGTTTTTGGGAAAGCCGAACCCGGCCAGCGCGCGATTAGGCGAGCCGTCGCCCGTGAATTGCGACAGCACTCCGAACGGTTTGTGGAACGCGACAATCATGTCGCCCCCAGCTTATACCCAAATCCGCAGGTTGGAAACCGTCTGCTGGCCGGTGGCTGGGGGTCACGTGCGGATGCAGCCTCCAACCCGCTGATGACTCACGGTACTGCGGCATTTTTTCCTTCACTTTTCTGTAAGAAAGGTCGTCCGGCCCCGACCAACCATTACGCGGTCGAACGACGCCCACAACCGTGGTGCCGGGAAGCCGCTTTGGGCAGGACCCGCTCGCGCATCCAGCCAGCGGTGGCACCTTGCAAAATGGGAAAGTAATAATCGCAACCAAACTAAACATCAAAGTATGAAAACAAGCAGAAACACCTCGTTCCGCAAACAGTATCTCGGCATTCTGGGCGTCAGTCTGGCGGCGCTCGTTTCCACCGCCAACGCGCGGGAGAACGACGCCGGTATTCTCTACACCACGGACAACGCCAGCGCCGGCAACCACGTGCTCGTGATCACCCGCAACCGTGGCGCCCTGAGCGTGACTGCGTCTTATGCGACGGGCGGCCGTGGTCTCGGCACCGCGAATGGCTTGGGCAGCCAGGGCTCGGTTCTCCTAAGCCCCGACTCGCACTGGCTGTTCGCCTGCAACGCGGGTAGTGGTCAAGTCTCCGTTTTCGAGACGCTGCCCGGCGGCGAACTCCAGCTCACCGATATCGTCGGCTCCGGCGGCGGCCAACCCGTCAGTCTCACGCTCCACGACAGCCTCCTCTATGTCCTGAACGTCGCCGCCAATGGCAGCAATGACAATGTCACGGCGTTCCATTTTGGCTGCGGCAATCTCACCCAGCTTCCGGGCTCCGCCCGCTCCCTCAGCGCCGCCAGCACGACGCCCACCCAGGTCTCCTTTAGCCGCAGTGGGGATGCCTTGATCGTCACCGAAAAGATTACCGGGCTCATCGACACCTGGCTCCTGGGGCACGACGGCATGGCCACGAACCATCAGGTCTTCGCCTCGGTGGGAGTATGGCCGTTCGGTTTTGCCGTCGGCCGGGGCGATCGGCTGTTCATTTCCGAGGCCGACGCCGGTGCCCCCGATGGCAGCTCCGTCTCCGCCTACGGACTTTCCGATTCGGGCGGTTTGAGCGTTATCAGCGGGAAAGTGCCAACGGAGCAAACCGCCGCGTGTTGGTTGGCGCTAACGTATGACGGCCGCTATGTCTACACGGCCAATGCCGGCAGCGCGTCCATCTCCGGCTTTCAAGTCAATTCAGCCGGCCGGTTGAAACTGCTGGACAATCAGAGCCTGCCCGCCAAGACCGGCATGCACCCAGCCGACATGGCCTTCAGTCAAGATGGCCAATTGCTCTACAGTCTCAACAACGGTGACGGCAGCATCAGCGCCTTCGGCATCAATTTCGATGGCGGCCTGGAGCCGAAGAGTGGCTTGGAAGGCCTGCCCACCACTGCCGCCGGGCTGGCCGCCTGGTAAGCCGGCTCAAGGTCAAGCGTAGAGCGTTGCCGGTGCCACAATGCACTCACGCTCTACGCTCAAAAAAACGAACAGACCTGTCGCGAGCCCATCGCCCCGATAATAAGCCATGATCTTATTGTCGCAAATGGCAACAAACGATAATAGGGCGAGTGGCCCGGGCGCAATCCCCGGCACTCGACCTGATCGCCGCGGTTCAACCCGAAATCCGAAATGGGCAACGAAATCGAAAGGGCCTGCCGCGCGCCCAGCGCGGTAGGGCGCGTCACTTCGTGCGCGCCGCGCTTGCCACCAGCGGGTGCAATTATTCCCCGACGTCGTATTCCCAACCCAATCCGTTGCCGGTCAGGGCATTTTCCAAGTTTCCCTGTTCCAACCTCGGCTTTCGGGTTCAAGGTACGCTGGGGCGCATGCCGCCGGGCACCGAATGCACGGTGGCCGTTGCGGACTGCACGCCGCTGGCGCTGGCGGTGAGCTTGATCGGGCCCGCGTTATGCGTGGATTGCACCATCACTTGCGCCAAGCCGTTGAACAGACTGCGCGTCCAGGCGGAGGCCAGCGGCTTGCCCATGAGTTCCAGGTTCACATCGGGATTCAAGCCGCCCGTGCCGGATTCGTTGAACACGCCCACGGCGATGAGATTGTCCCCCGGATGCAGCGTCTTCTTGATGTCAAACGCGGGCTGGTCTTCCCAGTTGGCGGATTCGCCCACCAGCTGGCGGTTGACGAAGACCCAGCCGTGGTCGTCAATGCCGGCAAAGCGCACCTGGATGTTTTCGCTGGCCAGGTCGGCGGCGGTCAAGTTGACGTGTGCGCGGTAAACCGCAAACTGGCCTTCCTTCAGGACCATGTCGCCCGTGTCGCCATCGGTCTTGGGCTTGATGGAGTTCCATGTGGAATCATCCGCCTGGTCGCCATATTCGGGCAGCATTGCGCCTTTCTTGGGCCGCTTGGTGAGTTGCCAGCGCCAGTTGTTCACGGCCAGGGTGCGCACGGGTATTTCCGGGACAAACTCATCCGGCTCATGGCAGCTGGGGTCGCCATTGCCCACGCCCAAAATCCGGCCCGCGCCTTCCAGGGTGAAGGCGACAGGGTTCTGGGCCACGGGCACCAGCCGGCCCTGGGCATCCAGAGCGGAGACGGTGAACACGCTCACATCCTCGCCGTTGGCCTGAAGGGTGGTGCGATCCGGGACGAGCCGGAGGCTGGCGGCGGGCCCGGTGGTTTCCACCTTGGCCGTGGCGATGACATGGCCGGCGGCGTTGAAGCCTTTCGCGCTGAGGGTGCCGGGAGCGTATTTGAGCTTCCAGGTCAGTTTGGAATTGGTTGGCATGGTCTGCCGGCCCAGGGACTGGCCGTTGAGGAACAGCTCCACCTGTTTGCAGTTGCTCAGGGCATCCACGCGGATTTCCTGGCCTTCCTTGCCGGGCCAGTTCCAGTGCGGCAGCAAATGCAGCACGACGTTGGTGGTCCACCAGGACTGGTAATAATAGAAGTTGTCCTTGGGGAATCCGCAGGTGTCCAGAATGCCGAAATGCGAATTGATGCAGGGCCAGCTATAGGGGGTGGGCTCGCCGCGATAGTCAAAGCCCGTCCACACGAAACCGCCTGAGAGCCAGGGGCGGTCGGCAAAATAACTCCACCAGCGTTCGGTGGTCGTCGCCCAGCTCGGCGCATTGTCGTCATAAGCGCTGACGTAGCCGCGGGTCTTGTCGTTGGCATAAATGCCGCGCGTGCTGACGGTGCTGGCCTGTTCGGTGCCGACTTCGGGTTGGCCGGGGTGCTTCGCCCGGTAATCATCCATGTCCTGGCCCACGTGATAATTCCAGCCGCGCACTTGAATGACGCCGTTGACGCCGGCAAAGGTGTCGCCCTCGGGCGCGGCGTAGGTGACGGGGCGGGTGGGATCCAGGCGATGCACATAATCCTGCATGGTGCCGGCCACGTTGCCGCCCTGGGGGGTGTCCTGCACGGAAAACTCCTCGTTGGCCACGCTCCAGATGCCCACGCAAGCGTGGTTCCGGTCGCGGCGGATCTGGTCATCCCATTTGCGGAGGTTCTCCTGGTCGCTGCCGAGCAGGCGGCTCTCATCCATGATCAACATGCCCAAATGATCGCACGCATCCAGCAGCTCGGGCGTGGGCGGATTATGCGAGGTGCGGATGGCGTTGCAGCCGAATTCCTTGAGCTTGAGCACCCGAAAGCGCTGGATGGCATCCGGCAGCGCCGCGCCGACCCCCGCCATGTCCTGATGATTGCAAGTGCCCTTGAGCTCGTAATGTTGGCCGTTGAGCAGGAAGCCGTTGGTGGGGTCGAAACCCACGGTGCGAATGCCGAATTCGGTGGTGTTCTGATCCAGCACCTCATGGTTTGCCGAAATCGTGGTGACGAGCTGATAGAGTTTGGGATTTTCCGGCGACCACAACTCGGGGGCCTTGACTTTCCCGGCCAAATTGATGGTTGGCTGCGAGGCTCCGGGCACCTTGTCCGAGACTCTGAATTTCGCCACGGATTTGCCTTCCGGGGAAAGGATTTCGCAGGACACGACAGTCTTGGTGGCATTGGTGAGTTTATTCAGCAAGCGGACTTCGACTTGGATGATGGGGTTGCCCTTGGGCCGGTTGTTTTCGAAGTCGCTTCGCACAAAAACGCCGTCCGGGGCGATGGCCAGCGGGGCGGTCTTGTCCAGCCAGACATGGCGGTAGATGCCCGCGCCCTCATAGAACCAGCCCTCGAATTTGCTGGCGTCCACCCGCACAGTGATAAGATTTTTGCCGCCCAGTTTCACGACGTCCGTGATGTCTTCGCGGAACGGATAATATCCGCCCTCGTGCCGCTTGACGAGCCAGCCGTTGACCCACACGGTGGCGTCGCGGAACACGCCATCGAACGTGAGCCAGATGCGTTTGCCCGCGTCATCCCTGGGCAGATCAAACGTGCGGCGATACCAGCCGATGCTGTTTTTCACGTAGCCCGGACCGACGGGTTTGAATCCGTGGCTGTCGTCGGCATTTCGGTCGAACGGCAGTTCGATGGCCCAGTCATGGGGCAGGTTGAGGGTGCGCCAGGAGGCATCGCTGAATTTCTCGGCGGCGGGGCCGGTGCTGGCCCCGGCCTTGTCAAGATGCAGCGCACTGGGCCAGTCATCGCCGAGATGAAACTTCCAATTCTGGTCGAGCGAAAGATGTTCGCGGGGCGTGCCGTCCGCGGCGGCGGCCAAAAGCCTGGCGGTCAGGGTGGCGTAGATGAGCAGCCCAAGGGAAATCAGTCGGCGGAGTTTCATGGGCCAAGTTTGTGCCAAACGTTGTGGCGAGGCAAATGCATTTATTGATGACACCCCAGTTAACCCCAGTTAACCAGGGGCCGGACCGGGGCCGGGCCGGGTGTGAGACAAAAATCTGCGAGCAGCTTAAAAAGCGCATAAAACCGCAGTTTGTGTCGCCAGGAAACGAGCTGCCGATGGCCAGCCGGGCGGGTGGGACGGTTAGGACGGAGCGCGGCTTTGGTGAAAGCCAGCCGCCGCAACGTTCGCCATTCCATGAAAGGGGGCGTTTAGGTTCATGGTTTGGAACGCAGACTTTGAGCAGCCACGGGAAGCGGGTCCTGCCCATTTTTTTACCTTGATTTACCTTGATTTACCTTGATTTACCTTGATTAGGCTTGATTTACCTTGATTCAGGCAGCGAGCTGGCGACGGGGCACTCCCCGAATTAAGATGAAACACTGGGCGACGAGCGGTCGCCACCCCCGAATGCGGCGGCGGTCCACGGCGTGACATTTTGGCGTTGTGGGCGCTCATGAATTGATCTTTTTGGCTTTAGCATATCAGGGGACCTTGGACATAGGCTGTCCAAGGTGTTTTTTTATGCAAAAAAGTTCAACCCCAGCGAATAGATGCAATCGTAGCTATGCATGCCTCGTTTGGTGGGCTTTTTCGGGTCTTTCAGAATTTTGTCTCACACCCGGCCGGGCCCTTTCCCAATCTTTTGTGTTCGTTTGTGGTGGATTCACCGTTAAACTAACCCGGTTGTGATCATCGGTCTGCTCCAGCTTAATTCAACGATCGGCGACTTCGCGGCCAACCGCGAAAAGCTGCTCGCCGCCTACGCCCAAGCCGTGGCGCGCGGCGCGGAATTTGTCATCGCCCCGGAATTGTTCCTGTGCGGGTACCCGCCCCGGGACCTCCTCCAGCGCGAGGATTTCGTGGCGGCCAATCTCGCCACGCTGGGCGAGGTCGCCAGCCGGGTAGGCCATGTCCCCCTTTGCCTCGGCTACGTCGAACGCAGTCGCGAACGCCCCGGCCGCGCCCTCAAAAACGCCGCCGCCGTGCTGCAGGACGGCCATATCCTCTGGCGCACCGCCAAGAGCCTCCTGCCCACCTACGACGTGTTCGACGAAGACCGCTATTTTGAACCCGCGCGCCGCATCGAGCCCTTTGACTTCAACGGCCGGAAGCTGGGCATCACCATCTGCGAAGACATCTGGAATGACGAGGATTTCTGGTCGGACCGGCTTTATCGCCATGACCCCGTGCGGGAACTCATCCAGCAAGGTGCCGGAATCATCCTGAACCTCTCCGCTTCGCCCTGGCACGAGGGCAAGGAACGCACCCGCCTGGAAATGCTGCGCCGCGTCGCGCGCGACGAAAAAATCCCGCTCGCGCAAGTCAACGCCATCGGGGCCAACGACGAGCTGATTTTCGACGGCCACAGCGTGGCCCTGAATGCCCGGGGCGAAGTCCTGGCCTTGGGCCATGGCTTTGTGGAGGACATCCTGGTGGTGGATTTGGATCTGGCAACACCCCCGCCCGCGCCGCCCCCGTTCCCCGTCCGGGAAGAGCTCCTGTTTTCCGCCCTCTCCCTGGGCATCCGCGATTATGTGCGCAAATGCGGTTTCAAGTCCGTGATTCTGGGCCTTTCCGGCGGGATTGATTCGGCGCTGATCGCCGTCATGGCCGCGCATGCCTTGGGGCCGGAAAACGTTTTGGGGGTTTCGCTGCCGGCGCGCTATTCCAGCGGCGGCAGCTTGACGGACGCGGAAAAGCTCGCGCGCAACCTGGGGCTGCGCTACGAAGTCCTGCCCATTGAACCGGTGTTCCTGGCGGTCGAGGCCCAATTGCACGCGCTCTTTGCGAACACCAAGCCCAACGAGGCCGAGGAGAACATCCAGTCCCGCCTGCGGGGCGTGACCCTGATGGCGCTTTCCAATAAATTCGGCGGCCTGGTGCTGACCACCGGCAACAAATCCGAGATGGCGGTGGGCTATTGCACGTTGTATGGCGACATGAACGGCGCGCTCGCGCCGATTGCCGACGTGCTCAAGACCGACGTTTATAAAATCGCCCGCTGGGTGAACCGCGAGCGCGCCATCATCCCCGCCGATTCCATTTCCAAACCGCCCAGCGCGGAGCTGCGGCCCGGACAAACCGACCAGGATTCCCTGCCGCCCTACGACGCCCTGGACGCCATTCTGGACCTGTATGTGGTGAAACATCTCGGCAAGGCGGAGATCATTGCCCAGGGGTTCGACGCCCGGGTGGTCAACGACGTCGTGAACAAGGTGACGTTCAGCGAGTATAAACGGCGGCAGGCCGCGCCCGGCCTCAAGGTGTCTCCGCGCGCGTTCGGCATGGGCCGCCGCATTCCCGTGGCCCAGAAATTCCGGCCGGCAAATTAGGAACGAGGCCGTCCCACCGCCGCCGGACACAGATAATACAGATAATAAAGGATCGTCAAGTAAAGCTTGACTAATGGCCTATATTCCATTATATACTCCTCCAACAAGGTTGTTGGAGCCGGTTTTTTGGGGGGATCTCCCGGCGGTTGCCGCGACTGGAACCTATTCAAGGAATACAAGGAATATGAAAATGCGAATTACGCCGCTCTGCGTCTTGATAACCATCCTCGCCTGGCTCCCAACCGTTTCCGCCCTGGCCGGACCGGGGGCGGCGCTGGCCATCAATGGCACCAACTATGTAAGCGCCACGGTTCCGACGCTGGTCAGCAATTACACCATCAGCGCCTGGGTTTATCTGTGGCAAGGCGGTGATGTTAGCACCCGCGTGGGCGTGTTCACCGGCACTAATTGTGGCAATTCGGTGGAATTAATGGTGCACAGTGGGACCTCCTACACGACCGACCCCCAATATCTGGAACTGGGCCGGTGCGGCGCCTTCAACGGCACGATCAGCACGAACGCGGTGCCGATCAATCAATGGGCGCATCTCGCCGTCGCCGTCACTTCCAACAACGAGGTCAACTATTACATCAATGGCGTCGCCGCCGGCAACGTGGCCAGCAGCGGCAACAACCTGGCCCTGGGCCCCGGCATCCACCTGGGCGACAATGCCACCCGCGTGTTCAACGGCCTGCTGGACGAAGTGCAGATCTGGAACCGCGCGCTGACCCAGCCCGAAATCCAGGCCAACATGAACCACGCGCTCACCGGCGCGGAAACCAATCTGGTGGCCTACTGGCAATTCAACCATGCCGCCACCAACACCGCCGCCCTCACCGGCAGCGCCGCCGATGGCACGCTGGTCAACTCCCCGGTCTATACCAACTCCGGCGTGCCCTTTGTGCCGGACGCCGCCACCGCCGCCGCGTCCGGCCTCACCCCTACCAACGCCACGCTCAACGGCACGGTCAATCCCAATAATCTGCCCACGACCGTGTGGTTTCAGTGGGGCACGGATACCAACTGCGCCAATGCCACCGCCAGCACCAGCCTCGCGGCCACCAACGCCGCGTTGGCGGTGACCAATCTGCTGACAGGCCTGGCACCCGCAACGACGTATTATTATTATGCGCTGGCCACCAACTCTGTGGGCACCAACTCGGGCGTGGTCCAGGTCTTTACCACCGCCGGGGAGTTGCCCACCGTGGCCAGCCTGGCCGCCTCAAGCATCGGGGCCACCTATGCCACGCTGAACAGCACGGTGAATCCCAATGGCTTGGCGACCGGGGCCTGGTTTCAATGGGGCGTGGATACCCATTACGGCAATGCCACCGCCGTGACCAGCCTCCCGGCCACCAACGCCACGTTCACCGTCACCAATTTCCTGACCGGATTGGCCCGGGGCCAGACGTATCATTTCCAAGTGGTGGCCACCAACAGCTCGGGCACGGCCTTGGGTGGCGACCTCATTTTCACCGCGCGCAACACCGTCACCTCGCTGGCGGATGATGGCGGCAGCGGCACCTTGCGGCAGATTATTGCCAATGCGCTGGACGGGGACAGCATCGTGTTTGCGACCAACGGCACGATCACGCTGACCAACGGCGAACTGGTGATCGCCAAGAGCCTGACGTTCGCCGGCCCCGGGGCGACCAACCTGGCCATCAGCGGCAATGGCAACAGCCGCGTCTTTAACATCAGCACCATTTCCGCGGTGGTGACGATTGCCGACGTGACCCTCTGCAACGGCAAGGCGACCAATGGCAGCAGTGGCAGCAGTGGCAGCAGTGTCGGCAATGGTGGCAATGGTGGCAATGGTGGCGGTATTTACAATCTGGGCGATCTGACCCTGAACCGTTGTGTCCTGAGCAATAATATCGCTGGCACCGGCGGCCCCGGTGGCACCAGCGACACCACCGTCCCCCTCGTCCCCGGCGGCACCGGCGGCACCGGCGGCACCGGCGGCGGGATCTATAACGCGGGCTCCCTTTCGATAATCTCCTCCACTTTAGTGTTCAATGCTTCGGGTGCGGGCGGCAATGGTGGCGACGGCGGCACCGTCACCACAAACTACAACGGCCCCGGCGGTCCCGGCGGCGCCGGCGGCTTCGGCGGCAGTGGCGGTGGGGTCGATAACGCGGGCGATCTTTCGATACTCTCCTCTGCTTTGATCGCTAATTTTTCAGGTGCGGGCGGCTCTGGGGGCACGGGCGGCTCCAGCCAAAGCGATGCCGGCGGCACCGGTGGCTATGGCAGCAGCGGCGGCTACGGCGGCGGGGTTTATAACGAAGGCGCCCTTTCGATAATCTCCTCCACTTTGGCTTCGAATTCTTCGGGTGCGGGCGGCAATGGTGGCACCGGCGGCTCCAGCCTCGAAAACTACGGCGGCGGCTCCGGCGGCGATGGCGGCTCCGCCAGCAACGGCGGCGACGGTGGCGGGATTTATAACGAAGGTGCCCTTTCGATAATCTCCTCCACTTTAGCTTCGAATTCTTCGGGTGCGGGCGGCACCGGCGGTAACGGCGGCTTCAGCGGTTACTTCGCCTCCAGCCACTTCCTCGGCAACGGCGGCAACGGCGGCAACGGTGGCACCGGCGGTAACGGCGCTGGGCTCTGTAACAGTAACAGTTTGGCGGCAATGGCTGCCACCCTTCACAATTGTTTGGCGGCCTTGAATACCGTGGGCGTCGGTGGTAGAGGTGGTAATCCTGGTGGTAGTAATATGGGTGGTGCGGGTTCAGCGGGTTCAGCGGGTTCAGCGGGCTCGGACCCGGACCTTTCCGGTGCCTTCACCTCGCAAGGCTATAATCTCGTCGGCCTGACTGGCAACAGCACCGGGTTGATCAACGGTGTCAACCATGACCTCGTCGGCACTCCCGCCGCCCCGATCTACCCGCTCCTCGGTCTCTTGGCCAACCGCGGCGGTCCCACGCCCACCATCGCCCTGCTGCCCGGCAGCCCGGCTATTGATGCCGGCGATGATTCCCTGGCCGGTGGCACCGATCAACGCGGCTACCCCCTCATCTCCGGCCATGTGGACATCGGCGCGTTTGAAGTGAGTGCGGTGGACCTCGGGAACACGCCAGCACCCGCCGTCACCACCGCCTCCTGCGTGGTCTCCAATCTAACCTCGGGCTTTTCCTCCGCCACGTTCAGTTTCAGCGTCAACCCCAATGGCCTCAACACCACCGCCTCCATCCAATATGGCCTAACCGCCAGCTATGGTGAAACCAGTCCCACGCTTCCAATGGGTTACGCCAATATCTATGTGGCCACCAACCTGACGCTGCCCGCGCTTGCGCCTGGATACACCCTCCATTATTGCGTGAGCGCCAGCAGTCCGTCCGGAACCACCATCGGCGCGGACCAAACTTTCACCGCCGGCGCAGTGAGCACCGCCGAGGCGGCCATGGTCATCTCAAATTATTGGGTCACGACCGGCAACTCCTTCTCCGGCCTGATGGGTGCGGGGCCGGGGCGATTCACCTTTGGGCTGACCAATGCCGCCGGCCTCGACTTCACCGTGCTGGCCTCCACCAACCTGACGGCCTGGACCGCGCTGACCAACGCCAACCTCCAATTCCTGTTCAGCGACCCCGCCGCCACCAATTACCCCCAGCGCTTTTACCGCCTCCTTTGGCCGTGAGGGGGAATTTACGATTTACAATATATAATTTACGCGCGGGTTGGTGGACGGGATCCCCATCGTGATCCCGTCCGAGGTTGCGGAGCGCGGGTCTGCGACCGGCCCGCCGGAGCACGCGCCAATCGTAAATCACAAATCGTCAATGCTCAGACCGTGCGCATCTGCACCGCGTCCACGATCTCCGTGCCCACGGAAATGGCGCCGATGATCACCACCGTGTCGCCCGCCTGCAGCCGGCCTGATTCCTTAAGCTGTTTCATGCCGGTTTCAATCGTGTTTTGCGGCTCAATGAAATCAAACTCCATCACAAACGGCGTCACCCCCCAGCTCAGGGTCAATTCGCTCGCCGCCTTGGCGTTGTCGCACAACGCGTACACCGGCGAATAATGCGGCCGCATCCACGCGGCGTACGCCGCCATGTGACCATGCCGGGTGAAGCACAAAATGGCGGCCGCCTTCAACTCATTCGCCATCACCACCGCGCTCTTCACCACCTTCTGCCGCGCCGTGGTCAGCTCGGCCAGCTCATGAAATTGCGCGCTGCCGCTGCGCTCAATGCGCCGGGCGATGCGGTCAAACACCTCGATGCACTTCAGCGGATACTTGCCCACCGTGGTCTCCCCGCTCAGCATGATCGCGTCCGCCTCCTCAAACACCGCGTTCGAGACATCCGTGACCTCCGCCCGCGTGGGCATCGGGGCGTTGATCATGCTTTCCAGCATGTGCGTCGCCACGATCACCGGCCGCCCGACCCGCAAACAGGTCTTCACAATGCGCCGCTGCACAATCGGCAGCTCCTCGTATGGAATCTCAATCCCCAGATCGCCGCGCGCCACCATGATGCCATCCGCCGCCTGCACAATCGCCTCCAGATTCTTGATCGCCTCCTGGTCCTCAATCTTGGCAATCACAAACGGATGCGGGCCGTCGTCCTCAAACAACTGCTTGAGCTGCAACAAATCCCGCGCCTCGCGCACAAAGGACAGCGCGATGAAATCCACGCCCACCTCCAGCCCCAGCTTCACGTCCTTGATGTCCTTGGCGGTGAGGGCGGGCAGGCTCACCTTCACCCCGGGCAGGTTGATGTGCCGCCGGCTACCCAACGTCCCCGCCGTCAAGACCTCGCACTCCACCTTGTTGCCGGTCTTGGCCAGCACCTTCATCTCGATGGTGCCGTTGTCAATGAGCACCACGTCGCCCACGCTGATGTCGTTGATGAAATTCTCGTAATTGACATCCACCGAATGGGTTTCCAGATCCTGCTCGCCGCGGACCGTCAGGGTGAACATCTGGCCCGGCAGCAGATCCAGCGGCACGCCGATGTCCCCGGTGCGGATGGCCGGCCCCTGGGTGTCCATCATGATGCCCACAAACTGATTGCGGGCCGCCCCGGCGGCGCGGATGTCCCGCACCACGCGGCGCACCCAGTCATGGGGCGCGTGCGACATGTTGAGCCGGAAGACGTTGACGCCGGCATCCACCAGCTTGGCGATCATCTCGGCCGAATCCGTGGCCGGGCCGAGGGTGGAAACGATTTTGGTACGACGCAGTATGCCTCGTTGCATGGCCGCATCATAACAACCGATGCCTCAAGCAAAAGATTTTAATGCAGCTTAAAATAATTAATACATCTAATCAACGATGCCCCGGCAAATCCGCAGTCTGGCGGGGGCGACGCCACCTCGCCTCAATGTGGCGCTGTGCGGCGGTGCCTACTGGCTAGAAAACTTGACCTCAAAGTGAATTTAAGGGCTAATTGGGGCATGATTCACCGGATAAAACAAAAGCCAAGGCAAAAATTTGGGGGCAACCATTTTCAGATCACCCCCATCACCTTTCGGTGAGAAGTGACCACACCATAGCATGTTTCCACCCGCAGTCAACGCCAATACCTGTCAAAATGACCCCAGAAACGCAGGAAATCCGCAAAAGAAGGGCCATCATCTATATTGACGGCTACAATTGGTATCACGCCATTTTCAGGCATTATCCAGAGTGGAAATGGCTGAACATCCAGTCATTCTTTTCCAGCCTTCGCCCAGACGAAGAGATCGTTTCAGTGAAAATGTTCTCGGCATACATAGACCACGATCCGGACGCCAGAGAACGCCAAGTCCGCTATTTCAAAGCCATTCAAACACTTCCCAAGGTGAAGTTGATCTTGGGCGTGTTTCAACCACGCGAAGTGACCTGCCGGGCGGGCTGCAAGCAAAAGTATTTCGTGCCGGAAGAAAAGAAAACCGACGTGAATTTGGCGGTGGAAATGATCGGCGATGCCGTCGCGGGGGCATGCGATTCAATTTTTGTGGTTTCCGGCGACGCGGACGTACAGCCTGCGGTGGAGTGGATTGCCAACCATCGAAAACACATAAAAATAACGGTTTATGTCCCGGCGATTCCATCGGAGCAAAGCACCCGCCGGACGGACTATTACCGCACCAAAGGATTGGCAGTGGAATGCAAATTTCTTCCGTTAGGCGGCATCAAAGACCACCAAATGAAGCACATGGTGAAAATTTCAGAAGATAAATTCGCCGTGCGCCCGCACATTTGGCAGAAACATCCGATAAATCTCGCCACCCAATAATAACAAGCCCTTACCTTTTTGGTTTCGTGTGAGTTTCGCATCTGCTGGTTTGCGATGCCTGACGCGACGCTCAAACCGCCCGTTTCCACGGCTGCGCCAGCAGCTCAATCGCCCGCCGGGCCAGCTCGCCATTCAATCCCGTCTGCGGATTCACCCGCACCAGTCGCTCCTGATGCATCGCCATGTCGTCCCGGTTATAATCCGTGCGTTCCGCCTCCCGCACGAACTGCTCCGCCGCCTGCATCGCTTCCAGCAACTCTCGGCTTGCCTGCATGCGCAAAGTTTCTGCCGGTCTCCCGAAAAAGCAATGCATTTTGCTCAACTAAGCCGAAGCCGTGCAGTTAAAGCATGATTTAACCACGGATGGACACGGATAAACACGGATGCAGAAAGGTCAGAAGGGCGCTCCGGTCTGGTTTTCCGCCGGTCACTAAACGGTGCGCTTTCTGGACGGTTGGAAAATCACGTTTTTATCCGTGTTCATCTGTGTCCATCCGTGGTTTTAAATCTGTTTTACTGAATCGCTCCGGCTAAGTCCCGGCGGTGGAATCTCAGTTCCGGTTTTGTTTCTGGGTGACCCCGGGCCAGTCATCCGTGCGGAAGGGGCCCGCCGGCAGGCCGGCCCCGTTGAAGAGCGTGGCTTTGGGATTGGGTTGCCAGGCATAGCGCGCGGCCCGGGGCTCCGGGACTTGCGGCGAGGAGACCACGATGGAGTCCCCCGCCACCACGGCGTCCGCCCAATGCCATTGATGATCGGCCCCGGCCACGGAAAACTCCTCCAGCTTGTCCCCTTTGACCACCAAACCGCCATCCGCATGGGCAAAATGCAGCTTCAAGGCGCCGGGCAGGTTTTCCATGGAGGCATAGGTGGGGCCTTGAAACGGAATGTTCTTCGCGTAATGCCGGGCCAGGGCGCAAAGGGCCAGGCGCTCGCCCACCTCGACTTTATCCTGGGGATGAATGTCGTTGGCATCGCCGGTATCCACCGTCACCGCGAGGCCGCCATTGGGGATGCTGCGGGCGGTCAGCGCCTGGGCCTCGCGCAATTCGGCCCAGCCGGAATCGCCCGGCTGGTTCTGGTGCTTCATGAAGGCGGGAAGGCTGACGATGTAGAAGGGGAAATCCCCCTGCGCAAACTGGCGACGCCAGTCGGCAATCATGGCGGGCAACACGGTCCGGTATTGGTAGGCGCGCCCGGCGTTGGCCTCGCCCTGATACCAAATGACGCCCGTGATGGAAAAGGGGATCACCGGGGCCAGCATGCCTTCGTTTAACACGGCCGGCATGGTGGGATAATTTTCATACGACAAGGGCAGGTTGTGCGGCGGACGCGCATCCAGACTCAAGACCCCTTTCCACTCGCCCGCGAGGGGGATTTTGGTCTGATCCCCCAGCGTCAAATTCAACTCAGCGGCCGCCGAAAGAAAGCCGCCGGCCGGGCGATTCTTGAATACGCGAACGACGAGCACGTTCGTGCCCGGCCGGAGAATGTGGTTCGCAATGACATAGGCCCGGGGATTTTCCACCCAGGAGCTGGCCCCCACGAACTGCCCGTTGAGATACGCGGTGTCCATTTTGTCCACCATACCCAGGTTCAGGGTGGCCTCGCCGGCGGGGAGCGGATCGGGCAGGATGAGTTCCTTGCGGAACCAGCCAATGCCCGGCACCTCGGCGAGACCAATCTCCGCAAATCCCCCCGGGATTTGCACGGATCGCCAGGCGGCGGCATCGAAATTCGCGGCGGACCAATGATTGCTTTCACCCAGATCATTTTCCGCCAGCCAGTGCATGAGGAAGCTGCCGAATTGGGGGCCGCCTTTGGCGCGAAGGCGTTCCACTTCATCGAGTTCAGGTCCAAATTCCCCCAGCTTGCGGAGCGTTTCAGGGGTGGTCCAGCTTTCGGCCGGCGTGCCGCCATACGCATCCACAACCAGCCCCACGGGCACGTTGATCTCGCTTTGCAGTTTGCGGCCAAAGTAATAGGCCACGGCGGAAAACCCATTCCATCCCCCCTCGGCCACGGTTTGCGGCGAGCAAATCTTCCAGGAACCTTCCACGGTGGCGGCGGGCGAATAGGACACCTGCTTGGCGACCGTGAAGAGCCGGATTTCCGGGTGGCTGGCCTGTTTGATTTCGGCCTGCGCATTGCGCACCCGGCCCATGCCCATTTCCATGTTGGATTGGCCGCCGCACAGCCAGACATCCCCGATGAGGACTTCATGCAGCACGATGGCTTCGGTGCCGCAGGTGATTTGGACGGTGTAAGGTCCGCCGGGCGCGGGCGGGGTGATTTCGGTTTGCCAGCGGCCGGTCGCTTCCGCAATGGCCGTGGCGGAACTGCCTGCCAGTTCGACGCGCACCGAATCGCCGGGCCGGGTCCAGCCCCAAAAGCGGATCGGTTTTTCGCGCTGCAACACCATGTTATCGCCAAACAGGGGGCTGAGGAGCGGCAGTTTTGGCGGTTCCGAGGCCAGCCCGGAAGCCCCAACGGAAACCAGGAAGGCCAGGATGAAAGTCAGCTTGGTGGTCATAGGAACGGAATCCTATCATAATCCCAAGCGCGCCGTCACGTCAGACAAATCACTACACGAGCGAAACGAATAAATCAAAACGGCGGAAGGTGAACCTTCCGCCGTTCTTGGATCAAGTCCGAGGGCCGTTACTTTTTGGCACCCAGGATGGCGTCTTTGGCCGCCTTGGCCACGCGGAATTTGACCACGCGCTTGGCCGCGATCTTGATGGCTTCGCCCGTGGCCGGGTTGCGGCCCATGCGCGCTTTGCGATTGACCAAGACGAGCTTGCCGAGACCCGGCAGGGTAAAGCTGTTCTTGGCGTTTTTGTAAGCCAGATTGACGACCGCTTCCAGGGTGGCCGCGGCTTGTTTCTTGGTGAGGCCGACGGTTTCCGCGACGGCACTAATGATTTGTGATTTAGTTAATGATTTTGCCATAGGCCAGAAGCATCCACATCCGGCGCGTTCACTGCAAGCCAAAATTCATCATTTTTCTAATAAAAATCGATAAAAATGAAAACCCAGCCGCACCCGGGTGATTTTCGCCCCGGTTTCATGCGGGTTTTCCGCCCTTTCGGTTAGCAACTGCCCCAGAGGTGGACGGAAATGTCCAATGTTGAGAGCCCAACCAGCCGGTTGAGAGAAATCGCCTAGTGAGGGCATCCGGGGGCGGCAACGGGCCTGCCGAGTTCGTGATTTCCGGGAAATCATGCCGGCCGTTTGAATGTCATCGCATCAAAGTGGTGGACGCCGGTCCAGTTTCAGGCGGACATAATCAATATGGGCGCGCAAATTGTAAAACTGGTCCGCGAAGGAGGCCGGCATTTTCAGTTGCTTCACGGCCCGTTCAATCTCATCCAGGCGCTGGAGCAATTCGTCATGCTCGGCGGGCCCCACGGCCCGGAGTTCGCGCTCCAGTGCGATCAGTTTGCGATACCAGCGGCGGATGCGCAGCTGCATCTGCCAGCGATAGGCGGCCGGAATCATCCGCAGACTGGGGATCAGCAACACAATGGGGACCAGCAACACCAGCATCCGGTTGATCAGGCTGGCCAGCCGGAAGGGGAATTTGCTGTACAGAAAGCTTTTGCCCTTGCTGTAGAAACGGATGGCGTCCGTGCTGATCGCGTACTCGCCATGTTCCAGGGGCGCGGGAAATTCATGCAGGCGCTGGAACATGCCGGCTTTGCCATGCACTTCCTGGGCGGCCTCGATCAGCAGATCGGACAGCACCGGATTCAGATCCGGGCGCGCCACCAGTTCCACGGTGGGGCCGATCAGCCAAACGTCCTGGGCCGGCAGGTTTTTGCCCAGGTCGATGCCGCCTTCCGGGAGCCGCAAGGCGTTCAAATAACTATAGCGCCGGGTGTATGCGTCGGCCTGCTCAAAACTCAGGACCTGCACCCCGGGGGACCGCAGCAAGGTCCGCATGGTTTGGGACGAGGCCGAATCACTCATTAGAAACACCACGTCCACGGTGCCGGCCAGCAGTGCCTGGGCCGCCGCCTCCGCGTCCAGCCCCAGGAACCGGGTCGCGTCGCCCGGAGTGATGCCATTGGTTTGCAGCAGGTTCAGCGCCAGCGCCCGCGTTCCGCTGCCCTCGCCCCCCACCGCCAGGCGCTGGCCGGCGAACTCGGACAGGAAGCGCACGGTGTTGGTGCTGCGATAGAAGACCAACAACGGCTGGTAGGCCAGACTGCCCAGGGAAACCAATTTCTGGCTGTTGGTGCCGTCAGCAATGCCGCCCTGGACAAAGCCCACATCCACCGCGTTGCGTTCCAGGCGCTGCAAGTTTTCCAACGAGCCTTGCGAGGGCACGATTTTCAAGGTCACCTTGTTCCGCTTCAGGATGTCGCGGTAGAGCTGGGCATTGCGATCAAAGCTGCTGCCGGGCAGACCGCTGGTGAGGGTGAGGATGTGGGGCGGGGCGGTATGCACGAACCAAAAGAGGCCAAAGCCGGCGACGAGGCCGATGAGGCAGACGGCGATGAGCGACAGCGTGCGGTTCAATCCAAAACTCTCCGAGAAATTGGTCAGCATCCGGGAGCAACGATGTTCGTGTTTGGCTTTCATGATTCAAGCGTGTGGCGCACCGATGCGCGCAGGATAGCAAGGCGTGGCGGGCTGGGAAATGACGAATGTGGGGCCAAGCTGGAGCCGTGAAGTGAAAGATTAGTTTAACCACGGATGGACACGGATGAACACGGATGAAGAAATACCGGAACGGCGTTTCGGCCCGGTTCGCTGCCGGCAACTACCAAACCGTGCGCTTTCTGGACGGCTGGAAAACCACGTTTTTACCCGTGTCCATCCGTGTCCATCCGTGGTTTTAAATCTTTTCCGGCTGAAAACGTTCCGGCCTGGCTACGCGGCGAGCTGCTTGATGCCGCGCTGCCACAGGTCAAAATGATAGAGCGCCACGGCGACCAGGGAGTGCCCGATTTTCTCATCCGCAATCAATTGGGGGACTTCCGCCGCCGGCAGGAGCAGGGTTTCCAGGTCCTCCCCGTGGTCGAACTCCACCGCCTGGGTCAGGCGGCAATTTTCAATCAGCACGGTGTAGGTGACGTTGTTCAGGATGGCGGGATTGGAAAAAATGCGGCCCAGCAGGCGCGGGGGCCCGCCCACATAGCCGGTCTCCTCCCGCAATTCGCGCACGGCGGTGGCCAGCGGGTCGGTTTCATGCGGATCCATCATGCCGCCGGGAATCTCCAGTTCCACCGTGCCCGAGCCGTGCCGGTATTGCCGCACCATGACCAGTTGCTGGTCCGGCGTGAGGGCGATCACGTTGACCCAATTCACGCTTTCGAGCACGAAAAAGTCGTGCGCGGCACCCGTGCGGGGATTGATGCTGGCGTCGGCGCGGATTTTAAAAATGCGGAAATCGCCGACCGGCTTGGAACCGACTTTTTTCCAGGGAGTAATCATTTGTGAGGCGTGAGGCGTGATATTTGATGCGGACCAAACTGCAGACGCGTTTAGAATCCCCGGGCCTTGGCGGCCCAGCCCTGGCGCATGAGCAGGAGGAGATGGGTCATGGCCTCCTCGTAGCTGCCGCCCTTTTCACCAGCCAGTTGGCGGGCCCGCTTGTCGAGCTGGGCGGCCATCTCGGCGGATTTCTCCGCCGGACAGCCCAGGGCCGCAAGTGCCTGCGCCAGTTGCGCTGGTTCCATGCGCTGGAGCGGTTGGTCAGGCCACCGATTCAGCGGGGACAATCTTGACGCTGATCAGGGATTGTTTGGTCACCGGCCGGTCGCCGGGAACCGTGGGCGTGGTGGCAATCATTTCGAGCACGTCGTCGCCCTTGATCAGCCGGCCAAACGCGGTGTACTGGCGGTCGAGAAAATGGGCGCCTTCGTGGCAGATGAAGAACTGGGACCCGGCCGAGTCGGGATCGCTGGAGCGGGCCATGGAAAGCACGCCGCGGTCATGGGGCCGCTCGTTGAACTCGGCCTTGATCTGATAGCCGGGACCGCCCGTGCCCCAAAGCCGCTGCTTGGAGTCGTCCTTGGTGTTGGGATCGCCGCCCTGGATCATGAAACCCTTGATGACGCGGTGGAAACAGGTGCCGTCATAGAAGCCCTGCCGGGCCAGTTTCTTGAAATTTTCGACATGGCCGGGCGCGACGTCGTCCCAGAATTCGAGGACGATTTCGCCGGCGCTGGTGGTAAGGATGGCAACTTCGCTCATAATTATTATTTCTCCTGCGGTTGTACGGTTTTTGCGGGCACCAAACTCGCCGACTTGATGTAATCAAGATTCGGAAAATCCGTCTTCAAAAAGGCATTGCCTTCCATCTGCAGGCGGCCTTGATCAGGACCGCGACCATAGGGAGCCCCGTCGCCATACTCACTATTGATCTTGTCAACCACGTCCATGCCCTCAATGACTTTGCCAAACGGAGAGAAACCCTTGCCGTCGAGCTGGCTGTTGTCCCCGAAATTGATAAACAATTGCGTGGTGCGAGTGTTGGGGCCGGCCATGGCATAGGTAATGGTGCCGCGCAGATTGCTGCCTTTCACTTCGTCATCTGGAATGTTGGCCCCGCGCCATTTGGCCGAGATGGCGGGATCGCCATGAATGCCGAACTGGCACATGAAACCAGGCACCACGCGAAACAGGGCAATATCCTTGAAATAGCCGGAGCGGACCAAGTTATAAAAGCGGTCCGCGCCATTGGGTGCCAGCGAGCGCGTGACTTCAATGGTGAAACTCCCTTTGGTGGTGACAAACTGCGCCTTGAAGTTATCCGGAGCTTTTTCGGTCAGGGCGCCGGGGTTGGCATAGCTGGGCCCGGCCGCTGGGGCAGCCGGCGCAGTGGCGGCGTTGGTATCTTCAGCTTTGACCGCAATCGCGGCCAACAGTAGCAGAGCGCAAAGGAGATGAATCGCTTTCATGGCCGCGAAATCTTTCATACCGGCGGCCAAATGTCACGCCGGAATTTTCCAGCGCGGTTTAACCGTTTAACCGGGTGTGAGACAAAAATCTGCAAGCAGCTTAAAAAGCGCATAAAACCGCATTTTGTGTCGCCAGAAAACGAGCTACCGATGGCCAGCCGGGCGGGTGGGACGGTTAGGTCGGAGCGCGGCTTTGGTGAAAGCCAGCCGCCGCAACGTTCGCCATTCCATGAAAGGGAGCGTTTAGGTTCATGGTTTGGAACGCAGACTTTGAGCAGCCACGGAAACCGGGTCCTGCCCATTTTTCCACCTTGATTTACCTTGATTTACCTTGATTAGGCTTGATTTACCTTGATTCATGCAGCGATCTGGCGGCGGGGCACTCCCCGAATTAGCCTAACTTCCTCAAAAAATCTAAAAAAGCCAATAAAAGCGAATTTGTGTAGCAAGTGATATTTTAATAAAAACTCATTAATATCTTGCAATGTCAGGTTATATATGTATATTGAGTAGCAAG
>Ga0302319_10004991_pt1 | contig 26981 bp, 18 predicted proteins | sample Bog_T0_2_FD_203319 | JGI IMG/M metagenome (GOLD analysis project Ga0302319, IMG submission 203319) | Peat permafrost microbial communities from Stordalen Mire near Abisko, Sweden - Bog_T0_2 | ecosystem: Environmental > Terrestrial > Soil > Wetlands > Peat | place: Sweden: Abisko, Stordalen Mire... | reverse complement strand
CGCATATGAGTTGGACCCGGACAAGCTCAACGTGCCCGGACCAAAGTTGGTCAAACCACCAGCCCCGGCCATCGGCGCAGCGATGGTGATGTTGTAATTATTGGGATCGATGAGCGCGCCATTGGTCTGGACATTCACCGTCAACCCGGTGAGGGCCGGCAGGAATTGACTGCCGGAGGGGTCATTGGCATTGGCCTCAAGTGTTCCGCCATTGAAATTGACCGAAACCGGCCGGTTGGCAGCAGAAGAACTAAAGAGAAAATTGCCCACCGCCAGGGTTCCGCCGTTCAAATTAACCTGGCCGGTTGGTGTGGCGCTACCTGCGATATTACCAAGTTGAAATGCGCCGGAGATGTTAACCATTCCATTGTTGGCCACGGTAACTGAACAATTGGGAAGCCGGGTTGAAACACCCACCCCGCCATAGCTTAAGGAGGCGGCAGTCAGGCTGGCGTTATTTTGGACCGTCAGCGAACAGGTGGAAGGATATCCATTGCCGCCATCACTTCCGCCGGTGGGTTCAGAACCAAGATAGACACCACCGCTGCTGTTTACGATGGCGAAATCCACCAAGTTCAGAGTGCTAATGCCGAGCGATCCGGCAAGCTGCAGATTTGCCGAGGTGCTCATGATCACACTGCCATTTCCGTCAAGGGTCAGCGTGCCATTATCAATAATGGTCGCTCCAGTATAGCTCGCGCCGCCCCCGCCGAAGGAACCAACAGCAATCGTTCCACCTCCGGTTTTGGTCAGGGTCGCGCCGGCACCATTATCCCCCAGCGTGCCGCCATAGGTTGCCGAGGTATTATTGTTGCCAATGGTGAGGGCCACCGCTCCTGCCAAGTCATTCGTCAAGGTCAAATTCTCTGATCCGGTCAACCCACCAAGGGTCAAGGCGGTCAGATTGCTTAAGTCTAGAATGCCGCCCTGGTAATTGTAATTCAGCGTGGCGAACTGCAAGGCCAATGGGTTTCCCAGTTGCTCGACACCGGCGCTGATGACATTGGTGCCATTGAATGTATTGGCGCCGCTGAGCACAACCGTACCGGTGCTGCCGACCTCGCTGTTCACCGTTAGACTGTTCGTACCCGAGTTGCCGGCGGAACCGATGACGCCGGGAATGGTAAACACCTTACCGGCGGCGGCATCAACAAATGCGGTGGTATTGGCAGTGCCGATCAACAGCGTGGAGCCGATGCCCAGACCACGGTTGGTCTGCAAGGTCAAGGTGGCTGTCGCCAACAGATCACCGCCATTGAACAACAAATCGTTGGCCGTGAACGAGGCCGGCACCACGCCGAGGTTGCCGGTGCTCCCGGGAGTTGCACCATCGGCCGAAACGCCCACCACACCACCATTGAACGTAGTGCCGCCAGAGTAGGTGTTATTGGAATTGGTGAGGGCCAAAACCCCCGCACCCATTGCCGACACTGCGCCACCACCGCTGATGATACCGCTGAGCGTCAGATTGTTGCCATTGTTGGCCACGGTCACTGTGTGCGTGACAGCAACGGCCAGATTATTGGCCAGATTCAAACCAGCCGCACCCGATTGCAGGGTGCTGTTGCCGGTAACATTTACGTCACCCGCCCCCAATGAAGAGTTATTGCCAACTTGGATGGTCGCACCACCCAACGTGGTACCCACAGTGCCGGCCGCCGGACCGTAGCTGTTGGAACCGGAAACAACCAAACTTCCCCCGCCATTCACCGTCAGTGTCTTCGGGCTGGATGTATTCGCGATGGTTCCACCCAAGGTCAGCGAGTCACCCGAATTGACTGTGGCCGTGATGTTATCATTCAGGGCGACCGCCGTGTTGACGGCATTGGCCATACCGGCGGTTACATTGATTCCGACCCCGTGACCGCTATTATTTAATGTCAACGTGTTGGCCCCGGTGATGGTATAGGAGCTGGCATTATTAAATATGAGCGTCCCAACGGTTTCATTTTGATTCAAATTCACCGGGGTGCCCACGCCGCCGGTACCAAAGGTGGCGGAATCACCCGAATTTTGGGGAACTGTGCCGCCAGTCCAATTGCCTCCTTCGGACCAGTTCTGATCAGCCAACCCATCCGTCCAAGTGGTCGTCACGCCAAGCAGCGTCACCGTCAAGATGACGGAATTGCCGTTGATGGAAACCGTGCCGCCATAACCGCTCGCAAAGACACCGCTCCCGGACGGAGCGGGATTGACCGTGGAACCACTTGTAATCCCGCCGGTGGCCGTCAACAGTGTGAAGGTTCCGGCTGTCAGGCCCGATGCCTGAATTTGCATGGTGGTGTTCGTCAAAGCCACCGTTCCGGAAACGGTCAGGGGCAGCACCGGTGAGAGAGCCGCATATGAATTCGTAGTCCAAGTGACATTGCCTGAAATGGTGTTGGTGCCCCCCAGAACGGCACCCGCCGCCACAATGGTGCCGCCCGTATAAGTATTACCACCATTCAAGAACAGCCCGCCCAGACTACTGGCGGCCGCCGAGTTGGTCACGGTCAAGGAACCACTGCCGCTGCCGCCGATGGCATTGGCATAAGCCACGGTCTGGCCATTCTCGTCGATGGTCGCATTGCCTGCCAGCTTGACCGTAGCACCACTGATATCAAGCGCCGCGCCTGCCGCGCCCGTCGCCAAGGTGGTGGTATATTGCAATGTGCCGTTGGTGAAGGTCAGGCCGCCATAATCGGCCCCGCCCAAATCATACTGACTGTTGATGGCCAGCGTGGCCCCGCCCAAGATGGTGACCCCACCATAAAAATAGTTGCCAGCGACACCATTGGCATAGGTCAAAGCCACCGTACCGTTGGCATACACAGCATTGGTGTTGCCCGTGCCCACACCGCTGCCCGGCAGCAAGCCCACCACGCCACCATTGGCGGCCGAGGCGGGAATTCCAATGACCAGCGGACCGGTGCCGCTGCCGCTGCCAATCTGTCCATCCACCGTCAGGGTCGTGCCCGATACAGCGGCCAAACCGCCACCGTTGCCCAGCAGGGTGATCGGCCGCGGATGGACACCGCCACCACTGTCCATGGCGAAAGACGCGCCACCGACCACAGTACCCCCGTTAAGATAGACCATCGATGCTGTGGCGGCCACGCCCAAACAACTGTCCGCCGTAATCTCGGTGCAACCACCATCCAAATAAACCAAACCAGAAAACGTATATGCATTGACGTCCGCACCCATCACCACGGTTCCAGGACCGTCCTGAACATAATTCACAATTGCCGTGGTGGCACCGCCATTTCGGTCATTAATGAGTCCCTGGGTGGCATTACCAAAAAGCAAATATCCGTTGGGGTTGTTCTGCCAGACCATTTCGGTGCCGCCGGCCGTTGTTGAATAATTAGGAAACCAATTACCTCCAGCGATGGAAACATTAGTCGCCCCCATGTTGGGTGTAACCATCATGGATGCAGGCTCAAACCATTTGCCATTGACATTTATGCTGTTGGCGGCCTGGGTGTTGAACCGGATCGTGGCCGCGCCACCATTATTATTAAGGGTAATATTCCCCGTCACATCGTAATTGCCCGTTTGCGCACTGCCGGCCAGGGTGGTGGTGCCAGTGGCAGATGTATAACCGCCGGTGACGCTGCTCAACCCAATGATGGTATAAGGTGAGGTGCCAGCCGCACCCGCAGTGGTGTCGGTGGTGGCCCAATCGGAAGTGCCATAGGTGGCATAACCCACCGGAGCATTAATACTGCCAGGGGAACCGAGGACGCCCGTGGTGGCCCCGCCGGCAGTGGAGACATTAATGGTGCCCGTGGTTGAAAAATTTACCGCCGCCGCTTCCTGTACGGTCAGCGCCCCCAACGATACGGTTGGTGCCGTGCCATTACTGATCAGATTGACGAGATTCCCACCGGCACTCAGGGTCGTGCTGGCAAAAGTTTGGGAGGTGGTGCCAGAAGCCGCGCCATTGATGTTCAGGGCACCCCCGCCAAGGACCAGAACCACGCTGCTGTTAATCAAGTTCACCGGGGTTCCCAAGTTGCTAAAATCCTCCGTCAGCGCGCCCGCATTGTTGGTCAGAATGCCGGTAAAGGTATTGACAGCCGAACCGTTGAGATCCAAGGTGCCGACCCCAATTTTGGTCAGGCCAAAGCCGGTGCCGGAAATGATGCCGCTGAGGATGGTGTTGCCGCCGGCAACATTGATAATCTGGCTGGCGGTCAAGGCGATAGGCAGAGTAAGAGTCTCGGTACTGGCCGCATTATTCAACAATGGGCCGCTCAAGCTGAGGGAGTTGCCGCCAATGGTGTAGGCGCTCGCGCCAGCGCCGAAGGTGATGCCACCGAAAGTGAAGGCCGTCTCATCATTGTTCGGCGTAGTGGAGCCGGAACCGGCCGCCCCAAACACCAGCGAATCACCTGAGGCCACCGGACCGGAACCCGTCGAGTATGTCCAGTTGGCCGTGGTGCTGAAATTATTACCACCGGTGCCCGCCCACGTGTCGGTGGAGGCGGCCCGGGCCAGATGTGCGGTCAGCGCACCAGCCAGCAAGAGCAGAAAGGGAATTGGGAATGTTTTGTATGTTTTCATGGGTTTTTCGTGGGTTTTTGGGGAAAAGGAGTTTTATCTAATTATTGCGCCCCGTTATTACATCACAGGCGTATTTTGCGCATTAATCAATTCACTTAACATTAATATATTGAGCATTTTACATCAAAACGGAAACAACCTCAGAGCAAGAGGCATCTCCCGCTTTTAGGCCGGCAAATTTCGAAATCAATCATGGTTTTATAGATAGATGTGACAAAGGTTCTTCAAACATGCCAAAAAACGGCGGAAATTTTTTTAAGGGGGTTAATGAGGTCTCAAATCTGCCGTCCAGCAAGACACCATTTTGCGTAAGAGCGTAACGGAAGGATATTTAGCCGGACTCCCATGGTCGGTCCGGGGCGTCCGACCGAGCTGAGATTACTCAGATTCTGTCAGGGAGGGATCACAATCTACCAATGCAGCGGCTTCTTGCAACAGCACGCTGGCATACAACCAATCGAACCAATAACCTGTCTCCGCCCGACCATGCTCCAGTCCGCCTTGGATTCGGGTTTCAACCGGTTGGCGGCCCAGGGCCAGCTCGGAGCACGCATCGGCAAAACGGTCCCGATGAAAATAGGCCATCGCCAGAACCAAATGCAGGTCGGCATCACAGACGGGAAATTTATTTTTTAGGAGCAGCCCACGTTGACACCAATTGATGGCGGCTTCGTAATCACCGCTACGATATTTCCACAGGCCAACCGGCATGGTCATCCATTGGGTGAGCCGGTTGGTGGGCGTGGTTAGTCCGATATTTTCAAAATAATCGGCCGTAGGCTTTAATTGCCTGATCTGGGCTTGATTTAAGGCTGGCAAGACGCTGGTAATGAAGATGCTGCTGTTGGGGGTTGCGGCAAATTGGGTGACGGTCATCTGCCAAAACAGATCACGGGCCTCGCGATCACCATTTTCCGCCAATACCACCCCATAAGCTTCGTAATCCAAGGCGATGACACGCAGGCTGTCCAATTTGTCAATTTTAAGCAGCTCCTGATAGCGTTCCGCCGCTGGCCGCCAACGGCCCTGCAGGGCCATCCATTCACCGACCGAACGAAAAGCGGATACGGCATCCAAAGTCGGCTTGTCCGGGAGGTCTTTCACCTCGTTCAGCAAGGCATCCGCATCATCATATTTTCCCTGGCCCACCAACATGACGGCCTGCGTAATTTGGGCGCGGTTTTCGGCTTCAGCCCGGAGCCGGGCCTCCTGCCGACGGGCGTCCCGTTCGCGGAGAAACAACCAGGTGGAGGTTCCCAAACCAATCAGGAGGGCAAATGCGACCGCCCCGACCGCCAGAAAGGTAAATTTATTGCGCCGCACCAGCTTTTGCAGCCGGTAAAACTGGCTGGGCGGACGGGCGACCACGGGTTCGCTGTCGAGATAGCGTTGGATATCCATCGCCAGGCCGTTGGCAGTTTCAAAGCGCCGGTTACGGTCTTTTTCCAATGTCTTCATGACGATCCAGTCCAGATCGCCTTTCAATTGGGAAATCAACTTGGGTGGTTCGGAGTGGCGCTGGCCGGCGGTAAGCCTCAATTCCGTTCGCCGCAACGAAGTAATCATGGTGGAGGGCAGCCGGGGCTCATCTTCGCGGAGGGTCCGCCGCATTTCATCCAGTCCCGACTGCATGAGGGTCCGGCTGTCAAACGGCGTGCGTCCAGTGAGCAATTCGTAAAGCAGCACGCCCAGGCTGTAAATGTCGCTGCGGGTGTCAATATCCAACCGGCTTAGTTCCGCCTGTTCCGGGCTCATATATGCCGGGGTGCCGACCAATTGATCGACGGAGGTAAAAAGCGTCTGGTCGGTCAGCCGGCCTTCGGTGGCCTTGGCAATGCCAAAGTCAATCACCTTGGGAACGGGCACCCCGTCAGGGAGCGAAACCAAAATGTTTGAGGGCTTGATGTCCCGGTGGATGATTCCTTTTTGATGGGCGTGTTGAATGGCGCGACAAATCTGGATGAACAATTCCAGTCGCTGGCTGGTGTCCAGATGGTGATCATCGCAGTATTTGGTGATTCTCGTCCCCCGCACCAGTTCCATGACAAAAAAAGGACGTCCCAAGTTCGTGGCCCCCGCATCAAGAACCCGGGCGATATTGGGGTGATCCATCATGGCCAGGGCCTGACGCTCGGCTTCAAAACGGGCGATCACACTCTGGGTGTCCATGCCCAGCTTGATGACCTTGACGGCCACCTGGCGGCGAACCGGTTCCTCTTGTTCCGCCAGATAGACCATGCCGCAGCCGCCCTCGCCGATTTTTTGCAGGAGTTTGTAGCGTCCCACCCGGCTGCCAATCATTTCATCGACCAGGACATCAGCGATCACATCGATATTTGACGCCTGAACGTCGGCCGCCACCTGGGCATCAATTTCCGGAGCAATTACCGCCTGCCGGCCCCGGGCAAAAAAACTTTCCGCCTCAGTCTGGGCGGCCAGCATTTCCTCAACCGCCGCCCGCAAGATCTCATCTCCCGCACAGGCCTGGTCCAGAAACGTGACGCGCAGGACCGGGTCCTTAATATTTGCCGCGACATAACAAACGGCGGCCTCCAGTTGTGATTCCAAGTTCATCAATTCTGGGTGCGCAGCCAGCGGAACAGTTTAATTTTGGCATAGGACCATTGGCGATTGATGGTGCGCAAGCTCAGCCCCAAACTTTCCGCCACCTCGTCGTTGGTGAGCCCGCCAAAAAACTTTAGCAACACCATCCGCGCCATTTCAGGATCCTCTCCTTCCAGCCATTGCAACGCCTCATCAATGAGCAGGATGTGTTCATCTAACGTGACAGCGGTGATTTCCAAATCTTCGATGGGCACCCGATTCTGACCGCCACCGCGTTTTAAGGTGGCTTTGCGCCGGGCGTTGAGAATCAAAATGCGCCGCATGGCCTCGGCGGCCGCCCCAAAAAAATGTCGCCGGTTCTGCCACACCTGATCCCCTTCCCCCACCAATTGCAGCCAGGCTTCATGCACGAGCGCGGTGGGTTGCAAGGTGTGCCCGGCGGCCTCGCCTGCCATCCGCACCGCCGCCATCCGCCGCAATTCCTCATAGACCAGCGGGAACAGCTCTTCGGTGGCCTTGCTTTCGCCGCGACCAACCGCCTTAAGAATCAGGGTGATGTCATTTATAGAACTCATCAACCTTGCCCGTAATTGAGGGATTTGAAGGGTTTTGATCCAGAAGCACCGGTGATGTAGACCGTAAATTATTCAGCATGGTCGAGGAGCGGGGCCGAGCAGCGGAATCGTGGCCCGGCAGGACAACACTGAAGTTACGAATACGTTGATTTGCTTCGCGTAAGGGTATCACCAAAATCAACTTACAATCTACCGGCAAAAAAACAACCTGCATTTTGCCGGCAAAAAATTAACCGCTTAATTTTGGTTCCAATCAAACCACCCGCCATCGGTGGTTTGGAGCCGGTCAATTAATCACCAACCAGATCGTAGGGCCGGACCGCGTCGTCACCCACCTTGCCCTTGGGGTCCAATTTCAGCGAGAAGCTGACGGCCACGGTGTAATCTTCCTGGCCAATGGAATCATCCTGCACGCGGAAGGTCAACCCGCAGGTCCAGCTTCGCAAGTCACGGTAAAGGGTGTAGAACTGCTCCTGCAAATGGCCGCTTTGCGCATCAAAATAATGGGTCATCCGGAAACCATAGTTGTCGTTGAGCCGGTAGAAGACGGTGCTGGTGATGAGATTTTCGCTCGGGCTGACGGCGGCGGGAAAGCCACCGGCCAGATACCAGTCGCCAATGCCCCAGCTCCATTTTTCATTGGGCGTAAAGGTAATCTGATGGAAAGCCAGATTCAGGCGGCCGTCATTGATGTCCTCACGCAACTGAGATTCGATGGCGATCCAGTTACGCGGTTTGAACGTAAGATGTGAATAAAGGTCGTCGAAGGTTTTCTGCGGGCCGGGCGCGCCCAAATTAGGAGCGTTGGTTGAGCCGTTGGGAACGAGCCGCCAATCCAGCATCAAATCCCAGTCCAGCAGATTATCAACCACACCATCCCGCTTGGTTTGGAGGGTATTGCGCAGGCCGAAGCGAATGACATTCTGGCTGTCGACGGAATCGATATTGTTATAGTCCGGGAAATCCACCGGCAGCAGCAGCAGACTGGGCAGGTCGGAATCAAATTGCGGCAATTGATTCGGGGCGGCACTAGGGGAAGGCACGTACACATAGTCCGCCGAAGGCTCGATCACGTGGCGCAAACCATCGATCTGCAAGAAGGAATTGGTGGCTCCCACCCACAGTTGGGAGGCTTTGAAGGAGGTGTTCACCCCGGTATTGAAGACGGTACGGTAGTTTTCCCCAGTGGTGGCTCCGGGGCCTGATTCGGAGCCGTAATAGGTGAACCGGCCGCCGGCGCGCGGGGCCACGTTCAGCCAGTTGAAGAAGGTCCAGGGGAGCAATATCTGATGGTAGGTGTCCGCCCGACCGGCTTCGTAATTCTCCCGGCCGAAGGCATAATCCGGCTGGTTGAGCCCGTTGGTTTCGGCAAAATAACGACGATAGTAGCCCACCGAGCTTTGACTGTCGTAATAGAGCGGCGAAGTGCTGATCTCCTGACGCAGCCCGGTCAATTGGACATCCGGCAACCGTTCGACCGCGTCGAAAAAGTTGTTCACCTGCGGTGTGGTCTCGGCGTCCAGACTCCAATTTTCCCAATAGGGGTTGAGCTCCACAAAGGTGCTCGGCTGGGGGTTGTTGCGGTAGTCGCTTTCAAAGAAATCATGTTCCACCAGCGGATCTGACTGGTAGTCCACCACCGATTTCACATTCACGTTGGTCCAAGGGGTGGCCTGATAGCCGAGATAAATGCGCTGACGGTTTTCCGGGATGACGCCCAGGTTGGGCAGACCGTTCGTGCTGGTGTAGGGCCGGGCGTCATTCAGGTAATAATACTTGATGGAGGCATCCCCCCAACGGTCCATATGCAGGTTCAAGTCCGGACCGGCGCCCACGCCGCGGCGGCTACGTTCATCCAAGTGCAGCTTCCCATCCACATTGTCATCGAGATACCATGTGTAGGTGCCCAGGACGAAACCACCGTAGGAGCTCCGGTAACCGGGCAGCAGGTTCAGGTTATTGGCATGCTGGCCGAGATTGCGCTTGTAGTAAGGGAAATAAAAAACCGGCACGCCTTTCACCCAAACCACGGCGTTCCACATCTCGACGGATTTGCCGGGCATCAGAACCACGCGGCTGGCCTGCACGCGGACGGAGGGATCGCTGAAATCATCGCCGGTGGCATAAACCTGACCGCCGGTATAAACCTTTTGGTTCAGATCGCCGGACATGGCCTCGCCTGCGGCGAAGTCGGGGGGGCGGCCGGTGCGGAATTCACCGGCCTGTAATTGGTGGGTCTTCAGGTTGTAACGGATGTGGTTGCCCACCCAGATTTGATCGCCGGCGGCAATCCGCACATGCCCGTCGGCAGCCACCTGACCGCTCCGGGTGTCCGCCACCGCGCTGTCCGCCGTCAGCACCACGAGGCCGCGTTTCACATAGACGCCATTGGTGCCGCGAAAGGTGTCGGTGTTGGGATCATAGGTCACCTGCCCGTGCAATTGTCCGGGCAGAACCTGATCCAAGGCCTTCACCTCCCAAGATGACTCATCCTGGGCACGGGCAGACAAGGACAGCAACACACCGGCAACAGCCAGCGAAATAATGGCAGGCAAACATCTCATTCGACGCGCCAATAAACCAGAACCACCGGCCAGTGCCAAGCTGATTTGAACGGGAATGAATCCGGGGGTGCAGCTTGCCGCCTCTTCATCACCCAGATCATGCAATATTGGCACATGGCGACGGGGGATTACCAAAGAATGGCCAGCGGAAATAGGGAATCCGTCGCAAAATGCGAGGACTGAAGCCGTCTCCAACCATATGCGTTCTTTTTGAATCAGGCAAAAATAGCACCCGTTCAGCTCGATGGACATGGCAATCAATCCTGCACCTTGACCTTAAGAATATCAACCCGAATTGGGTGCTCATGCGTTGATTCGGCAACGCACCAGAAGGTCTTTAAAACAAAAAATCGCCCGACTTGCATCAGGGCTGTTTCAAATTACAGATGTTGTCGGAACCCAAAGTTCCGCACATCGAAGTAGAACATCCGTTCTAGCTCCTGGCACCGTGGCTCGCGCTCGGCTGCCGGACTGGGCTCTGCCGGTCACTCCTGATGCTGTTTATAGTAAACCACAAAACGCTGATTTGGGCAACCGGAAACTGTGTCATAAAGCGTCTGGATGGAGACAATGTGGGGTACAGCTACATGAGCAAACTGGGCGGAGCACAAATCTCAGCCCAGTTTGCTTTTGGGAGACCACTTCTTCCGTTCCACAATTTAGCGGAGACTCATGCGTGTGCTGGTCAGATAATATTTTGCCAGTTCAAGTTGCTTCACGATTTCATCCAGAAGTTTCGCATCTCGATTGCCATAAGAAAGTTCAAGCAAGGGGCCATCCATCTTTTCCAGGTGGCGGAAACTGATAAGGGCAGCCTTTTGGGGCGAATCAATTTGCGGGTCAAAATCCGTCCCCATCTTGTTCTTAATCAGATCAAACCACCCACCACCCACATCGGGCAACTCAACTTGCTCAACCAGCCTGGAATCCAAACTGTTTAACTTGGCTTTTTCGACTATGCTGTTTTTTAATGCATTTCGCGCACTATTATCACCATGAACCAGAAAGACGCGCCTTAGAGTTCGGTATTCGTGCCCGCTATTTTTATGCATGATGAAATCAAGAAGACCGTCGCGATCCGCGTGACCCGAGAAATACCCGGAAAGATCAACCACCTTGGCCTTTATGCAATCGCTTTTCAAATTCCAAGCCTTGCCATCGATATTGGCGTTGGGGTCTTTAGCCCGCTTCTGCAATTCCGAACCAGGTGTCCCTGGACCTTGAAATCCAGTCATGACAACAGTAGTTCGTTTGTCGGGCAGATTTTGTTTCAAGTGATGCATGATGCGTCCCCCGTTGCACATTCCTGACCCGGCCAGAATGATTCGCAGACCGCTCTTTACAGCCGGCGAGGGCATTCCGTGATGAAGAGCGTAGTGGTTTCCCACTTGCCTGCCGCGGCGTTGACCAAAGATTGCCGCCAAAAACTCGGCCAGATCCTCAAGGCTGATATGTAATCGCCCGATCAGTTCCGGATTCAAGTAGAGCGGTTTGCCATTCGTACGAATTCGCTGCAATTCCCGGACGAATATTTCTCCGTGTTTTAGTGCCAATGGAGAATCAATCACGATAGCGGGTCGGATATCAAGAACACCATGGTCGCTACAACAAATCCGGCTCAGCGATTCTTCATCGAGGTGATGTTCGAGCAGACAATGCAGATCAATGACTAGATCGTGAAGTCGCTGCAGCGTAAAACAGGGGAATATTACTGTGGCCCCGGGTCCTGCCTGAGCGGCCCTCAGCAATTCAGTTTTTAGCGCCTGTAGCCGCCTTCCGTAATCGGTGTATTCCGGGTCCCGGACTCGTCCACCATATGTGGATTCACAGACTATGAATTCCGCATGGGTAGATGGATATTGCCTGTCGTTCAGAGTTGGTTGATAGCAGTTTCCATTCGAATTGACACCGATGTCACCCGAGAACACGATGGTCTTTCGTAAATTCGGATTGTTTTCACCAACGTCAGAAAACTGGAATTCGAATCCCACCGAACCTAGTACGTGGGAGGTCCGAATCATGGAAACGGTGAGATTATGGTCGATTCCAAAAAATTTCCCGTATTCAAAATTCGGCCGCTCATCCAAGCTTACAAATTCGAGTTTGCCCACATCTGTGGCATCAAACTTGGCATTTGGGAGGTTGGCGGCATCTTTGAGTGCCAGCTTAGTCAGATCAGCAGTTGCTCGGGTACAATAGATTTTGCCGCAAAACCCCTGTTTCGCCATTAATGGCAACGACCCGCAGTGGTCAAGATGTGCGTGAGTGAGGAATATAGCGCTTAGCACCTCTGGCTTGAAATCAAGCTGAGTTGGCGCATGATTTCCTTGTTCGATGCCGCAATCAACAAGGTAATACCGCTTGCGGTGGCTCAACAATGTGCAAGATCCGGTTACGGTGCCAAGTGCACCAATGAAACGTATTTGCATGGTGTGTTCCTTTCACTTGGTTGAGGCAACCGACGCCTGGAGTTTCGTTGAGGGAATAACCGACTCAGGCAAATTACACCTGGTCGCCGGTGCTGATACGATGTTTGTTTTCATGATTACTAGCCCGCTACTGTTTGTTTTTTGGTTTAGGAGGCAATGGCTTATTGCCTCGGCTGTATCCGATGACGGCTCGCTGCACTCGCAACAAGCGGAAGGGAGCACTCAGGTCTCCAACGTCTCCGAAATTTTAAATTATTCGTGGTTTACCCCATCTGGTTCCGCGACCACTCTGTCGTCGCTTGGAACCGCTGTGTGACCAGCACTTGCCTCAATATTTGAGATCCGGTCGGTCCAACGGAGTTCTTTGTTTCGCGTTCTCTGGGCTCCGGGCTGGTCAATTTCAATGCCCAAGGACAACAAATGCGCTTGGCGCAGCCACCAAAATGCGGCCAACAGTGGTCGTCTGGGGGAAAGTTTGGGATCCAGCCCTATCTTATGCCGCAACGAATCGTAAAGCCGGCCTGATGCCTCCCGCACCATGGGATCCGGATCGTTTTGTGATGACCAATAGGCGATCCGGTGAGATGAACCGCGCGGGTTGATGCGCAATTCACCAGCTGCGCGGGCATAGCACGCCCGCCAAATCGGATTAGGTTCAACAAAATCTTCGTTTGTCAGCTTCCGGTCAGCGCAGCCTTGAAGACAATCCTCCCGGTTTTTAAGGCGCTTCAGGCAAAACATTGCAAATTCGCCCCGGATGGTCGAAAGCTCCGGATCTGTTTCCCTTTCTATGCGCAGAGCGGGGCTTCCCAACAGGTTCCCAATCCATCTTGGCAGGCAGGATAAGGATTCAGGGACCGGCTCTTTCCCCGCTTCAGGCCAATGTCGAAGATCTCTAGCTACCGCCGGCTCGGCCAGCTCTCGGAGTCCCAAAAGGAGAGGTTTCACTGCCGCCCAAGGTGAGCCAAATGCGAGGATTGACTGAACAACAACATCGTAGAATTCCCAATCATGATGACTAACCTTGTTGTGCAGTTCAGAGCGAAGCTTCCCAAGTTGCACCTGTCCGGCCCGCTCAATACGTTTGGCAACGCTGGCGTCTATAACGCAGCCAGCTTGGTTCCAAGCGTTCCCAAAACAATGGTTGGCCAGCCAAAACCACAAGTAGAGGGCCTCTCGAGTATTGGCGATTTGTTCGAACCGCGCATCCATCAATTCAAACCATTGAATAATCGGCTCACCGTAGACCTTCCACCCCATTTTCCCAACATTCATACCGGTGGTATCAATGCCGGCTTGCAGCGTGGCTAGAATCTCATCACAAGCTCGCCAGTTGCACGATTCCACGTTTGATTTGAAAGCTGTGTAGAAAACACGCAAAACCGAGTCGATGCGATTGTGTGAATCTGGCGAAAAAACAATGAGACCAAAATAATTAGGTGGCGGATTCGTAAGACACTCAAGTGCCAATTGCAGCCAAAACAAGGGATGCCGGGGATGCCGCTGAAATGTTGCTTTTGCTGGAGTGATAACCAGCGGGATGCGCCGACCGGTAGGAACAAGGAATGAGCACAGCTTCCAATCCAAAAGCCCGGATAACTCCATGTTTGGAAGCAGAACATCGACGACAAATGCCTCAAAAGGAAAGTTGACGTCTTCACTCCATGATTTGAGGATGGAATCCCATTCGTATCCGACTTCATCAATCAGGCAGGAAACTGACGACATCATCGATGTGTCATCGGCCCATAGGGCTCTGTAGACTCGATCCCGAAGCCAAATAATTCTGAGTAGTTCGGCTGCGAAGTGCGGAATACCTTCCTGCTTTGGCCGCTGGAACTGCTCCAGATGAGCAACAAGTCCAGACGGCAATTCAGTCAATGGGCGGCTGGTTACCGGGGCGAAACATCGTGCGAGACAGGCTCGTTCATCTGGGGTAAACTTGGCAAAAGATTCCCCATGCTTGAACAAATCGCCTACGCTGCGAATTGCATTGTCATCCGGATCTGCAAGAGTTTTCATACACTTTAATCATGCTGTTCACGTCAAAGTCGCCCGGTGGTTCAGCGCCAAATTGATTTAACGCTGTAGCATCTTGGGCCACCAAACTGCTGTTTGATGTCGGTTGGCGGGTAAAAACCCACAATTCACGAATGCTGTACTGAATGTACTCACGCATTCCAACTTGTCAACTTCTGATCAACCCGGACTGATAATGCCGAATTGCGCCAAAATTATTGTTACCCGTGGTCTGGAACTGGGAATGGCAGATCGGACCCCAAACTTCCTGGCTTCGTAGCTGGCGGCACAGACCACTCCTCTTTGTGTGGGAGGGGAACCGACGATCACGGGCTTGCCTCTCAGCTGGGGATTATCACGCTGCTCTACCGAAGCGTAGAAAGCGCCCATATCGAGATGGAAAATAACCCGGAACACGTCCTCAGAATATTACCAACTTTAATTGGCGGGTGGAAGTTCGACCGACCGAATCGCTGGCAAAATGACAGATTCAAATCGGCTTGGGTTGACGTGAATAATTTTCGAAACGTTATGACTTTACGTTATGACTCGCCGGGGTGCCAAAAGCAAAACCCCAACTAAACCATTGGTTTAGCTAGGGTTGATAAAAATGGTGGTAGGTTCTGGATTCGAACCAGAGAAGGCGTAAGCCAGCAGATTTACAGTCTGCCCCCGTTGGCCACTTGGGTAACCTACCAGCCAAAATTCACACGGTGACAGCAAGCTGTCAGCGGGGCGCGTATTTTGCACGAATTTACCCGCAGGGCAAGCGGATAAATCATGGCAATGGGAACTCTCGTTAGCTGATGGCATCCGGCTAGCACCGGACGCCGATTGGTCCGACATTGATTATCCACCACCGCTTCAGGCACTTCGGCGCAAAGTACGCCGGGTCAATGGGCCGCCGCAGTCAGATTCCAGGTACAGTGATCGGTGACGGTCCGGCCATTGGTGGTGGCGGTCGCGTCGATCTGATTCTCGCCCGGTTCCAGCGGGACATTTTCCCAGCGGAAGACGTGGACCTTGTCAGGTTGCATCGCCGGCAGGGACCGGCCGTTGACCGTCAACTGCACCGCCGGGCAGTTGGAATATACTTTGATCTCCGTGGTGGGCCGGGTGCGTTGGGTCAGGCGGCGGGAGGTAAGGTAGACCATGGGTGTGTCGGTCCAGTTGGCCTGATAGAAGAAATACACATCCTTCTTCACCGCGCGGTCCTGGGTGATCATGCCCTTGTCATTGATACCGGTCCGGCCGCCCTCGTATTTCGTGGCGGAGGGGAAATCAAACATCACCCAGATGAACGAACCCCAGAGCTTGGGATTATCCACGATCTGTGCGTAGTCCACTTCATGGACGGCGGCCTGATATTCCTCGGGATGAAAGGGCCGGTTGGCCATTTTGCCACCGATCCAAGTGCTGGGGCCTTCCTGGTGTTGGAAAGGGTTGCCGCCGGCGCCGTATTCGCTGAGTGCTACGAGTTTGCCGGTCTCCTTGGAAAAGTCGTTGATCAGGGCGTCAGGCCCCGGGGCGGCGGGGTTGTACCAGCCGGGATAGGTGTTGTAGCAGGTCCAATCGGCGATGAGGTTGTAGGGTTTATTGAGATGGTCGGTGGCGGCCACGATGACACGGGAGGAATCGAGCCCGAGGATGAGGGCCTTCAACTGCCTGAGGATGGCCTCCGGCGGGGGCGTGGGGAGGTTGCCGAGTTCGTTGAACAGGCCCCAGAAGGCGATGGAGGGGTGGTTGTAGAGTTGCAGGACCATTTCGCGGGCCTCGAGGTCGCTGCCAGCGATGAAGGCGGGCGTGTCGTTGAGAGTGCGCACGAGGGAGACTTCGTCCCACATCAGGAGGCCGTTCCGGTCAGCGAGATCGTGCCAGGTGCCGCTCTGGGGATAATGGGTGTTGCGCACGGCGGTGGCGCCCATGCAGAGAATCAGGTCGGCGTCCTGCTGATGATCAGCGGCGGTCAACGCCCAGCCCTGGTTGATGTGGTCCTGATGCCGGCTGACGCCGTGGATGGGATAGGATTGGCCGTTGAGGAGAAAGCCCTGCGCCTGTGTGACGGCCACGGTGCGCAAGCCGAGGGGTTGCACGACTTCATCCACCACGTCCGGGCCGCGGTGGATGCGGACGGTGACGGTGTAGAGATACGGATACTTGCGACCGTTCCAAAGGTGCGGATGGGGCACGGTCAGCCGCGCGATGGACGGCACCGTCGCGCCTGACGGGATGGCGGCGGTCTGCGTGTCATCGGCAACCACGGAGCCGGTCGCGTCCTGGACCACGGTCTCGACCGACGCGGATTCGGCGGTGGTCCCGCCATTGGCGACGAGGGTTTTCACTTCGACGTCCGCCGCCTGATCGGTCAGCGACTTGATGGTTTCGTATACGCCGGGGGAGGCGTAATCGAGCGGCGTGATGCAGACCGGGTCGGTCACGATCAATTCCACTGGCCGGTAAATCCCGCCATCCATGTTGAAATCGCCGGACAAGGGCGGGACGTCGGCGTGGTTGGCGTTGTCGACCCGGACGCGTAATTCGTTGGCCTGGCCGAAGCGCAGTTGGGAGGTGAGTTCAAAACAGAAGGCAGTGAAGGCGCCGCGATGTTCGCCGAGGGAGGTGCCGTTGAGATAAACATCCGCAACGATGGAGGCGGCTTCAAAACGGATGAAGACGCGTTTGCCCGACCACGCGGCGGGCACGTCGATGGTCCGGGCATACCAGCCGACGCCGCGGAAGTAACCGCCGGGGAGGCCGGGGTTGCCATGCACGCCCTGCTGGGCATCGAGGTTGTTCCAGGTGTGCGGCACGGTGATCGTCTCCCAAATGGCGGTCGGGCCGGTGAGGCCGGCGTCCTGTTTGATGAATTTCCAATCCTGGGCGAGGCCGGTGGTCATCCGTTCGGCCCGGGCCGTGCCGAGGCCTCCCGGAACGAGGAGCGTGACAGCTAGAATGAGAGGTGCGGCAAGGCGTGCATGCATATTCATGGTGGATGCCCGGAGTCTGCTCCGACATCGGAGGAAATGCAACGCGGAAACTGCCGGTGCGCGGAATTTTATTGGAGCTGCAAATTGAAGAATGTTTGCGCCCGGGAAAATCCTTTTCCGCTCATCACCCGGTCCGCGCGTTTTATCCCGCCAAGGCGAGCTTGCGCCGGTCGGGAGCGTAGCCCCCCAAAGGCCACCAGCTTCGCTCCAACTGGATAAAATCAGGCCGCTTTTTGGAAAGTTTCGCGCGATTCACCCGGCCGGCCGGCCGGCCACTCCGCCGGGCGGCAGAAAACTCGCTGGCGATGAGTTGCAACACGTCGTTCACATACTTGGACCGGATGATTTGCTTCTGGCCGGGATGACAGACATGGACGTACAGGCGGCCATTGAAATGGGCATAAGCCACCGAACCATGCGAACGGATTAAATGTTTGGCGATGCCCGCGCGGCTCATTATCTCGGGAAAATGCGGGGAGCAGCCGATAATGATCTCCGGACCATACGCCTCGATCTGCCGGTCGATGATGTCCGCCCCTTTGCGATACCACTTCAAAATCTCGGCCGCAGGTGTTCCCCGCGGCCCACCCGGCAATTTCTTGGCATAGATCAAGGCGATGCTCCGGACGAGATCTTCGGCGTTGGGCAGGGCGTGGACCCCGGGCATTTGTTCATAATCGAAGAGGCGATTAAAAATGCCGTGGGTGATATAAATGATGGGTTGAAAGGTGGATTGGTTTAGCTGCATGACCGGCGTGATGCCAAAGTAATCCTCACACAACAACCGGCCGCCGGCCAGGGTATCGGCTTCATCCCGGGTCTCCCTTAAAATCCACAAAATTTTGGCGGGCGCGGCGGCATAACGTTTCAGGTTCACAATGCCATCATAGACGGGTTCCGCCCGGCCGGGCTGGTCGACATAAACCTTATCGACCATCCGCCTGATTTTGTGCTCCGCTCGTATCCAATTCAAAATTTTCATCCGTCAAAATCGACCATCATTTGCGTGGACTGAATACACCGCCTGCTTGTGGGATTTTGACTGTAGGTAGGCCGAACGAAACTTTATATTCTGGCCGCTGAAATGCAAGAAAAAATAATCAAACCCCCGTCTTTTTAGACAAGTTTGTTTATGTCGTGAATAAAAACTACCCGGCTAATCAAAAAATTCTACTGTTCAAACCGGCTCCTGCTGCGTCAGGCAATGCAACGACCCGAAACCCCAGACCAGGTCCAGCGCATGGATGCCGACGACCGGCCGGTCCTTGAACAACTCGCCCAGAATCCCCAGCGCCACGCGGTCGTTCGGGTCATTGAACGTCGGCACGATCACTGCGGCATTGCAGATGTAGAAGTTTGCGTAGCTCGCCGGGAGCCGGACCCCGTCAAAATACAACGGCGCGGGCATCGGCAGCGCGATCACCTCCGGCCGCGAACCGTCTTCCAGCCGCAGATCTCCGATACGCTCCCAGTTCTCCGCCAGCGGCCGATAATTCTCGTCCCGGCGGTTCGTTTCCTTAACCAACACCAGAGTGCGGGCATTGACGAACCGGCAGATGTCATCAATGTGACCGTGGGTGTCGTCGCCCTTCGGCCCCTTGGCCAGCCAGAAAATGTTGGTCACGCCCAGGTACTGCTTCAGCGTCGCCTCGATCTCCGTCCGGCCCAGTCCCGGGTTGCGCACCTGGATTTTTGGGTCCAGATAACATTCCTCCGTGGAGAGCAACGTGCCCCGGCCGTTCAACTCCATGCCGCCACCCTCGATGACAAACGGCCGGCCCGAGCATTCCGCATGGATCAGCTCCTTGCGCAGCAACCGCGCCGCCGTCTGTGGCACCGTCGTGTCCTTGCGCCAGTTGTCGTACTTGGCCCAGCCGTTGAAATGAAAATGCACGATCGCTGACGGAGACTTGGAGTTTGAAACTTTGGACTTGGAACCCTTCCGGACGAAGATCGGCCCTGTGTCGCGCGTCCAGCCCCGGTTCGTAGGATGCGTGACAAACTGGATTTGCCGCAGATCCACGCCCACGTGCTTGAGGATGCGGCGCGCGTTGGCTTTGTCCTTTTTTTCATGCCGGACGATCAGCCGGATTTTTTCGCCCGCCGAAATCTTCCGGATCATTTCGCCGTAGACCCACGGGATAACCTCAAACTTTCCCGGCCAGTCCTCGGTGTTATGCGGCCAGCCGAGCCACGTCGCCGCATGCGGCTCCCATTCGGCGGGCATGACCAGGCGGGGCGCGGCGGCGGCCGGAATATTTTTGGGCGACGGCATAAAAGTCGCATCAAAATAGTGGTTTTGCCCTCACAGTTCAACCGGCTTCCGCAAGGAAATGATATTTCAGAGTTGGCAAAACCACCGGCCCGCGTATTGTGGTGGGGAGATTTTTCCAAATTGATTATGGCTAAAAAACAAAAACACACGAAAGTCGCCGGCGGACCCGTTTCCCAGTTCATTCAACATCATTACCGGCACTTCAACGCGGCCTCGCTCATCGACGCCGCCAAAGGCTATGTCGCCCATCTGGACAAGGGCGGCCGCATGATGATCACCCTCGGCGGCGCCATGAGCACGGCCGAACTCGGCCTCTCGCTCGCCGAAATTATCCGCCAGAACAAGGTCCAGCTCATCACCTGCACCGGTGCGAACCTGGAGGAGGACGTTTTCAACCTAGTCGCCCACGATTTCTACGAACGCGTGCCACACTACCGCATGCTCACGGCCGAGGATGAACAGGCCCTGCTCAACCGCCATATGAACCGTGTCACGGACACCTGCATCCCCGAGGGCGAGGCCATGCGCCGCATGGAGAAAGCCATGCTTGAGGTCTGGACTGCCGCCGATAAAAAGGGCGAACGCTATTTCCCGCACGAATTTTTCTATCAGGTCCTGCTCAGCGGCAAGTATAAGAAGTATTACCAGATCGATCCCAAGGATTCCTGGATGCTCGCCGCCGCGGAAAAAAACCTCCCCATCGTTGTACCCGGCTGGGAGGACGCCACGCTCGGCAACATGTACGCGGCCGCTGTCATCCGCGGCGACATCAAGAATGTCCACACGGTCCGCACGGGCATCGAATACATGACCTGGCTTGCGGAATTCTACACCCGCACCACCAAGAAAAGTCCGCTGGGCATGTTCCAGATCGGCGGCGGCATCTCCGGCGACTTCCCCATCTGCGTCGTCCCCATGTTGCATCAGGACCTCGGCCGCACCGGAGTACCGCTCTGGGGTTACTTCTGCCAGATCAGCGATTCCACCACCAGTTATGGCAGTTATTCCGGCGCCGTGCCGAACGAAAAAATCACCTGGGGCAAGCTCGGCATCAAGACGCCTAAATACATCATTGAATCGGATGCCACCATCGTGGCCCCGCTCATCTTCGCCCACGTGCTCGGCTGGTAAATCCCATGATGACGCCCAACGACTTTTCACAGGCCCGCGTGCTGGTGACCGGCGGTGCCGGCTTCATCGGCAGCGCCCTCGTCTGGGCGCTCAACCGCCGTAACTGCGAGAACATCGTCGTATGCGACATTTTGGGCACGGATGAAAAATGGCGGAACCTCACGCCCCTGCGCTTTGCCGATTACGTCGAGGCCGGGGAGCTGCAAAGCCGGTTGCAGAGCGGCGCGCTCGGCCGGTTCGATCTCGTGCTGCACCTCGGCGCCTGCTCCGCCACCACGGAGAAAGACGCAAGCTACCTCATCCGCAACAACTACGAATTCACCAAGGACCTCGCCGCCTGGGCGCTCGCAAATCACGCCCGGTTCGTCTACGCCTCCTCCGCCGCCACCTACGGCGACGGCTCGGCCGGCATGGCCGATGATGAGTCTAAGCTCGACACGCTCCGGCCCCTGAACATGTACGGCTACTCCAAGCATCTGTTCGATGTCCACGCCCGGCGCGCCGGTTTTCTGGACAAGTTGGTGGGCCTGAAATATTTCAACGTGTTCGGCCCCAACGAAGATCACAAGGGCGACATGCGCTCGCTCGTCCATAAATCCACTGCCCAGGTCCGGGCCGAGGGCCTCATCCGCCTCTTCAAGAGCTACCGGCCCGATTACCGCGACGGCGAACAAAAGCGGGATTTTCTCTATGTGAAAGACGCCGTGGCCATGACCTTGCACCTGGCCGCGACTCCTTCCGCCGGCGGGCTCTATAACATCGGCAGCGGCGGCGCACGCACTTGGATCGATCTCGCGAACGCGGTTTTCACCGCCTTGAACCGGCCGGCGGACATCCGCTTCATTGAGATGCCCGAGACCATCCGCGACAAATACCAATACTTCACCGAGGCCAACCTCACGCGCCTTCGCTCCATGGGTTACACCGCCTCGGTCACCCCGCTCGAAGCCTCCGTAAGCGACTACGTCCGCAATTATTTGGTCCCCGACAAGCGGCTGGACCCGGCGGTGGCCTGAACCGTGTATCTGTTTGAGATGCTAGACTGGCATCTCAAAACTCCGGTCGGTTGTGCGTGATCTGGATAATCGTGAAACGGCATCTGCCATTTGCATTGACGACTTTGCGTTTGCTGCTGGGGCCGCTGGCCCTGGTCGTCGCATTCTGCCATTGGCCCCGCCTGATTTTTCTGCCGCTCCTCGTCACCGGGACGCTCTCTGATATTTTTGATGGCATCCTCGCCCGCCGGTATGGGGTGGCGACCCCGGCGCTGCGCCGTTACGACAGCATCACCGTTACCTGTTCCTGCTCGTCGTCATCTGGCACCTCTGTCATGCCGTGGTGATACAAACTATTTGGGCGCTCGGTTTGGTGCTTGTTTTGGAAGCGTGTGTGATTTCGGTGTGCTCCCTTAAGTTTGGCAAATATCCTGCCACCCATTCCTGGCTCGCCAAGTTTTACGGGCTCTACCTCCTGTTCAGCTTGTTGGCGCTGCTGGCCTTTGATGCCGACGTGTGGGCCATTTTCAGTTTTGCCGTTGTGGCGGCTCTGGCTGACGGAGAAATCATCCTGATGCACTTGCTCTCACCCGTTCCCCCGGTGGATGTGCGGTCCATTTTTCACTTACCGAAGAATCATTAGATAATTTACGGCTTGTTGGTCGGCGGCACGTCCAGCTTTTCCAGTAATTCCAGTTCCTGCCGAATGTTAGAGGAATAGTCGCGCAGGATGAGCAAGTTGCGGTCCTGGATGCAAACGATGGTGTTCGGCAGTCTGGACAAGGGTGTCAACATGGGCATAACGTCAACGGCGCGCGCGCTTCAATTGCACCGTCCGGCTCATGGCGGAGGACGAATCCGGGAGCAGATTCACCGACAGTTCGATTTCGGGCGGGCTTTCGCCGGCGGCGCGGTCGGCTGTGACGACTTTAACGGCGTTGTCGCCCGAGAGCACCATGGCGATGCCATTTTCAGCCAACGCGGAGTCCAACAACTGCAACAACTCGATTTTGTCCACGGGGGTTGAGACGCGGAGATTGATTACTACCGACGGTAGCGGTCCGTGAATGATTGTCCGGCTAGAAACGGCTTCATAAATTTCCAAAATCTGATCCAGTGAAGTGCCTTTGAAGTCGCAGGTGTTGTTTTTGGTGATGGACTCCGGAGGATGGTCGGAGGGTTGGTCGAAGCTGGACCAAGTGGTCTTGTAATGGTTGACCGGAGCCGCAGTGGAAATGCCAACCAGACAAAGCAGGCCGGCCACGAGCGCGAAGGTGATAGATTTCATCAGTTTCGACTTGTTGACTGGATTTCTCATTATTTGCGCTCTAAAAAGTGGGGGCCACATTGTTGCTGATAGTGCCGAACTGCCAGGGAACGCATTGCACATGACCGTCGGCAAAGGTCACGTTGCCATTGCCGCCATGGCGGATCGTAAGGTAATTATTGTTCCCGGTCGGCGTGTTATAGATTTGGGATTGAAACGGCTCCCAGCGGCCGGAGGTGAGACACGGGCTCCAGCCGGCGGCGGCATTGATGAGCGCCGGAGCCGGCGCTTCGTTGGGCCGCAACGAGGTGACGCCTTCCGCCGTCATGATTTTTCCGGCCGGATTCACGACGGCGTTTTGCTTGAACGGATAAACCGTGGTGTTGGCGGGGGAAAGCGGTGCTGCGGCATCCTTTCTCCTTTCCAAATATCTCGGGGAGCAGACAAATGACGGTCAACCAAACCATCCGTCAAACCCGAAAAGTCATAGCTTATTTTCGGCACTCGATGGTTCAAAAATGGGGACAAGGTCAGACCAGGCGCTTTTTAAGGGGAAAGTAGACTTTATTGTCTGTTCAGAATTTAACCCCGATGTAAATTACTTCTCCAACATCGTAGAATCTGCGGCGCGTGATCTCCATTGCTACGTAGTCCAAGTAAATAGCGCACAGTTCGGTGATTCACGGGTTGTTAGCCCTTCAAAGACTGAAAAAGATAAGCTGAATCCATTGCGAATAAAGGGCGGTGACAATCAAACATTTTTGACAATGGAACTGCCTCTGCAAAAACTTCGCGAACATCAATCACTTTTGTATGGACTGCAAAAGGATTCCGAAGATTACAAACCAACGCCGCCAGATTTTCCAATAGACGAAGTTCGCGCCCGCATCGCGCTAGGAGATTAAAATTATGAGTAAAACCGCCAATTTTTCTGTTGATCCAAGGCTTACTTCAATTCTCGGCGAGAATTATTCATCCAGCGAAAGGGCGCTTCGTGAACTCGTGGACAACGCCTGGGATGCCGAGGCAACGACCGTCCAAATCACGTTGCCGGACATCTTGAACGACGCGCCAATTGTCATTGCTGACAACGGGAGCGGCATGAAGGAGCAAGAACTGCGTCAGGAATACCTGAACATCGCCAACCCGCGTTACACGCGCAAGGGCGAGAAGACGCCCAATTTGCAACGCACCGTAAAAGGGCGGCGGGGAATCGGAAAATTTGCCGGGTTAATTCTGGCAAGCCAGATGGAAGTTGAAACCAAAGCTCATGGGACGCAAACGGCCGGTGAATTTGTCAATATGCCACCGGATGTCCCATGGTGGGCGACTACAGCCAGAACGCCGACCACATGCCGGGAGCATCCGCATAACTTATCCGCGCCTCCCAATATCCATGCACCAGCTCAAACTTCCCGGCGGTGCTGATCATGCCGGTGTAATGTTTGCCCTCGTCCGTGTAAGTAGTGAGCGTGGCCGCCCCGTTCGTGACGGTCACGGCGTTGGAAACATTCACTGCCTCACGCCGCCGTCCGGGCAGCCAGTAATCCCACTTGTTCGTGTCCAGCGCGGGGCCGTTAAAATCATCGGACCAGACCAGTTGATATCCCGGCGGTGGCGCGGCCTGAACCACCAGGCCAAGCCCCAGCCAGACCAAGGCTGCGCACATTTGTAATATGACCGATGGCTTGGCCATGGTGATAATTTTCGTCGTCTTACCGGCCAGGTGAATTAAACAGGCCGTCGATTTTCTTCCGGACCGCCTCATCCATCTTGATGAGCGGCGGCCACGGGCGCTTGAAGCCTTCGCCGGGCAGCTTTTTGGTGGCATCAATGCCGAGCTTGCTGCCGCTGGCGATTTCGCTAGTGGCATGATCCAGCACATCCGACGGTCCCTTGGTGAAGATGCTGTCGCGTTGGGGATCGGTATTCGCCGTAAGATGAAACAGGACCTCGCTGGTGTTGTGCACATCCACATCGTGATCCACCACGACGAGATATTTGGTGAACATCATCTGTCCCATGCCCCAGAGCCCGTGCATGATCTTATACGCCTGCATCGGGTAGGTTTTCTTGATGCTAACGAAAACCAGGTTGTGAAAGACACCCTCCGCCGGCAAGGCGATGTCCACAATCTCAGGGAAGTTCATCTTGAAGATGGGCAGGAACAGGCGCACGCTCGCGCCGCCGATGTAAAAATCTTCCATGGGCGGGATGCCGACAATTGTTGCCGGATACACGGCCGCTTTCCGATGCGTGATGGCGGTGATGTGCAGCACCGGATACGGTTCCGGTAACGTGTAATAACCGGTGTGGTCCCCAAACGGCCCCTCCTCGCGCAATGGCTCGACCGGGTCGACATAACCCTCGATCACAAAGTCGGCGTTGGCGGGCACCTCCAGGTCGTTGGTCTCGCATTTGACCAGTTCCACGGATTTTTTGCGCAGATAACCGGCGAGCAAAAATTCATCCAGCCCGTCCGGCAGCGGCGCCGTGGCAGCAAAGGGGAACATCGGGTCGCCGCCGATGAAGATGGCCACAGGCATGCTCCGGCCCGTTTCATAATAGCGCCGGCCATGGCGGGCGGCGACCTTCTGCAACTGCCAGTGGACGCCCGTGCTGCGTTCGTCGTAAATCTGGATGCGATACATGCCCAGGTTGCGTTCGCCGGTGTCCGGATCCTTGGTGACCACGCAGGGCAGCGTGATGAACCGGCCGCCATCGAGCGGCCAGCATTTGAGGATGGGCAGGTTCAGCAATGTGACGGGATTCGGCGGGGTGCCCTTCTGCCAGTCAGGCGCGGGCGGCCAGCCTGTGGCCGGTTGCGGGGCATCAAACTTATGGATGACCTCCTTGCAGGCGCCGGACTTGACGATTTTGGGCTTGGCATGGCGCAAATGCAGCGCGAGTCCCAGCAGCTTGATCGCCTCCTTAAAACTGGTCGGTGGTTTCGCCTTCATCAGCGCGCCGAGTTCGGCGGCGACGGCGTCCACGGATTCCGCCCCCATGCTGAGGGCCATGCGTTTGTAGGAACCCAGGGTGTTGATGGCCACAGGAAAGGGCGAGATGACGCCATTGACGGTAGGTTGCTCAAAGAGCAAGGCTTTGCCGCCGCCGGGGAGTTTCATTTCACGATTGGCGATCTCGGTGATCTCCAGCTCGGTGGCAACCGGTTGGGAAATGCGTTTGAGTTCGCCCGCCCGGCCCAGGGCGTCGACGAAATCGCGGAATGAATCAAATGCCATACGCCCCTGAAACTAGCAGATCGCCCGGCGGCGGGCAATGCGGGGAAATTTAGAGCCTTTAAAAAAATCCTGTAGCCATGCTGTGGAAATCGTAATTGGAGCGGTATTTTTGATTTTTGGCTTCGTTTCGGCTCAGTCGCAGGTCGCTGCGGACACGCTCCTTCGCCAAAGCCTCGCCAAAAATCAAAAATCCTCGCTCAGCACGGCCACATTATTTTTGTCAGCGACCTCCGGCAAAGCCGGAGGCTTGAGATAGCGTGAACCGCTCAAAGCGGTTAAGAACGGGCGGCGCTCAAAGCGCCACCAGCTCCAGTTGTTTCGAGGCGTTTGTCTTCCTTCTCCTGGTTTTGGATGTCCTGACGCACGGCAGCCTCATCTTTG
>Ga0302319_10004989_pt1 | contig 26986 bp, 19 predicted proteins | sample Bog_T0_2_FD_203319 | JGI IMG/M metagenome (GOLD analysis project Ga0302319, IMG submission 203319) | Peat permafrost microbial communities from Stordalen Mire near Abisko, Sweden - Bog_T0_2 | ecosystem: Environmental > Terrestrial > Soil > Wetlands > Peat | place: Sweden: Abisko, Stordalen Mire... | reverse complement strand
GGAATTATTGCAGGGGTGTGGGTTAGCGAGTCAGCGGGTCAGCAAGTCGGCAATCGGGTCATCGGGTCTTCCCAAATGAATGGTGTGGGTTGCCGCTCAAGTTAGACGGTCAGGCCGGTTTGGAGGCCGCCGGGGGTGGCGAGGCCCCAGGCCATGGCGGGGGTGTTGTGGGCGAGGCCGAAGCGGCCGTCGGGGCCGAGGAGGATGATGCCGCCGTGGCCGCCGAGGCGGTTGTAGAGATAAGAGATGGCTTCGCGGGCGGCGATCTCAGGGGGCGTGCCGTTGGCGACGCGGTCGGTGGCCCACTTGCCGAGAACCAACTTCATGATGGGTTCTCCCCAGCCGGTAAGGGAGACGGCGGCGGCTAGGTTGTCGGCGTAGCAGCCGCAGCCGATGAGGGATGAGTCGCCGACGCGGCCGGGGGTCTTGTTGAGGGTTCCGCCGGTGGAGGTGGCGGCGGCGAGGTTGCCGCGGGCGTCAAGGGCGACGGCGCCGACGGTGTCGTGGGAGTCCTGGCCGGACGGGCGGGCGCCTTCGGCGTGGCTGATCGAATGTGAGGACTGTCCACGAGATTCGTTGCTCAGGGCGGCGGTTTCGGGGCTTTTGTCGTCATGGAGGACGTGGCCGGGGATGGATTCCGGGCCGGAGAAGGTCTCGTCGCCGAGGCCGGCGGCCTGGCGGGCCTGGGCGTGGGCGAGGCGCGCGATTTCGCGGGGGAGGACCAGCTCGCTGTTGTCGATGAGGGCCATGCCGTGAGCGGCGGCGAAGCGTTCCGCGCCTTCACCGACGAAGTAGACGTGGGGCGACTGCTCGAGGACGAGGCGGGCGGCCTGGATGGGATTGCGGAGGCGCTCGACGCAGGCGACGCCGCCGGCTTTCATGCGGCCGCCGTCCATGAGGAGGGCGTCGAGCTGGACGCGGCCGTCGGAGGTGAGGAAGCTGCCGCGGCCGGCGTCGAAGGTGGGGTCGTCTTCTAGGACGGTGACGGCGGCCTGGACGGCATCGATGGCGGAGCCGCCGAGGGAGAGGATGGCGTAGCCGGCTTCAAGGGCGGCGCGGACGCCGGATTGATGGGCGGCTGCGGCGTCGGCGGGGATGGCCCAGGCGCCGCCGTGCACGAGGAGAGTGGGATCGTGAGTGGCAGGGGATGTCACGCTTCAATGGTAGAGCATGGACGCGGGCGGCGGGAACGGGGGTGTCAAAGAGGAGCGGAGGTGCGAGGCAAGATAAGAGGCTGAAAAGACGGCTGAAGATTGCGGCCGGGGCTTTGCATTGAATTTCGGATGGTTGGGCTAAGCTAGGAACAACCAAAGCGAAACAACTCGACAGGCGAGTGTGAATCTTGCCTGACAAATTCGAGCCACTTCCGCGGGTTCGGCGAAGTTGGATTCTTGTTGAAGAGGGCGGTCCCTACATGGGATCGCCCTTTGCTGTTTCTGCACGAAAGACGAACAAGTGCGGAATGCTGGAACGGGAATGGCGGAAGAAATGACGACACGGAAGAAGCATGCAGCAAGGAAGACCGGCACTACAGGTCTCAACAAGCTAAGCGAGGCGGCGTTCAAGGTATTGGACGAGAAAGCCGGAGCCATTGCGACGGCTCTGGCGGATGCGGTGGCCAAGGGCAACGTGATGAGCGTGAAGCTTTTGATTGAACTGGCGGAGAAGTTTATGGAGGCGGAACAGGGCGAAGCGTTGCGGCCGTTTCACGCGCTGCTGCTGGACCTGGCGGCGGAGCCGGAGTGGCCGTCTGAGACCGCTACGGCGGTGAAGCGAGCGGGCGCGGGAAAATCGGACGCCTAACGGCTTGATCTTTAAGAGCGGTTCCAGGATCTATGTGCCAATTCAGGGGTTTGTGCCAGGTCGCCCCTCCTTGGGGCCGGGTCAACTTGAGTCCATTGGCTCCGGGGTATGGCGATCCTAGAACCGCAGTCATGGCAGGAAATCCGGCGGCGGGGCAGCGGGAAATTGATGCTGCTTTGCCGCCTTATTTTCGAAAAGAGAGAAGAGACGCGGATGAAGCTCACGAAGAACGATTGGTTCGGCGCAGGCAGGTGGGTGGGACTGACAGGCAAACTGGGAGTCGCGCTGGGGCTGTTGCTGCTGGGGATGGCGCTGGGTGGCGTTGCGGAAGCGCAGACAGTGAGCACGACGACCGTGCAGGGAACGGTCTACCTGGCGAATGGGCAGGTCGGGTCGGGGACGCTGGTGCTGAGCTGGCCGGCGTTTACGACGGCGAGCGGCCAGTCGGTTGCGGCCGACAGCCTGACGCTGACAATTGCGCCGGACGGGTTTATCAGCGTGAATCTGGCGCCAAACCTGGGAGCGACGCCGGCGGGGCTCTACTACACGGCGGTCTACTACCTGAGCGACGGCTCGTCGACGACGCAGTACTGGGTTGTGCCGGCAGCCGCGTCGGCGAGCTTGGCGCAGGTGCAGGCGCAGTTAATGCCGGCGGCGCAGGCGGTGCAGACGGTGAGCAAGAGCTACGTGGACGAGGAGTTTGCGGAGCTGGAGGGAAGCCTGTTGCTGGCGACGGGCGGGACGCTGACCGGGCCGCTTTATCTAAGCAGCGATCCGACGCAGCCATTGCAGGCCGCGGACAAGCACTATGTGGACGCGGAGTTTGCGCTGGCTGTGCCGCTGGTGGGCGGGAACATGACGGGACCGCTGCAGACGCCGGCGGTGAATGGGGTGGAATCGCCGGTGGCGGGGAGCGCGCAGACGACGCTGCAGCAGGCGATGACAGCGGCGGGCACGAATGGCGCTGTGGAGATTCCTTCGACCTATGCGGGGACGGACACATTTACGAATCCGAACGGGGTTTATGTCGACGACCTGCGGACTTCAGGCGCGCAGCAGTTGGCGCGGAGCGTAAAGGAATTCGGCGCGGTGTGCGACGGGGTGACGGACGACACGAATGCGCTGCAGGCGGCACTGGCCTACGCGAATGCTCACGGCGTGGCGCTGACGATTCCACAGGGGACGTGCAAGACGCGGCAGCTGAACTGGCATGGAGAGTCGATTGGCGGACTGGGCAAGCAGGTGTCGGCGCTGATGGGATTTCCGGGGCAGGATGTGCTGGCGAGCGCGATCGACAGCCTGGGTATGCTGTCGTACACGCGGCTGCACGACCTGACGATTTATGTGGACCAGAGCGTGGATGTGTCCTGCTCGCCGGCTGAGGGACGGGCGAGCGCGGGAACTTGCGCGGTGGGCAGGCCGCTGGAGAAGAACACGATCTTCTCGCCGGGCGGAAACGGGCTGACGGGAACCATAGGATCGGGCGCCGGGTGGTCGGTGGGCAACTGCGCGATTGCCATGCCGGCGGTGACGGGCGCCGGCGGGAATGGGCTGCGCGTAGCGGAGATCGAGAACGTGGAGATTGCGACGACGGGCGTGGATCCGCTGGCGTCGCAGTATCCGGGGGCGCACTCGACGCATACCTGCGGTCTGTACCTGGCGCAGTGGCCGCAGTGGAGCGAGTTCCGCAACATCGACATTCGGGGACTGAATACGGGGATTGCGATTCCTCCGCTGCCGGGATCAACGCCGGCGGGATTGAACTCGGACTCGAACCGCTGGCAGAACATCACGATCAATGCGACGCATGCGTTTACGGCATCGGCGGGTTCGAACAATGTGCTGGACAATGTGGTGGCAATGGCGGGGAACTCGGCTGCGACCGCCGAGCCGCCGACCGGGCTGGTGCTGGATTTGAGCACCTTGCAGACCGGCTGGACGGTGCGGAATGCGGTGGTGCTGCCGGCGTGGAACGCGGTGCAGCCGCAGTTGACGGTGACGGCCGCGGGCGGCGCGGTGACTGCAGTGACGGTGGGCTCGGAACATGGGCTGGGATTCGATCCGTATGGGACGACGGTTCCGATTGCGTTCAGCGGCAGCTGCACGGCTGCGGCGACGGCCACGGTCAACAGCAGCGGGGCAATCGGGACGGTGAGCGTGACGGCGGGCGGAGTGGGCTGCTCGGGGACGACGACGGCGAGCGTGAATGCTGCCGGGACGTGGGACACGGCGGCGCCTGTGAACCTGATTGGCGGGCAGGACATGACGCTCTTTGCCGGGAATCTGCTGAAGGGCAATGGCGGGTATACGGTTTGGAACGCGACCAACTCGCAGAGCAGCGGAACGCAATTGGACGGGGGTGGTGGAAACCTGCCGGGCGGAGGGACGTATCCAGCGCTGGTGGCCAACAGCGATCTGGGAAGCGCGCTCGCGGTGGACCAGTTCCCTGGCGCGGACATCGGAGCCAAGCTGCAGGCGTGCCTGGGGGTGCTGAGCGCGAGCTATGGCGGGACATGCGATGCGCGCAACTTTACGGGGAGTCTGTCGATGGGATCGAACCTGACGATATCGACGGCGAACGCCACCGTGTTGCTGCCGTGCGCGACCATTGCCACCGCCAACCGGGTGATTGTAACGGCGGGAACGCGGAATGTGTCGCTGCGCGGCTGCGCGCTGCTGGGCGGGAGCGCGGCGAGCGGCAGCCAGGGGGGCACGGCGTTCCTATATTCGGGGACCGGCGCGATGGTGCAGGTGGGAGATCCGACGTATGCGGTGGATACGCCGGGTTTCCACATGGACAATGTGGTGATCAACACGACGGCGGCAACGAGCGCGGCGGCCCAGGGGCTGGCGGCTTACCGCACGCAGGAGATGAATGTCGAGAACCTGTACTTCCTGGGCAACTCGAACCAGACGGGGATGACGCTGGACGGGACGGGAAATTATACGGGCGGGAGTTTCTTTTCCAACCATTTCAGCGGATTCCAGACAGCGGTGAATGCGATTGGGCATCAGGTTTCGAACCCCGCGACGACGGACTGGATGAATGCAAGCACGTTTGTGCGGTTGCACATCGATTGCGCAACCAGCAGCGGGAGTCCAATTGCGGGGACATACGGGATCAATCTGCAACAGGGCGATGGAAACACATTTACCGGCGGCGACGTGGAGGGTTGCAACACGGCGCTGCACCTGGGGGCGAATGCGCAGAACAACACGATTGTCGGATTGCGCAATGAGAACTCGAACAACCAGGTGGTGGCGGACACGGGCAGCTCGTACAACAACTGGATGACCGGCGGGACGATGTTTACCGGACAGTTGACGGACAACGGCACGCGCAACAGCTTTCTGGATACATTTCATCGCAGCTTCAACGGCATCAAGGGAGATTGGTACGGGAGCCAGCAGGACGCGACGGTCACTAACCACCTGCGGCTGGGGATTGGCGCGGGGAACGAGCGCGGGTTGCTGAACGAGATCCAAACGGATTACGGATACCGGTGGATCGAAGGGTATTCGGACGCAACGGCGGGGGAACAGTTCTACCAGATCGACGATGTGTTGAATAACGTGAACCGGCTTTCGATCGGGCAGTACAACAACGGGGCATCGAGCACCAACAACCAGACGGTGGTGAACTCTGCGGGGACGGGCGCGGTAGTGCTGAATGGATCGACCAACTCCGGAACGGGCGGAGTGGTGATTGGAGCGGGCGGCGCCAGCGCGGGTACGGTGGCAACGATCAACAACGCAGGGAACGCGCAGTTCAACGGGACGCTGCTGGTGGGCGGGACATCGCAGTCGACCGGAACAATGACCGTACGCAATAACGCCGATACCGAGGTGGATTACTATCTGTGGCCGGGATTGACGACCAGCCAGAAGGGCTCCTACACCTACAAGGACTGGAACGGAAACAGCCAGTGGTACATGGTGAAGGACGCGAGCAATAACTGGGCGCTGAACTCGGCCGTGGGGGGCCTGGACAGCATCAAGGCTTATCAGAGCACAAACAGCGGCGACACCTATATCGACGCGTCGAATAGTTCGGGATTTGTGCGGGTGAATTACGAAACGGGCTCGGGGACGGGGTTCAATATCTACGGCGGGAGCAGCAGTGCGCTGTATGCGAGTTTCACGGGAACAACCTCGATCAAGTTTCCAGGGCTGGCAGCGGGCAGCGGCCACTCTTGCTTGCAGGTGGATACCTCGGGCTTTTTGACGAACACCGGCTCGGCCTGCGGATCGGGCGGGGGCGGGGGTGGGAGCGGCACGGTGAACTCGGGCACCTCGGGCCAGATTGCCTACTACACGGCCACCGGCACAACCGTTGGCGGCGAGAGCCAGGTGCCGATAACGGCCGGCGGCACCGGAGCGTCGACGGCGCCCGGCGCACTGACCAACCTCGGGGCACAGGCTGCGATCCCGGGGCTGAGTTCGGATGGAGCCAACGGAATCAATGTGACCGGCAACGTGACGGCGGCCAATACCACTGCCTACGGGACGGTCGAGGGAGCCAAGATTGGCCCCGTCTTCGAGTGCGATCAGTTCAGCGGGGCGGATGTTTCAATCAAGGCGAATGCCTGCAATTCGGCGGCGATTTCGGCAGGAGGCGGGACGATCGATTTGCGCAACCTGCTTGCCGGAAGCACAACCGGCTCGCAAGAGATTGAGATCAACACTCCGGCCGGGAACAGCGCACTGATCGGCGTGACCGCGCTGCTGCCAAGCAGTGGCACGTATACGACAACGATGGTGGGAGGCCCGGCTACCGGTGCGACCGTCTACCAGACTTCCGGTGGAAGCGGGTACGTGAGCGGCGATCTTATTTACCCGGCGGAAACGGGATTCGCTTACACCGGCGCCGCAACGGGGGCGGTGTTCAGCGTGACGGCGACTTCAGGTGTCGTGACTGCCCTTACGCTGGTATCCGGGGGCAGCGGCTACCTCACATCGAAGTATGTGACGACGACCACGAACAACGCAGGCACAGGTCTGGTTGTGAACCTTGCTGCGGCCGACTGCGGAATGCGACTCAATGGACGCGGCACCATTCAAGGGGGCTCGGTGGGGGCCGGAGCAACGAGCTTCCAGATCGTTCCCGCCAGCGGGCATTCCAGCTTCGTGATGGATTCGGCCTTTTGTACCGACCAAGCCAGCGGCTATGTGCGGCAAGAGGGCGGCCTGAAAACCACAAACCCCACGAGCTCGCCCGCGTATACGTTTGGCACATCGCACATTCGCAACGTGGTGGATGCATCGACGTTCAATCTTCTGGAAACATCGAGCGGCTACGACGATGGGGCATTGATCGAGAGCGCCTGCTGCGGAGCAAACTTCTTCAGTCTGCATGCGGACTCAGGGAATGTGGGCGGATATCCGGTGATGATCGGTCCGGGTGGCGTGTTGAAGAACGCCTGCACCACGAGCGGGAGCAGCACGATCACAGTTCCTTATGGACACTTGACGGCCAAGTACCTGGGCGACACGCTGAGCGCAGGAACAGTAGGTGGAGCTACAAACCTACCCGGCGGCACCACCCTCATCACGGCAATTAACTCCTTAACGAGCATTACGGTAAGCCAGGCAGCCACTGCGACGTCCGGAGGCCAAGCGGCTTGCACGACACCGTCTCTGACCGGCGGATCGGGGTTGACCTACCATGTTTCCGATCCAACAGTTGGGACTGCCACTTCGATATCGCTCCATAACCTGGTCGCCAACAGTCCAGGGCCGGGGCTGCAGAATGTCGTGGTCACGGGCCAGACGAGCGGTGTGAATTTCTACACGTCCTATCTTGAGTCGAACTCCGCCGTTGACTCCTCCACATCGCAAGCGTATGTCGGCAGTCCCGCAGGGCAAGTCAACTTCAACGGCCTGTATGCACCGGGACCCGCGGCAGGGGGAACGAAGTACGGGATTGAGTCGGACACGCCGTTTGGCTGGTGCCTTTTTGGCGGCTTGTCGAATGCCGGATTGCTGGATCAGGGAGTAAAGATACCGGCCTCGACGAACTCCAACATGACCTATTGCAAGGGCGGGTTCACCAACTCGTTCAATGGCGCCAACCTTCTGCCGGACACCGACTTCAAACAGGGAAGCACATACTGGACGCTGCCTTCGGGTGTGTCGATTGCAGCAGGGGCGGGAGCGGCGGGGGACAACGCACTCAGCTTCACGCTGAGCGGAACTGCGAGCGGCACCATCTACATCCCGGTGAGTGCAGCGATTCCGAACCTGCAGCTGAATCAGACTTACACGATCGGCGCAAATCTCAATGCCGCGAGTATGACAGCAGGCACGGTCAGCGTCGAGCTGTGCAGCACATCGACCTGCACCTCGCATTACGGGAAGGCCACAGCAAGCGCGGGAGCGACGCAGGTGGTATCGGCGACGGTGAATGCATCGTCCTACACCGGCCCGTATTTCGCGCTCGTGATCAACGGCGTGACGGGGAGCGGGACAGTGACCATCTCCGAGCCATTCCTCGTGGAGGGAATTACGCCGGCTTATGTGGAGAGCGATCTCGGCTTTGGATCGGCTGCAAGCAGTGGCGCGGCATTCAGTTCGGTGGCGTTGAATGGCGGAACGCCTTGGACCAGCTCCAGCAGCGCGAACAGCCAGGTTGTAACGTGCCCTGCGGGCGGAACGTCAACGCAGTATTGCGGAGCTGACGGCAACTGGCATACGCCGAGTGGAGCGGGAACGGTGACCAGCTTCAGCGCGGGAAATCTTTCGCCGCTATTTACGACCAGCGTGGCCACGGCAACGAGCACACCGGCTCTCAGTTTTTCCCTGTCCAATGCGGCGCAGAACTCGGTCCTGGCGGGTCCGGCGAGCGGGGGAGCAGGTGCACCCTCTTACCAGACGGCTCCGACGATAAGCGCGGCGAACATGACCAGCTTTCCGACGCTCAACCAGAACACGACTGGCTATGCGGCGGGCGTTGCGGGCGGCGGCGTGGGCTCGCTGCCTTACCAGAGCGCGGCCAACACGACTGCATTCATTGGCAGCCCGACTACGAGCGGCCACACCTTCGTTCCGGCATGGCAACCGAGCGGCAGCGCCATCGCGCCGGTCTCGCTTGACCTTGCCAATTATCTGGCATCCCCACCGGCGATCGGGGGAACAAGCGCAGCGGCAGGCTCGTTCAGTGCTCTTTACCTTACCGCGATCGGTTCCAGCTCCAGCCCTCTGTGCACGACCACGGGCGGCCAGGTCACCAACTCCGGGTGCTCGGGCGGAAGCATGGTGTATCCGGGCGCGGGGGTCGCGAACTCTACCGGATCGGCGTGGGGCGTCAGTTATAGTGTTGGAACTTCCGGAGCTGGTCTAACGCAGGCCAACGGGGTGAACAGCTGGAGTGCGGAGAATACTTTCAGTTCCGCAGGGGCGGCATCGACACCCTCGGTTCTGTTCAGCGGCACGCCGTATACATCCGGAACGGCGACCACAAACTATCCGATGGTGTCCATCTGGCCGAGCGGCGCAACTGGGCCGAGCACCTGGTCGGGCGCGGGAACCATGCTCGGAATCAATGCGGCGAGCGGCTTTACGGGAAATCTGATCGATCTACGGGTCAATGGCGCCTCAGCTGCGTTTACGGTTTCTTATGCGGGCGCGGTGACGGCGACGAACTCGATCAACGCCGGCTCGCACAGCATCACCGGGAACAGTTTCCTCATCAGCGGCGATGCAAACTCCGGACTCTACGCTCCATCCAACGGCGTGAACCTGTTTGGCAGTTCGTCGACCATCTCCAGCGGCGCCGTCGGCCGGCTTGCCCTGGACATGGTGGGCGGAGGTGTGGCCGCAACCCTGACCGCAGGGGCCGCGATCAGCGGCACAGGGACGGGCTATGTGGCTCCGGCCTGCGCCAGCTCGCATGTGTGCTCGGCCATGAACGGTACGGTTACATTCACGACCGGGAGCACGGCCGCAAGCGCGGGAGTCTTGTTGACCATTACCGATGCGACCACGCACACCAACCAGCCCGACTGCATGGCGAACATTGTTCAATCGTCCAGCCCTTATACGGCGATAGGCAGTTACCTCTTCAGCTACTCGACAACCGTCTGGACGCTGAACGTGGGCGCTGCACCTTCGGCTTCGACTGCCTATACCGTCACCTATCAATGCATGGGGTATTAGAGTGGCTCCCTTTATGGCCGGGCCGGGTGGCGGGCATTTGAACGAAGTCTGGGACGAAGAATTGAATCGGGGATCCCTGGCAATTGCATCGGGCGAGGGGACTGCACAGATTTCGCTTGCGGGGGGGCTGGACCGAGAGGAACTGGAGGAGTTGGGAAAGATTCTGGATCAAAGGCCGGGAAGGCTGCGTGGACGGACCGTGGGCATGACGCTTGCCGAGCATCTGTTGCTGGTTCGGACGCGGGAAGGGCGTCCGGCGCCGCTCAAGGCGAATGCGGCGCAGCGGGCTTTTGAGCGGCGGCGCGGAGAGCGCAACATTGTGCTCAAGGCGCGGCAGATGGGGATGACGACATGGGCGGCGGCGCGGTTCTTTCTGAAGACGATTACGCAGCCGGGAACGCTGACCCTGGAGGTGGCGCACACGCAGGAGTCGGCGGAGGAGATCTTCCGCATTGTGCACCGGTTTCTGGACTGGCTTCCGGACCAGCTGCGCGAGGGCCCGCTCAAGACCTCGCGGGCCAACGTGCGGCAGATCGTGTTTCCCGAGATCGATGCGCAATACCGGGTGGTCTCGGCCGGCGATCGCAACGCGGGGCGGGGATTGACGGTGCAGAACCTGCACTGCTCGGAGCTGGCTCGCTGGCCGGGCGATCCCGGAGAGACGCTGGCCGGGTTGCAGGCGGCGCTGGCGCCGGGCGCGGAGCTGATCCTGGAGTCGACGCCGGACGGGGTGGGCGGGTGCTTTCACGAAGAGTGGCAGAAGGCAGCCGAGACGGGGATGGTGCGGCATTTCTTCCCCTGGTGGCTGGAGCGGCGCTACCGGGCCGGGACGGCGGACGAGGCCAGCCTGACGGACGAAGAACGGGCGCTGATGGCGCGGCACGGGCTGGACCTGGAACAGATCGGCTACCGGCGGCGGATCAGGGCGAATTTCCGAGGCTTGGCCAGGCAGGAGTATGCCGAAGACGAGCAAAGCTGCTTTCTGGCCAGCGGCGATTCGGTGTTTGAGCTGGATGCGATTGAGGCGCGGCTCAAGGAGGCGCCGGAGCCCGCTGAGCGGCGCAGGAATGGCGAGCTGGAGATCTGGCTGCCGCCTTTGAAGGGGAAGGACTACCTGGTAGCGGTGGACCCGGCCGGCGGCGGCAGCGAGGGGGATTACTCGGCGGCGCAGGTGCTGGACGTGGAGACGGGCATGCAGTGCGCGGAGTTTGCCGGGCATGTGGGAGGCCTGGAACTTGCGCGGTTGGTGACGGATCTGGCCAGGGAGTATAAGGATGCGTGGTTGGTGGTGGAAAGAAACAACCACGGCAGCGGGGTGCTGGCGCTGCTGGAGACCGCATGCGGGTACAAGCGCATTTACAGGCAAGGGGGGCAGGCGGGTTGGTTGACTACTTCGCTGAGCCGGCCGGCAGTGCTGGGGCAGCTTGGAGTGGCGCTGGTGGAGCATCCGGAGCGGTTCATGAGCCGGAGATTGCTGGCCGAATGCAGAAGCTTTGTGCGGCTGCCCAATGGAGGCTCGGGAGCGCGGGCGGGGACGCACGACGACCGGGTAATGGCCATGGCGGTAGGGCTGGGGGCGCGGAGTCATCTTCTGGCTTCCCACAGGTAGCTGGCCCCGGCCGCACAGAATTCCGGGGAAAGCGCTTAGAATTCCTTAAAGAATCCGGAAGGGACGGGGAGCGGGCTTGGCGGTTCTGGCGGTGCAGCATATCCGGCGCATGCGAGGCGGCGCGCAGGGCCAGCTGATGCTGGGCGCGGACGGCCACGTGTACGTGGTGAAGTTCCAGAACAACCCGCAGCACATGCGGGTGCTGGCCAACGAGTTTCTGGCTTCGCGGCTGGCGTTGGCGGCGGGGCTGACGGTGCCCGATGTGGAATTGGTGGAGGTATCGAGCTGGCTGGTGGAGCACACGCCCGAACTCGAGATCGACCTGGGACGGACGCGGGTGAAATGCCAGCCGGGATTGCAGTTCGGTTCGCGATTTGTGGGTGGGCTGATGCCGGGCCAGGTGGTGGACTATCTGCCCGAGGAGCAGCTTGCCGAGGTGCGGAATCTCGAGGAGTTTGCCGGGGTTCTGGCGCTGGACAAGTGGACCGGGAACGCCAACGGACGGCAGGCGGTGTTCGCGAAGAAGCAGCGGGAGCGGCGTTACCGGGCAGTGTTCATCGACTATGGATACTGCTTTCAAGCCGGGGATTGGAAGTTCGAGGATATTCCGCTGCGGGGGGTCTACTACCGCAACGATGTGTACCGGGAGATTGGCGGATGGGAGTCGTTTGAGCCATGGCTGACGCGGATCGAAACGATGGCTGCAGAGACCGTCTGGTCCGCCGCGAGCGAGGTACCCCCAGAATGGTACGGCGGCGACCTGAGCGAGATGGAGGTGCTAGTGGAGAAGCTGCTGGCGCGGCGCGGCCGGATTCGGGAGCTGATTGAAGAGTTTGGCAGGTCGGATCGCAAGCCCTTTCCAAAATGGGGCGGTAGAGGTAAAGGAAGCGCAGATCAGGCTTGGAAGGATGGGCGCTGGGAGACTAGGATTGCGGGAAGAGTGATGTAAAAGGGGGAAGGACGGGCGTCTTGCCGAATGCACGGCAACGCGCCAGAGAGACGAGATGGGTCAAGGCAAGGAGCGCGGGGGCAACGAGCGGCGGGCATGCGAGTTTCGCCTTCTCCGGTATGTGCCGGACGCGGTGCGGAACGAGTATGTGCATATCGGGGTGATCCTGCGCGAGCAGTTGAGCGGGGAGGCCGCGGGCAGCGCTGCGCCGGCTCGTGTGCAGTTTACGCGCGACTGGCGCCGGGTGCGCTGCCTGGACCCGGAGGCGGATACAGCCCTGCTGGAAGCGATGGAAAGCGAACTGCGCAGGCGGTTTGAGGCCGAGCCGGACGGAAACCTGATGCGGCTGCTCACCGAGTCGCTTTCGCTGAGCGTGCAGATGACGGAGGCCAAGGCCTACCTCGCCGAGAGCATCCCGGCCGGTGTTGAGGAACTGATGCGGCTCTATGTGGACCCGCCCCCGCGGGAGCGTGTGCCGCGGCTGAGCGGGCGGGCGGCGATCCAGGCGCGGATGCGGAGCGAGTTCGAGCATGCCGGTGTCTGGGACCTGCTGCGCAAGAGGATTGCGGCAGCGGAGTATACGCGCCCTGGGGATCCGTTGAAGATCGATGCGGGATACCGGCCCAACGGGCTGATCCGCATGTTTCATGCGGTAAGCCTGGAGCCGGGCGTGGAGATGGCCAAGGTGCTGGCGTTTTCGGCGTCTGGACTGCGGGCCGGGGTGGAGCGCATCGAGAAGGCGCAGCTGGAGTTGACTGCGGTGATTGAACCGGCGGCCCGGCTGGGAGCCAGCGACGAGGAGCCGGAGCGGCTGGAGATGTACCGCTTCGGAGTGGAGACGATGGAAGAGCACCAGATCCGTGTGCTGACGACCTCGGACCTGGGCCGGGTGGCGGAGACGGCGCGCCGGGAGCTGCGCATCTGATGGGCCGATTCCGATCTGCAAAGTGTCGGTGATCGGCTCGGGGCTTTGCACTTATCCCCGCGCATAACTTTCTTGAGAGCGCTTTGCAGATAATTTCCTGGTTTTGCAGTAGGATCGATTTTGTTGAGCAGTAAGTGCGGCTGGGAGTTAGAAGCTGCCGGCGTTCAAGATTGATGGGGAGTTAGCAAGTTACTCATGACCGCTAACATCCGATCGCAGACGTGTAACCACTGATCGCTCGAGAAGAATGAGGCATGGCCCTTTCCTGGGCCGTGCCTTTTTTGTTTTGGGGCAACGCGGAAAAGGAAGGTGCGCGCGTGAGGGTAGGAGAACAGTTGCGGGAGTTCTGGCGGCAAGCCATCGGAAGCGGGCAGCAAACCAATCTGGCCGCGAGCGCGGCTATGGCAGAGGCGGAGCGCAAGACGCTTGCGCTTCCTGCAATCCTTGGCCCGGTCCAGTTTCCAGGGAAGCTGCTGCCCAAGCCAACCTCAGCCAATCTGCGCCGGTTTGCGGAGACGCCGGTGGTGCGCCGGGCCATCAATGTGATCAAGGATCGCATTGCCGCCATGGACTGGCAGGTGAGGGTGCGGCGCGGTGTGAGGCCGGGAGATGTCGCCTTTGCGGAGCGCAAGCTGCGCGCGTTGCGGCGGACTTTGGAAGAGCCGAACTCGGTGGACAGTTTTCGGACCCTGATTGAGCAGGCGATCGAAGATGCCCTGACGGGCGGCTTCGGAGCCATCGAGATGGAGCCGACCGGGGACCCGGAGCGGCCGGCAATGCTGTGGCCGGTGGATGGCGCTTCGATTCGCATCAACGCGCGCTGGGACGGGCAGCAGGACACTCCCCGCTACGCGCAGGTTCTGCCTGGGCATCAGGAATCCAATGCGGTTGATCTGCGCGACGACCAGTTGATGTACATCCGCATGAATCCGCGCAGCTTTACGCCCTTTGGCCTGGGTCCGTTGGAGGTGGCCTTTGAGACGGTGAATCAATTTTTGAGCGCGCACCGGTTTGCGGGCAAGCTGGCGGCCAACGCGGTGGCCCAGTATGCGCTGTGGCTGAACGAGGCCACGCCGAAGCAGCATGACCGGCTGATTCGCTGGTGGCAGGACGAGATTGAAGGGACAGGCCGGGTGCCGCTGCTCTCCACCGAGCAAAAGCCCGAGGTGTTGCGCTTTGCGCAGGGGACGGATGCGGATCTGCGACTGGCCTGGCAGGAGTTTCTGATCCGCATGATCGCCAATGCATTTGGTCTTCCGCCATTGATGCTGGGCCTGGAGGCGGATGTCAATCAATCGACGGCGGCGGAGATGACCGACGAGGCCTTCCGCGGAGCTATCTCGCCGCTGGCCATGCTGATTGCAGGGCATATCACCCGCGACTTCTTTGGCAAGTGCGTTGGCTGGCGGGAGTTCGAGTTTGTCTTCAACGAGCTGAACGCGCGGGACGAGGATACGGAACTGGCGGTGCAGGTGCAGTTGCTGAAGGCCGGCGTACTGACGGTGAACGAGGTGCGCGCCATGCGGGGGCTGGGTCCTCTGGGACAGGATGGGGCGGTGCAATTAACGGGTGAAGCGGTCGAGGTAAGAGAAGGCTAGGCACCAGGCAAGTGACCGCAGATGGATGGAGAGCGCATGCGATTGGAAGCGATGGCAGTGAAGTTTCCTCATGTGGACGGGCATCCGAACCGGGTGCCGTTCGAAGGGGTTTTAACAATGGTGAATGCGGCCAGCGACAAGGCGCCGGCCGGTGCGCGCGGTCATCGAGTTCTGTTGACGCGCGAAGCGGCGGAAGCGGCATTACCCTCGCTGCTGGGGATGGCAGTGGACTATCGGCCGGGGTGGGACGGGCACGATGCGCGGCGCAAGATTGGGCTGTTGACAGAGGCAGACCTGGTGGGGCAGCGCCTGGCGGTGCGCGGGTACCTCTATGCGCGGGACTTCCCTGAGGTTTCGAAGGCGATCCGGGCGCACGCGCCGGAGGCGATGGGCATGAGCTATGAACTCGCCGATGCCCGCGTGGAGGATTTGCGAGCCGAGGTGTGGAAGCTGACCCGCGTGACGTTCACCGGGGCGGCGATCCTGCTGCGAGAAAAAGCGGCCTACCGCGCCACCAGCTTTCGCATGGCGAGTTAGGCAGTGCGCACAAATAAGTGTTTCAAAGGCGTGGCACTGTGTCAGGGCACGACTTCAGTCGTGCCGTAAGCGCAGAGGGAACGCGGGCTTTAGCCCCTGTGGGAAAAGGGTGTGCGCATGGAGGAATCCTTAGGAGCACACGCAGGGGCTGAAGCCCAGCATTCAGTTTTGCCGCGTGTGCGGCACGACTGAAGTCGTGCCCTGACACGATCGGATGAAGCTGTTCTTGATGCGCAGTGCCTCAGTAAGTCGATCAGTCGGGAAGTTAGTAACTGGCTCCGCCTCGGCGGGGCCTTTTTGTTGGCAGTCGAACGGGAGTCTTCAACGAAATTCACGGCAACCGGGAAAGGAATGGCATGGAAACGGAAGAGAAACAAATTGTGGAGCGGTTGGAGGCTGCGACCAGCCTGCTGGAGAGGACGCTGAACCGGCTGGAAGAGCGGCAAGGCTCGTTGAGCGGCGAGGTGGAGAAGATCTCGGCCACAGTGGAGCAGAGCCGCCGGGAGATCGAACTGACGGAGAAGCTGGCATCGGCGGAGAAGGAGCTGAGCGAGTTGAAGGTGTCGGCCGCGGCGACGGCCGTCAATCCGCTGCGCAGGACACTTCCCGCAGCCACTTCGGACATGCTGGCCAAGCACGGCATCGCGGACGGCCCTGTGGACGTGCGCGCTTTGGACGCGGCGCTGGCCGGATTGAGCCTGGAACAGCGGATTGCCGTGAAGACCCAACTGTCGCGGGCGGGCGCCATTACGTAAAGACAGCCGCTAGCTACTCGCTTCTAGCGGCTAGCTCCGCAGCACACACAGGCAAGCTTCGGCAGGAACGCGACCCATAGGAGCGTGTAATTTCGCGCGCCCTGCCCGAACCATGTAACCAAAGCCAGAATCTGGCAGCAACAAGCGAGCCGCTAGAGGCTAAAAGCTAGCCGCTACGCACGGCCCCATGGAGGGGGCGGAAAGAGCCTATGAACGCAACCTTTGCAGACATTCACGCGGCAGCAGACTTTATTGGGCCGGGCGCAATCGAAGTTCCGCTGTATCAGACCGAGATCTTCGACATCTGCCGGCGTTCGAGCCCCTTCGGGCAACGCATCAAGCAGGTCCCGGCAACGGGCCATCCGTCGCGGTTCTTTGAACAAACGGCGATTCCGAATCCAGGTACGGCCGGGTTCGTGAATCCGCGCAGCATTGTGCCGACCGTGGTCAGCCCGACGCGCGTGGAGCGAAGCGTTCCGCTGAAGGCGATCGTTTCACAGATCAACTACAACCTCTTCGACATCGAACTGGGCGACCAGCAGAAGCAGTTCGCCTATCTGCAGGCCAAAGACCTGGTGGATACGGTGAGCGGCGTGATGATTGCCCACGACATAGCCCTCTGGAACGGCAACGACACCAGCCTGACCACGCCGACAACCACGCAGTACATGGGCACGATTCCGCAGATTGTGGCGGGCGGACTTACCACAACCATCGGCACAACCGCCTCCATTGTGGATGGAATCAAGTCGGCCGTGGCGCAGATGGTGGCCAGCAACGGCTACTATGTGCGGCCCACGGCAATCTATGCCAACCCGGTGCTGCTGGACCTGATCGACCGCGAGATGAAGACCGAGTTCAACGTGGTGCTGAATACCGACAACATCACGGGCGGAATCCGGGTGAAGATGCTCTCGACACAGGCCGGCGATCTACCGCTGATCCCGGACTGGAGCCTGGGCTACACAGGGACGCCCGGATCGGGCACGGCGGTGCTGCCGGCCTATATCGTGACTGAGGATCTGATCGAGTACCACTGGCTCGGCGATCCCACACCGCGCATCTTCCAGCTGGGGCTTCCGAACTCCATGACCTACCAGTACCTGGCGGTCAAGTTCGGCGCAGTGGTTGTGAAGGGCGCCAACTATGCGCATTACCAGGTGCTGGTTGACCGGTAGTCGGCGAGGCAGAAAGCAGGCAGGCGAGCGGGAGTTACCTAGTTAGGTTTCCCGCTCGCGTGGCCGGATCAATAAAGGGAAGGGTGGGATATGGCATATCTGCAGCCAGTGGATTACCCGAATTATGGATTGCCGGCGGGAACGACGGCTGACTGGGTTACGGCCGCCACGGCCTTGATCAACAGCTTCTGCCGGCGGCCGGACCTGAATGTAATCCAGTACACAGAAAGGCTGCGGCTTACTGCCGGTTCGCAGACGGCGTTACTGAGCTATCTGCCGCTGGCCCCTCTGGGAACGGCCACTTCGCCGCTGGTGAGCATTGAAGGCCGGTATGCGAAGCCGCGGCGCGGAGAGAATCTGGCCGAGCCGATGTTCGAGATTGTGTGGGCATTCTCTCTGCCCGGCCAATGGACAGCGATCGATCCGACTACCGTGGACTTCGACCCAAATACAGGCGAGTTGACGCTGCCATGGAATGTCCTGGGACTGCCTTACAACGAAGTGGCAGTGACTTACACGGCAGGCCTTGCGACCATTGGCGACGACGTGAAGTCGGCGTGCGCGCAGATTGTGCGCAACGCCCAATCCACGCCGGCGCTGAACGCCAGCTCAACCAAGATCGACACGATGCAGATGAAGTATTTCTCGAGCTCGCTGGTGGACGAAACGGTGCAGGCATGGCTGGGTCCCTACGTGGCAGAGAGGCTGGGCTGAACGATGAGCGATACGGCGCCGCGGAACCCGACCAGTGCGCCGCAGATGCTGGCCGATGCCCTGCTGCGAAGCGTGGCAGGAACGACAGCCCTTCTGCGAGTGACGGGCACCAATGCCGACACCAGCCAATCCGAAGTAGGGCTGGTGGCAACCACCTTTGAAGATGTTGTGGTGAGTCCAGTAGCGATGCGCAAGCTGCGCCCCACTTGGAAGGAAGGCGGCCAATCCAAGTGGGAGCTGCTGGTCTCGGCAACCGGTGTCGAGCAGCAGGTTAATGCGCTCGACCTCCCTTCGGCACAGTCGCTGTTTTCACTTACCTTGGCAGTTACTGTAGCCGGGCAGGATTACCTGATTGAGTCGATCGCTTCCAATGAGGCCTTTGGCCAGGTGTATCTCTACCGGTTGCTCCTGCGCGAAGCTCGCCAGCAGGCGGTGTGAAATAAGTGGCATCGAACTGCGGACGGCAAGTTAGACACTGCCAGCGATAAGTCATCCCAAAGAAATCGCTGCCTATGAACTGTTAGCTTAGGGGAGCTCCACTCCATGCAGAATGCGAAAGATTCGTTTTATATTGCCCTGCGCACGCGGCTGGTCGCCATCAATCCGGAAAGGATCATCCTGCTGCGGGGCACGGTGCGGCCCGGAATTGTGGTGGAAGAGGCCGAAGCTCCGTTCAGCCAGCTTCCGAACGATGTATTTGTCCTGCGCTGGGCGGGCTTGGGCGTTGACGTGGATCTCACCCCCGCCATGGCCGCCGATGAGTGCGAACTCCTGTATCAGACAGCTGGAACGCAAAGCTTTGGCGGGCTGGACCGCGGACGCGCGCTCAGTGAAATGGACGAGGAACTCGTAGCCATGGTGCAGCCGTTCTTTACGCCCAAGATGAACTACATTCCAACGCCGCCGGCAGCCATGCTCACTCACGTGTTTTGGGATGAGCCATCATTCACGCCCATCGTGACTCAGCGCGATCTGTTGAGCCGATCGGCAAAAGTCATGGTCTACAGCTATCAGGAGCAGGGAGAGTAAATGGCGACCACATGGTTTTCGGCCCCCGCTCCGGTGGCACGGCGGGTACGCGCATACTTCGCACCGGTGAATCGTGTCACACAGACGCCGGTACTCTTCGATCCTTCGGAACAAGGCAAGTTCAGCCTCGATACCCCACCTGCCCCGTGGATTAGCCTCGGTTGGATTGATAACTTCTCCCGAAAGCCAGGCAGTAAAACCTCACCCGTGTTATCCGGCATTCCAGCCGCGACTCTGGAACAGGTACGCGAGACATTGCAGGCACAGGTGAGCCTGCAATTTCTGAGCTGGACAAAACTGACCATGGCCCTGGCCACAGGATCGCAGCACATGAACCTGCTTGCTCCGGCAAGCGGGGCCGCAGCCGCGGCCGATGGGGCACAGGCAGTGCCGGCGGTGAGCGTTCAGAGCGGTTCAACCTCTACATTCATTGCGCTGGCCGCCACGGACGCGGCCCAATTCAGCCCTGGGTCAATCATCGCTCTGGACGCAGATTATACCGGGCAGACGGGCTTTGTGGGCGCTCCGGTTTCAGGCGCGTATGTGCGCCAGTCACTTGCCGATGTGGATTATATCCGGCGCGTAACCTTCAATGTCGCTCTGGTTTCCCAGGTTAACTCCAGCGGTCTGACGCTTGGCGAACCTGTGCCTGGCGGCGCTCCAGCCGCCGGAATGAAGTTACAGGCAGTCACTGGATTTGTGGACCGCGAGGGCGGCAGCTTCTATCAGGAATGGTCGGCTCTGTTTGTCATGCAGGCAAGCCAGGGTCAGCGGATCTTCTTTTACTATCCGCGCCTGCAGTCCATGGCCAGCACGGAAGAAGCAGCTATCCCGCTGAGCGGCAAGAATCCGGGCGGTCAAGCGAGGTTGCTGCTCAAAGGGCAATTCCTGGCTCTCCCGGTTACCGACCCGTTGGATGGGGAACGTGTGCTGTGTTACCGCAGCTTCCTGCCCGCGGCCAATGCGCTGGTATAACTGCACGAATAAGTCAGTGAGTGTGCAAGTTAGGGAGAGAAAATGAAGATCGCCATCCAAGGGCAGGACTACACCGCAGCGCTCGATGCGGCACGACCACTGACCATCGACCGGAAGTTAAATGAGCCTTCCATCTGCCAGTTACGGCTGAGCCTGCCCGCCGGCGGCAGCCTTGCTACACCCAAGCGAGATCAGCATCTGGCCGTAACCGGCGACGACGGAACACCGTATTTCACAGGTTACATTGCCGTAAGCCCTCTGCCCGAGTATGCGGGATATGCATTCGAGGGTCCCCGTTACAGGATCGCCATCCAGGCTGTGAGCGATGAGTTATTACTCGATCAGCTGCCGATGCCTCCCAGTGCCGGGGCGACGGGTGAATCAGTCGGGAGCCTGATGTCCGCATTGGTCACTCACTCCGGTTCGACGGCGCTCGCGACGGCCGGACTTACACTGGGTGCGACGGTGAACAACTTTGTTCCTGATCCAGGTGCGCCCTGGAGCAAAACCGCCGGACAGTTAGCGAGCCAGGCGCGATCATCTTATCGCGCAGTGAATGGAGCATTGGCGCTTTCCTCCGTCCCCGCCACCGTGCATCCGTTAAGCGAGACAGATGGCAGCCTTAACCTGGCCAGCCTCTCCTTCACCGCCAGCGTCAAGCGCGCATTGGCAAACGACGTTACTGTCTGCGGTGAGCATGAGCCGGTGGCCTATGTTACGGAGTACTTTCTCGGCGATGGAGCAACAACCCAGTTCTATCTTGCCGCAGACCCGTTTTCTCCTGCGGCATCCAAATCCACCATCATCAGCGAACTCTTCAATGAAGCAAGTGTCAACCTGTCCGTGTGGCAAAACAGCGGCTTAAACGAATACCTCACACTGGGGACGGGCGGGCTGGCCATGGACGGCGGCAACGGCATCGACGGCGATGCGGTGCTCAACTGGATTGATCCCGTCGAGTTGGGCGGGACCCTGTTGATTGAAGCTGTCGGGATAACCTTGTCACCTGGAAGTACGGGCATGCTTGCCGGGCTCTTTGCGGGCCTGCTTACTCAGCCGGCGTGCATTGCCGGGTTTCAGGTGACGGCGTCTGCGGGCACCGGTGCAGTTAGTGTGCAACCTATGATTGAAGGGTCAGTTGCCGGCAGCTCTTATGCAATCAATCCTGCCAACCAATATACCCTTCGTCTGCGCGTGCATAGTCTGGAGCCCGAGCGCGAGTTAGCGATCTATCGCTCCTTTGGAGATAGCGGTGCAATTGCCTGCGGAGGCCAGTCCAACCTGAGTCCGGGGCAGATACAGATGGAGATTCAGGAGTTTGTAGCTGGGGTGGGTGGAATTCCAGTCACGCTCTATGACGGCGCCGTGACCAGTCTGCTGGCAACCTGCACAGTTGTTGCAGCCAGCAGCATCAACCTGATCGGAACCATGCGCGCAATTCATCTTACGAACCTTGGATCGGGCTGGGTGGTGAGCACGCCGCCGACAGGTGGCCCCTACACGCGGCGCGTGGGCACGGTGGCCGAGGCTGCCGAGTGTCATGTCGAGCGCGCCGGCATGCTCGTGTTCTACACCGGTTCAGCACCGGTGGCCGGTGAGCAGATCGCCGTGGACTACCGCACCGTTGGCCGCGCGGTGGGACGGGCCGTAAATACCGCCAGCCAGGCTGCGCTCACTCTGGCCGGTTCGCCCGCGGTTGCAGCGTGGATCGGCTCGGTCACCAGCCCGATGGCGCGCAGTTCCGCGGATTGCCGCAATGCGGCGCTGGCAATCGAGCAGGCCGCGGCCGGAGTGAGCGCGCTGTGGAGCGGAACCTACGCAGGAAACAGAAACAGCTTTGTCAGCGACGTCTGGCCCGGCGATGCGCTGCTGTTGAACGCGCCTTCAACTAACCTGGATACTCAGGTGGTGGTGCGGGCGGTTAAAGTGAGTTATCGCGCGAGTTATCCTGACCTTGTGGAATATGCAATCCAATTTGCCAACGACTGGGCCGATGACTTAGCCATCAAGACCAGTACAACGGTGCCCGCAGATGCGTGGCTCCCTGCGCCGATCGCTCCAACCGCGCTTGCCAATCTAACTAACCTTACGGTAACTACGCTCAATGCCACCACCGTGGCGATCAACACCGGAGTAACTCCCCCAACCGGAGGCGGGTTTGAGATACGGCGCCGGGATTTCGCCTTCATGGCGGGAGAAGACCCGGGTCTGGTGGTACGCGCGACTCTGCCCAATATCACCTTCTCGCGCGAGACCGCCAACGACCGGTTTTATATCCGGATGTACGACGGATCGACCCCGCCCAACTATTCGGAATTTTCGACAGCGTTGTTTATCAACCTGCCGCTGTGATCGCGTTGGAAAGACAGATGGAGCCTGGTGAATGCGGATGATGAATGAATTCGAAGCGCAGGTGCTCAGTGACCTGAGCGTGCTTAAAACGCAGATCACCAATCTGATGGGCGATGGGAACGGCGGACGGATCGCCGAGCTGGAGCGCTGCATGGAGCGACACGAGCAAAACTGGCAGCGCGCCAAGGGCTTTCTTGCAGCCGTCAGTGTTGTGTTTGCGGTTATCGAAGTAGCCTTTGAAGCATGGCATCGGCGCTGAATTGGATTTGGATGAGCGGCTTCGCAAACGGGTGCCCCATCCTTTGAGCGCCTCTTGCGGAAAGGGTGGGCGAGCACAACGCGCAATCGTATAATCGACGCTATGAGCGAACAGCCGCTGGTGGGCGTGGTGATGGGCAGCAAGAGCGACTACGAGGTTCTCGAGTCGGCCGTCGAGATTCTGCGCGCGCTTGAGATTTCCCATGAAGCGCGCATCGTGAGCGCGCATCGCACCCCGGACAGGCTTTTTGAATATGCCTCAACGGCGCGGGCACGCGGGCTGCGGGTCATCATCGCCGGTGCCGGCGGTGCGGCGCACCTGCCCGGAATGCTTGCGGCCAAAACGCTGGTGCCGGTGCTGGGCGTGCCCGTTGCTGCCACGCAATTGAACGGCCTGGACGCGCTGCTCTCCATCGTGCAGATGCCCAAGGGTGTGCCGGTGGGAACCCTGGCCATCGGCAAGCCAGGCGCGGCGAACGCGGCTCTGCTGGCGGCAGAGATTCTGGCCGTCACCGACGCCGCGCTCTATGAGCGCCTGGCGGCTTGGCGCGCGGCACGCACCGAGGAAGTGCTGGAGCAAACCCTCGGAGACGGGTCCGCCGAGGGGCTGCAGGCGTGAGCGGCTTGTCTGATGCATTCCAATTGAAGCAGAGCTCCATTGTGCGGCCTGGCGGGCTGATTGCCATTCTTGGCGGCGGCCAGTTGGGCCGCATGACGGCGATGGCCGCGCGCACCATGGGGTATCGGGTGCGCGTGATGGACCCCGAAGCCACGTGCCCGGCGAGCTTTGTTGTGGACGAGACGATTGTGGGGCGCTGGGATGATGTTGCCGCGGCAGAACGGCTGGCGCGCGGCGCGGATGCAGTGACGCTGGAGATCGAGCAGATTGGCGTGGACGCGCTGGCCGCGGTTGCCGCTCTCGCTCCGCTGCGCCCCGGCGTTGAGCCTATCCGCATTATCCAGGACAAGACGCTGCAAAAGGTGTGGCTCGCCGATGAAGGCTTTCCGGTTGGCGCATTCCGCGTGGTGGAGAACGAAGAGGAACTGCAGGCTGCTGTCGCTGATCTGGGTGGGCGGGTGTTTCTCAAGATTGGCCGCGGCGGCTACGATGGCCGGGGGCAGGCGCGGATCGGTTTCGATGCACCGGCAACAGAGGAGTCGATTGCGGCGGCGTGGCTGAGCCTTGGCGGGCGCGTATACGTGGCCGAGCAGGCGCTCGATCTTGACTTCGAGATCAGCGTGATGGCTGCGCGCAATCCGGCCGGCGAAGTGCGCAGCTTTCCCGCCGCGCGCAATCATCATGAAAATCAGATCCTGGCGTGGAGCGTGCTGCCCGCCGGCATTCCCGCGGAACTCGAATCGAAAGCCGAGGCGCTGGCTGCGGCTATCATCGACCGGCTTGGTCTCGAAGGGCTGCTGTGCGTGGAGATGTTCGTTACCAAGCAAGGTGAGCTGCTGGTGAACGAGCTTGCGCCGCGTCCGCACAACAGCTATCACCAGAGCGAGCGCGGCTGCGTGACCAGCCAGTTTGAGCAGCTGGTGCGGACCACGTGCAACCTACCGCTCGGCGACACATCGCTCATCGCGCCATGCGCGATCGTCAACCTGTTGGGCGAGGTTTGGCTGGATGCACCCGGAGGCGAGCCCAACTTCCCTGCTGCGCTCGCCCTTCCCGGTGTGCGACTGCATCTCTATGAGAAGCACGCGCCGCGCAAGGGAAGAAAGATGGGGCATTTATCGTCTATTGGCGCGACGGCGGAAGAGGCGCTGGAGCGAGTGCTGGAGGCGAAGCGGCGACTCTAGCCCAGTTCGGGGAACGACTGTTCGGAGTGTTCAGGATTGACACGAACCTTCAGCTCTCTGTCAGCATGGCGGCGAGCGAACGCGTTGGCGTAGTTTTCATTGAAATAGGGTTTCCTGATCTCGCCGTCAAAAGACTCATCATTCACTTTGAAGCAATAGCGGAGCAATACATAATCGCCACCATACCCGGGCTTTTCAAAATGAGCGCTGGTGACTAGGCCTGCCACAGCAGGCCAATCCCGGCTTCTCCTGCCGCGCCAAATCAAGATGATCCAGCGCGCGAGAAATCCGACATATAGATCGATGACAAGTCCACCCATAGGAATGGCGCCAGGATAACACTGCTAGCAGTCGCTAGAGGCGGCGTCTGTGGCTTCATTGAATTGCAAAGATCGGGAGAATGGAGCAGCAGACCCCTTGCTCCAATGGAGGTGCAACCGCGCTTGCCATTGCTGAGCACGAAGTGGGTGACCGTGGCCCGGGGAGCAACGGTTGTTCGCCGAAAGTCAGTGATGATCGTTGCCGACGGCTTATTCGCCCTTCTGCCACCGTTTCGGTCTTTGATTCACCTGTAGCACCTTCTTGCGCAGGCGCAGCGATTTCGGCGTGACTTCGACCATCTCATCTTCGGCGATGAACTCGATGGCCTGCTCCAGATTCAGCGCCTTCACCGGCACCAGGCGAATGGCCTCATCGGCGCTCGATGCACGCATGTTGGTCATCTTCTTTTCGCGGACCACGTTCACGTCGAGGTCGTTGTCGCGCGAGTGCTCGCCGACGATCATGCCCTCGTACACCTCAACGCCCGCGCCCACAAACAGAATGCCGCGCTCCTGCAATCCGTTCAGCGAGTAGGTCGTGGTCAAGCCCTGGCGGTCGGAGATGAGCGCGCCGGTGGGCCGCTGCGGAATCTCGCCCTGGTAGGGGATATAGCCGTCAAACAGCGCGTTCATGACGATGGTTCCGCGCGTCTCGGTGAGCATTTCACTTCTCAGACCAATCAGTCCGCGGCTGGGCACGCGGAACTCCAGGCGCACGCGGCCCGACCCATGATTGTGCATCTTGTTCATCTCGCCCTTGCGGGGCCCCAGCTTCTCAATCACCGTGCCGGTGTAGGCTTCGGGCACGTCGATGGTCAGGTGCTCCACTGGCTCCAAGCGCTGGCCGTCCACGGTTTTGGTCACAATCTCCGGCCGGCCGGCAGAGAGCTCGAAGCCCTCGCGGCGCATCATCTCGATCAGAATCGCGAGTTGCAGTTCGCCGCGGCCCAGCACCTTGAAGGTGTCCGGCGAACCCGTGTCTTCCACGCGAATGCTCACGTTGGTGAGCAGCTCCTTTTCCAGGCGCTCGCGCAAATTGCGGCTGGTGACGTACTGGCCTTCGCGCCCGGCAAACGGCGAGTTGTTCACGCTGAATTGAATGGCGATGGTCGGCTCGTCAATCACGATCAACGGCAGCGGTTGCGGGTTCTCCACGCTGGTAATCGTCTCGCCGATGGTGATGCCTTCCACGCCGGCCACGGCGATAATGTCGCCCATGGTGGTCTCGGTCGTTTCCGTCCGCTTGAGCCCGTTGAAGGTGAACAGCTTGGTGATGCGCGTCTTCATCAGCGAGCCGTCGCGCTTGGAGATGGTCACGTCGTCGCCCGCATGCAGCGTGCCTTGAAACACGCGGCAGATGGCGATGCGGCCGAAGTACTCCGAATAGTCGAGGTTGGTGACCAGGATCTGCAGCGTGCCGGTCTCATCGCCGGTGGCCGCGGGAATGGTGGAGACAATGGTCTCAAACAGCGGCTGCAAATCCGTGCCGGGCTTGGCCAGATCGAGGGTCGCGGTGCCGTTCTTGGCAACCGCGTAGAGCACGGGAAAATCAAGCTGCGACTCTTCCGCGTCCAGGTCGATGAACAGGTCGTAAATTTCGTCGAGCACTTCCTGCGGACGCGCGTCAGGCCGGTCGATCTTGTTGATCACCACGATCGGCTTGAGCTTGGCTTCCAGAGCCTTGGCCAGCACGTAGCGGGTCTGGGGAAGGGGGCCCTCGGCAGCGTCGACCAGCAGCATGACGCCGTCGACCATCTTGAGCGCGCGCTCCACCTCGCCGCCAAAGTCGGCGTGGCCCGGCGTGTCAACAATGTTGATCTTGCCGCCTTCAAAGTTGATGGCCGTGTTTTTGGCCAGGATGGTGATGCCGCGCTCCCGCTCCAGCTCATTCGAGTCCATCACCCGGTCGGCCACCTGCTCATTGGCGCGGAATGTGCCCGACTGGCGCAGCATGGCATCCACAAGCGTTGTCTTTCCATGGTCAACATGGGCAATGATGGCGATATTGCGTATCGTCTGGGTCACGG
>Ga0302319_10004988_pt1 | contig 26988 bp, 28 predicted proteins | sample Bog_T0_2_FD_203319 | JGI IMG/M metagenome (GOLD analysis project Ga0302319, IMG submission 203319) | Peat permafrost microbial communities from Stordalen Mire near Abisko, Sweden - Bog_T0_2 | ecosystem: Environmental > Terrestrial > Soil > Wetlands > Peat | place: Sweden: Abisko, Stordalen Mire... | reverse complement strand
TTACCAGGCCTGCGACAAGAGCGTCTGCCTGCCGCCGAAGACGATTACGGTGGCGATTGACGTGATTGGGAAGTAGAAGTACAGCTACTAGCTTCTAGCCGCTAGCCTCGTGCTCTCTCAGGTCTCTGCCTGCACAGTTCCATAGCAAGAACTCAATTCTCCCTATTTGCTTTCGGCGCCGCGCTGCGGCACTTCAGCATTCTTGCTGGCTTCGGCGTCGATTGACTTGCGTATTGCGCCGCCCGGATCGAGGGCTTCAACGGCAGTCACGTCGGATTGATCGTTCACGTGGACACGTCTCAGTTCCGTATAGGCTTCGCGTTGTGTCTCGACTTGTTTCAGGACGGCCTTTACGTTCTGGTTGGTTTGAATGTAGGTGTAGCCTACCAGCCCCATGGAGAGAACGGCCAGTGCCATGGAGAGATACCACGCCGGACGGTTAGAAAGCAGTACGGCGAGTGAGGCGAAGACAATTGCGATCTCGGCGACCAACTGCGCGTGTTCGAACATTTCGGCGGCATCGAAGTGGGCGTCAACCAGTGGCTGATAGGCAGCGGCCCATGCGGCTGTGATCTCCCTCTCCTTTGAGTAATCACTATAGAGGCGCACAAAACGCTCGCGAACTGGCTGAGGGACAGATGCGGCTGGTTCCGCGCGCAAGTGCTCGATGTCTAGCATAACGATGCGGAACTTGGTGCTGGCGCTGGTGGCGTCGGCTGTAGCCTGCGTCTGTTCAATCATGACGCGCGAGGTTTCATTGCGTTCACCGCCAACCATGGCGGCGCAGAGCGCGATCAATACGCCGATCAGGCCCATGGTAAGACCGATCATGCGATTCCCGCTGTGACCGGAATGTTCAATCTGTTCGTTGTGCTCCATTGCTTCGGCGGCTTCGGACATGCTTCGTTCTCCGATTTGGCCCGAAAGGGCGAACTTATTCAGACGGCGCCTGCATCGGCGCGCCTAAGCCCACCAATATATAACAGATTGAGCCCCGGGCTCCACGTCCCTGGGCTGGAACGTGGGAAAGCACAACGGTCGATGCGCGCGGCTATCGTGCGGCGAACCCACTAGAGGTGGTCTTCTCGATTTTGGCCCAGGAGTCTTTTAGCGACAAGGTGCGGTTGAAAACTGGACTGGCCACCGTGGAGTCGGGGTCGAGACAGAAGTAGCCTACGCGCTCGAACTGATAGTGGTCTCCGAGCTTGGCGTTGGCTAAAGAGGGCTCCAGCTTGGCGCCGGTTAGGACTTCGAGGGAATTGGGGTTGAGGTTGCTGATTACGTCCTCGCCGTCTTCGACATCGGTGGGATTCGGCTTGATAAAGAGCTTGTCGTAGAGACGGATTTCGGCCGCCAGGGCATGAGCTGTGGACACCCAGTGCATGGTCGCTTTGACCTTGCGGCCGTCGGGCGAGTTGCCGCCTCGGCTGGCAGGGTCGTAGGTGCAGTGGACCTCGACAATGTTGCCGGCTTCGTCTTTCACTACGCTCCGGGCGGTGATGAAGTAGGCGTTGCGCAGGCGGACCTCTTTGCCGGGCGACAGGCGGTAGTACTTGGGCGGAGGCACCTCGCGGAAGTCGTCCTGCTCAATATAAATCTCGCCCGAAAAAGGAACTTGCCGGGTGCCGGCTGATGGGTCTTCAGGATTGTTGGCAACTTCAACAAATTCCTCATGTCCGGCGGGATAGTTGTCGATAACCACCTTAAGAGGCCGCAGGACGGCCATGGCGCGGGAGGCGCGGCGGTTGAGGTCATCGCGCTGGTAGTACTCGAGCATCTCGATGTCGGTGCTGCCGTTGGTGCGCGAGGTTCCGATGGCGGCGCAGAAAGTGCGCAGGGCTTCAGGGGTAAATCCGCGACGGCGGATGCCGGCCAGAGTGGGCATGCGGGGGTCGTCCCAGCCGCGGACGCGCCCTTCCTGCACGAACTGGAGGAGCTTGCGCTTGCTGAGCAGGGTGTAGGTGATGTTGAGGCGGTCGAATTCGATTTGCTGCGAAGGGAAGATGCCGAGCTTGTCGATGTACCAGCGGTAAAGGGGCTGGTGGTCGGCGAATTCGAGCGTACACATGGAGTGTGTGACGCGTTCGATCGAGTCGGACTGACCGTGGGCGTAGTCGTACATGGGGTAGATGGACCACTCGTCGCCGGTGCGGTGATGCGTGGCGTGGAGGATGCGGTACATGACCGGATCGCGCATGTTGATGTTGGGCGAGGCCATGTCGATTTTGGCGCGAAGCACGCGGCTGCCGTTGGGGAATTCGCCGGCCTTCATGCGGGTGAAGAGGTCTAGATTTTCTTCGATGGAGCGGGTGCGATAGGGGCTGTCTTTGCCGGGCTCGGTGAGGGTGCCGCGGTGTTCGCGAATCTGATCGGCGGATAGGTCGTCGACGTAGGCTTTGCCGGCTTTGATGAGCTCGACGGCCCACGCGTAAAGCTGGGGGAAGTAGTCGGAAGCGTAGCAGAGGCGTTCCCAATCGAAGCCGAGCCAGCGGACATCGGCCATGATGGAATCGACGTACTCCTGTTCTTCTTTTGCGGGATTGGTGTCATCGAAGCGCAGGTTTGTCTTGCCGCCGAATTCGTCGGCGAGGCCGAAGTCGAGACAGATGGCCTTGGCGTGGCCGATGTGGAGGTAGCCGTTGGGTTCGGGGGGGAAGCGGGTCTGGACGATCGCGTCGCCGAACTTTTTGGTGCTGACGTCTTCGGCGATGATGTCGCGGAGGAAGTTGGGCGTGCGGGGTTCCTGTGTTGGGGCGTTTTGATTTTTAACGACGGGGCTTTCCGGATTTGTGTCGGTCATGGCTGTAGTTCATTATCCCACTGACCCGCCCGCCCGGCTTATTGAGGTAGGCGGTCTCCCATGTCTCAAAGTCGAGAGATGGGGTACCCGCTCATTTGTGGGTGGTCAGGCCTAAGCCGCTCTTCACGCGGCTGCATGGCGGGTTGGGATGGGTAGGGCGACTAAACGCACGCCGAGGGCTGTGCAGACGCGGTTGATGGTGTCGAAACGCGGCGCGCTGTCGGGGCGAAGGGCTCTGTAAAGAGCTTCGCGGGTAATTCCGGCGGCCCTGGCGATCTCGGTCATACCGCGTGCGGGGGCAATGTCTCCGAGCGCCGAAGCCAGAAGGGCCGCGTCATTCGCTTCCAGAATTCCGGTTAGATCGACGGCTGGGCTCTCTTCGTTGTCGAGGTACTTTGCGGGATCGAATTCAAGCAGGTCATCCACGTTGATGGCTGTGCGCAATGTTTTGCCTCTTGCGTTTGAGCTTTGCGGACTTATGGGATTTTACCAAGAAAGTGGCGTGGGTCAGGAGACCCACGCTCCAGCCGATCGGGAGATTGGCGCTACATTCATCCGCTACATAGTTCGGAGGGCATGGGTTCAAGAGAGCGAGTCGAGATTGCAGATGGCTTGGCTTATGCGGGCGAGACAGACTTCGCGGCTTAGGATTGACATCGTTTCAAATAAGGGCGGCGCGTTTTTGCGGCCGCAGACGGCGACTCTTATGGGCTGAAAGGCCTGCCCGGCTTTTATGCCTAAATTCGTCGCCAAGGCTCTTAGGGTTTGGTCCAGCGAGTCGTGATCGAAAGAAGCTGTGGCTAACACTTCCTGGGCGTGCTGGAGAATGCGGATTGCTTGGGCGGCATCGCCTTTTTGAGGGATGAGGTCGGCTGGGTCGTAGGGGGCGAGTTGGGGCACGAAGAAGAAGTCGGCGGCGGAGACCGCATCGCGCAGGAGCTTGATGCGCTCGCGAATGAGCGGGGTGACGGCCAAGAGCTTTTCCGGCGAGGCATTGAGGCTGTTTTGTTTGAAAAACGGTGCGAGATTGGCGGCGAGTTGATCGATGGGCAGGGCGCGGATGTGCTCGGCGTTCAGCCAGACTGCCTTTGCATCGAAGGGGTCTTCATCCGTGAAATTGACGACGGCGTTGGAGCGGTTGACGCCTTCTAGAGTGAAAACTTCGGTTAGGTCGTCGAGACTTAGGAACTCTCGGTCGTTCTTCGGGGACCAGCCGAGGAGGCAGAGGAAATTGATGAACGCCTGAGGGAGGAAGCCGGCATCGCGGTACGTTGTCACGCTGACAACCGGGCCGTGGCGTCGCTTGGAGAGCTTGGTTCCATCGGGCGCGACGAGCAATGGGAGATGGGCGAACTGGGGTTTCGCGACACCAAGGGCCTCGAAGATCAGCAGGTGTTTGAAGGTGTTGGTGAGGTGATCCTGGCCGCGGATGATGTGAGTGATGCGGAGATCGGCGTCGTCTACGCATGAGGCGAGGTGGTAGGTGGGCATTCCGTCCGAGCGAAGAAGGGCGAAGTCTTCTACCTCGTCGGCAAGTTTGGACTGCTCCCCGTAGACGCTGTCGGTGAAGGTCAGGGTGCGGTCTATGCCGCGGGGAACGCGATAGCGGAGGGCGAAGGGTTCTCCTGCGGCTGCGCGTTGATCGCTTTCTTCGCGGGAGAGTTCGCGCATGCCGGGGTCGAAGAGCCAGGCGCCTTGCGCGGAAGATTGCTCGGCTGCGTCTGGGTGGGCGGGGGTGAAGTCGCGGTAGGCGAGATCCCTGGCGAAGATGGCTTCGGCTTGTTGGCGGTGGAGGGCGAGGCGTTCGGACTGCTTGTATTCTTCGTCCCAGTTGAGGCCTAGCCAGCGCAGGCCTTCGAAGATGGACTGGACGCTGGCGTCGGAGTTGCGTTCGACATCTGTGTCATCTAAACGCAGCACCATTGTGCCGTGGTTGTGGCGGGCGAAGAGCCAGTTGAAGATAAAGGTACGGGCGCTGCCTACGTGGAGGAAGCCGGTGGGTGAAGGGGCAAAACGGACGCGGGGAGCAATCCCTGCGGAAGGAGCGGAATCAGGCATCGTTTGAATTTCTTTCAATCACGATGCTAGCATTTGGCGCGCGGTCCGAAATGACTGCACTCTGATTGGGATTTGAGGTTTCCCACCCTTGCGATAGGAAGAAATCGCAAGAATGGGGCACGGAACCTTTGTGACACGTCTGACAGTGCGCCTTTCGCAGAGAAGTTGGCCGACTCAGGCCTGGGGAGGAAAGGGTGGGTAGGGCGCTTGCGGCGGCGGAAATGCGAACTGGGCTGCGGGGACCACTTTCCACTCGGCGAAGGCGAGGATGTAAAGCAGAATCAGCGTGCCCAACGGAACAAAGTTGAGTAGTGAGAGCCAGGGTGAAAATCCAGCCTTCTTGAGGATGAACCAGAAGGGCAGGATTGTGACCGCCAGGATGACCAGGATGAGCACAAAGTAGAATCCGATGATGGCGGCAATGATGCCGTTCATATTTTGTGGGTCGGCGAACATAGGGAACCCTCCTGTGGCTGAATTTGACTTTGAGCAAAGGTACGGCCAAAGTGCGGAATCTGCAATAGGAAAATTGACGAAGATTTGTAGAAGTGCTGGTGCTGGCAGACTGGACCATTGGTCTGCACAGGCAGCGACGATGGATTTCGTGGTTGCCCACTTGGAGACTCGGACGGCCTGGAATCGGGATGGATTAGAGACGGGTACCCTTGTTACCTGACTTTGTCTTTTTGGGTACTAAAGATTTTAGGGGGTGGGGTATGTAGAGGTTTGTGCTGAACATATATCTAACAGATATATGTGACAGATTGGTGAAAGAATTGAGGGCGCCTGGCTTTCTTGTGGTCATATAGAAGATTGTGCGCTCAACGGGGACAATGATATGCAAAGCTTCGGCAATAAAAATTATGGAATTAACTGTTTATTTTTCTTTAGTTTACAGGGTCGCTTAGACTGGAAACGGTGAGAAAGGAGGGTTCGAGCGGAAGGTTCTGTTGGTTGACCGACTTTTCCAATCTGGAAATTGGGCGCACAGTTGGCAACGGCTTTTACGTAATGTCTTCGGTGTCGTAGACGGGGACGATGGTGCGCTTTTTGGGGACGCCGTGGACGGAGCTGAGCAGGTCTTCTACCACGTCTTCGAGCTGGCGCTGGGTTTCGATGACGGCACTCATGCTCGCCAGCTCCTCGGGCTCTTTTGTCCGTTCAACGAGGGCAATGGCGTGGCATTGGGCTACGTTGTCGAGCTTCAACCCTTCGGGGGTTTTGGCCTTGATGCTGATCTGGTCGATGCCGATGCTGAGCAGGTCGGCGACGCGGGCGCGCATTTCGCCGGCGATGGGGAAGATCTTGGGTGCGGCGAGTACCAATGTGGTGTCAATGTTGACGATCTGGTAGCCGGCGTTGTGGAGTTCTTCGAGGGCCAGGTTGAGAAAGATGGCGGAGTCGGCGTCTTTCCAGCGCGGGTCGCCGGGCGGGAAGAAGCTGCCGATGTCGCCAGCAGCGATGGAGCCGAGGAGGGCGTCGGTGATGGCGTGGAGCAGAACATCGCCGTCGGAGTGGCCGGCGAGGCCTTCCGGGTGTTGAAGGTCGAGTCCGCCGATGCGCAGGGGGACGCCGGCCTTGAATTCATGCGAGTCCCAACCAAATCCGATGCGTGTATCCATGGTTTACAGTGCCTCTTCTTTTGCTGGCCAAATCTGGATGAACCGGAGCCTGAAAAGCAACCGCGGGTCCTTCGACTCGCTACGCTCGCTCCCTATGAACGAGAAAACTGGTTGAGTATATACAGCAGGTTAGCCGCGGCTTCGCCGCGATAGCAAGTTAGCGTAGGACCCGATCTCCGACAACTGTTCATTTCAACCGTAGCTCGACGCCCTTGCGATAGGAGAAAATTGCAAGAACGGGGCACGGAGCATTTGTGCTACATCTTTCATCTCACTGCCGTAACTTGCCGGAGCAAGTCTTGATGCTCAGGATGACAATCAAAATTTGTTGCATGCTCAAGATGACATACGCTCTTAGCTCTTAGCTGCACGTTGGCCCAGGTAGAACTCGGCCAACTCCAGGTCGCCGGGCTGGGTAATCTTCAGATTAACCTGAGAGCCGTGTACGACGGCAACGGGAAGGCCGGCGCGCTCGACTACGGAGGCTTCGTCGGTGCCGATAAAGCCGTCGGCGGTGGCCTCGGCAAAGGCCTTTTGCAACAGGCGATAGCGGAAGCCCTGGGGCGTCTGGGCCAGCACCACGAACTCGCGGGGAATGGTGGATGTGATTAACGCACCGTGAGCGGTTCGCTCCACCTGCTTGATGGTGTCGACGGCGGGGATACCGACAATGGCGGCTCCGAACTCGATGACCGCGTCGATGGTGCGGTCGATGGTGGCTGCGTCAATCAGCGGGCGAACCGCGTCGTGGACCAGAACGATGTCATCGGGGCTTGCAGGGAGGACGGCTAAGGCGTTTGAGACGGATTCCTGGCGGTTGTCGCCGCCTTCAACTACGCGGATGCGATCGTCGAAGCCGTATTCCGCAGCGTACTCGGCGATCTGGGCTTCGACGCGCTCCATTTCAGGTTTGCGGACGGCGACGTAGATGGCTGTGACGCGCTTGACTGAAGCAAAGGCGCTGAGCGAGTGGATGAGAATCGGCAGGCCGTTGAGGGCGAGAAACTGTTTGGGCTGTGGGCCGGCCATGCGCGTGCCCAAGCCTGCGGCGGGAAGAATCACGAAAACTTGCATACCGGGTGAAGTATACAACCACCTGCGGTGGGGCAGGCTCGGCTTCCGATCCTGCGACGGAAAGAAGTCGCAAGGGTGTGGTGGTGAGCGTAACGGATGTAAATCAGCCCTCTACCTGCTCGACGTAGAACATTTCGTTGGTGGCGCGGAAGCCGAGAGCTTCATAGATGCTGCGCGCGGCGTCGGAGCTGTGCAGGGCGACAACGCGCAAGCCGCGGCGATGGGCTTCGGCAAGGCAGCGGTCAACGAGGGCATGGGCCAGGCCGCGCTTGCGGTAGTCCGGCTCTACGAAGACGTTGAGCAGATAGCCGCGATGCTCACCGGTGAGGTCGAGTGGATGGGGCGGCCAATCGAGCACGAGCAGGCCTGCCGAGGCTATGGGGCGGCCGCTGTCCTGGGTGATCCAGCCGGTGTATTTTCCTTCGGCGATCATGCGCGCGACCCAGGGTTGGAAATTGCGGCTCATGGCGTCGAGGATGGAGGCCGGGGTGCTGCCCATGGCGGCGAACATGGAGCGGCGATGGTCGGTGACGAGAGGGGCGTCGGCAACGGTGGCTAGGCGGGTTTCCAACATGGTGGACAGTATAGGGGAATTGGGTTGGTGGCGGCCTCGAGTTAGGACAAAAGGTCCCCATTGAGATTTGAGGTTTCCCACCCTCGCGCCAGAAAAAACGCGAGAGTGGGGCACGGAACTTTGATGACGGATCCGGCCTCGCGTTCATTGCAGCATTTACTCGAAGCGTCAGTTATAGGAGGTGGGAGCTGTCTGACGCCGTATGATTTTGGGATGCAAAAGACGCATCAGAACTCTCTTCCGTTGGAGACAACAATGCTGAAGCCGGGATTGAGGCTGGCGGTTGGGGTTTCTGGTGGGGCTGATTCGGTGGCGCTGCTGCGGGCGTTGCATCAGCGAAGCAGCGAACTGGGACTTGTGGTGCACGCGGTGCACCTGCACCACGGATTGCGAGGCGCAGAGGCGGATGGGGATCTGGGCTTTGTGCGGGCGCTGGCGGGGGAGCTGGATGTGCCCTTTCACGAGGAGCGGGTGGATGCGGGGGCTGAAGCAGAAAGAGCGGGCGAGTCGATCGAAGAAGCGGCGCGGCGGTTGCGTTATGGGTGGTTTCGGGAGCTGATGGCTGAAGGTTTGGTCGAGGCTGTGGCTACGGCACATACGCATGACGATCAGGCGGAAACGGTGTGCGGAAAATTTTTGCGCGGGGCATGGACGGAAGGACTGAGCGGCATCCATCCGGTGGTCGAGTTTCCCGAGGGGCGGATTGTTCGTCCGCTGCTGGGGACGACGCGGGCGGAGGTGGAGGTCTATCTGAAGGCGGTGGGTCAGGCCTGGAGGGAAGACTCCTCCAACAGGGATGAAGCATTCACACGAAATCGGATTCGGCATGAGCTGTTGCCAATGTTGGAGGGGTGGAATCCGCGGTTGCGGGAACACATGGCGCAAATGGCGGTGTTGGCACGAGATGAGGAGGCCTGGTGGCAGGCGGAAATGGCTCGGTTAGTTCCGCAGATTCTGATGCGGGGCAAGCCGGTGCGGGGCGGCGGACGCGCGGCTGGGGATGTGCTCGCTATCGACGTGACCAGGCTGGCGGGGTTGGCTCCAGCGTTGCAGAGGAGGCTTTTGCGGTATGCCGCGGAACAGGTGGGTGCGGCGCTGGATTTTCCTTCAACGGAGTCTCTGAGAACGCTGGCGCTGGAAGGGCGCGCTGGGCAGAAGCGGGAGTTGGCGCACGGCCTTCGAGCGGAGCGAACGCCAAGGGAATTGCGGCTGACGGTTGAGGCGATTTCCGCATTGGGGGCGACGGAAGCTGTCGCTGAGTATTTGGTGCTGGTGCCCGGGGAGATAGCGGGAGCGGGGTTTGGGGTTCGGCTGCGGGTTGAGGTAGTTCTGCCTGGAGAAAATCAAGGTTTGGACTATTCCGGGAAAACTGCAATTTTGCGCAATTGGAGACCAGGCGACCGAGTGCGGCTGCGCTATTCCGGCGGTCCACGAAAAGTTAAGGAAGTACTTGAAAGAATGAGAGTTACTGGGAGCAGCAGGGCGATTTGGCCGGTGCTGGAAATAGAGGGCAGGATCGTTTGGATGAAGGGTGTCGAACTGGAGCCGGAGCGGTGGATTCGCGTAACGGCGACTGACCTGGAAGCGGCCAGCGAAGACGGCGGTTCGAGACGTTCTGGCAATGGCCCTTTCGAGTGAGCGAAGTGCCCCGGAGGCAGGGTAATAATCCTTGCTGGGACGGTTCCCGTTCCTCTATGGTTGGGAGTACAATCTTAGATACTGCTCACTAGGCGGCAGGGGATCTGTGTCTGTCGTCGGGGCGCTGTGCACTTTATGTGACTTTGAAGAAGCTTCACGCGTCTAAGGGTGATGTGGGCGGAGACGGAGTTCCAGGTATTGGAGCTTTGCCCGCCGGGAAAGAGGGATCCTGGTGAATTCGACCGTTAAAACGATCATGTTCTGGGTGTTTATCTTGGTCTGCCTAATGCTCTTGTGGAGCGTGGTGCAGAGAAGCTCGAGCATGGGCAAGCCACAGGAAATCGGCTATTCGGATCTTCTCGATAAGATCGAGGCCGGACAGGTACAGAACGCCACCATCCAGGGTACCGAAGTGCATGGCCAACTGAAGGGCCAGAAGGATGAGTTCCACACCACAATCTCAGCCAACCTTGACGATAGCCTGACCAAGGAACTGCGCTCCAACAAGGTGAGCGTCAACATCAAGGATCCGCAGAACAACGGAATCCTGCTGCAGGTGCTGTTTAACGTGGGCCCGTTCATCCTGCTCGGAGCGATCTGGTTCTTCATGTTGCGGCAGATGCAGTCGGGAGGCAACAAGGCGCTTTCGTTCGGCAAGAGCCGCGCGCGGTTGCTCTCAATGCAGCAGAAGAAAGTCACGTTCAAAGATGTGGCCGGTGTGGATGAGGCCAAAGAAGAGCTGAAGGAGATCATCGAATACTTGCGCGAGCCGCAGAAGTTTCAGAAGCTGGGCGGTCGCATTCCCAAGGGCGTGCTTTTGGTTGGGCCTCCGGGAACAGGCAAGACTTTGCTGGCGCGGGCTGTGGCCGGCGAAGCGAATGTGCCGTTCTTCTCGATCTCGGGTTCTGACTTTGTTGAGATGTTTGTGGGCGTGGGCGCGAGTCGCGTGCGCGATCTGTTTGAGCAGGGTAAGAAGAATGCGCCTTGCATCATCTTCATCGACGAAATCGACGCTGTGGGCCGCCATCGCGGTGCAGGCCTGGGCGGCGGACACGATGAGCGTGAACAGACACTGAACCAGTTGCTGGTCGAGATGGACGGCTTTGAATCGAATGACGGCGTGATCCTGGTGGCAGCGACCAACCGGCCTGACGTGCTCGATCCGGCGTTGCTGCGGCCGGGACGTTTCGATCGCCGCGTTGTGGTGGGATTGCCCGATGTGCGCGGCCGCGAAGAGGTCCTTCGTGTACACGTGAAGAAGGTTCCCGTTTCCGACGACACCAACCTCAACGTGCTGGCTCGTGGGACACCAGGCTTCAGCGGCGCCGATCTTGCCAATATGGTGAATGAGGCTGCGCTGAATGCCGCGCGCATGAATCGCAAGCAGGTTACGATGTACGACTTCGAGCTCGCCAAGGACAAGGTCCTGATGGGCGCGGAACGGAAGTCGATGCTGCTGACCGAGGAAGAGAAGCGGGTAACGGCCTATCACGAAGCGGGCCACGCGCTGGTTTCATTCCTGCGCGAGCATTCCGATCCGATTCACAAGGTCACGATCATTCCTCGCGGCATGGCGCTGGGCGTGACGATCTTCCTTCCGGGCGATCGGCACAACTATACACGCGAATATCTTGAGGCGAACCTGGCCATCGCATACGGCGGACGTGTGGCGGAGGAGATCTTCCTCAACCAGATGTCGACGGGGGCTGGCAGCGATATTGAATCTGCTACCGACCTGGCGCGCCGCATGGTGTGCGAGTACGGCATGAGCCGCCTGGGTCCGCTGACCTTCGGCAAGAAGGAAGAGCAGATCTTCCTGGGCCGCGAGATTGCGCAGCACAGGGACTTCAGCGAAGAGACGGCGCGGCAGATCGACCTGGAAGTTCGGCGGTTGATCGACGAGGCTTACCAGTCTGCACACTCGCTGGTCAGTTCTCATGCCGATGCAATGCACCGCATTGGCGCGGCGCTGCTGGAGCGCGAGACCATCGATGCCGAAGAAGTGAGGATGCTGATCGAGGGCCAGGAACTGCCCCCGATGCGGTCCGTGCTTGCTTCACCGACGGATACCGGCAGCGGCACCCCCGCGCAGGTGCTGAAGCCGGAGACACGCGGCGGTCCGGGATTCCCGGAAGGCTCGCCGAGCCCGGCATAACCACCTGCGGTGGGGCAGTCGCGGCTCCGCCGCCATTTAGTGCAATCGATTCACAAAGAGGGTCATTCGCTCCGGCGAGTGGCCCTTTTTCTTGGGGATGAATATCAAGCCTTGCGCAGGCAGGGACCAAAACCCGACACAGTGCCGTTGTTTTGTATCAGGGCATGACTTTAGTCGTGCCGAAAAGGCCTCAAAAAGACCGTGGGCTTTAGCCCCTGCGGCAGCCGTTCATTTATGCCACTGTGGATGCGTGCACAGGGACGTTGGCTGAACCAAGCTTGATATTCATTTTCTCGGCCGCAAACAAATTTCCGCGGCACCAATTGAACCTCCATCGCATTTGCTTCGACATAAAGGATGAATGCACAGCGAGACTGAAAATCGAACACTATTCGAATGGATCGCGCTGCGCTGTCAATCGGGCGAAGCGGATGCATTCGAAGATCTCATTGCGGCGATGGAGCGGCCACTGCTCTATTACGCGACGAGTCTCACTGGAAACATGGATAGCGGTCTCGACGTTCTTCAGGAAGTGTGGATCAAGGCGTTTCGCGGCATTGGCAAACTCAAAGACCCCGCCGCTCTGCGTTCGTGGTTGTACAGCATTACGCATGGAATTGCAGTGGATCGGGTTCGGCGAAAAATGTCGCGGGAACGAGCTGAGGCTGTCGAGGTCGAAGACTTTCAGGAAGCAGGCGAGCCGTCGTTTGCCGAAGAAGATGCAGCGGCGATTCATCAGGCACTGAGCGAGATTGGGCTCAGGCACCGCGAAGTTCTGGTGCTGCATTTCCTGGAGGATTTGTCGATTGCGGAGATTGCAAAAGTTGTTGGTTGTTCCGAGGGCACCGTGAAATCCCGCATGCATTATGCGAAGCGGGCGATGAAAGAGATTCTGAGCGGAGGGGACTATGGAAAAGGGAAGTGATGGTTTGCGCGAAAAATTGCTGGCGCGGTTGCCGCAGCCGGAGAATGCTTCAGCTTATCGTGAGGAGACGATTTCGTTCCTGGCGAAATATGAGAGAGCACTATTCTGGGAGAAATGGTCTTTCAGGATACTTTTGTTCTGTGCATTTGTCCTTGTGATCATGGCTGGTTCAAGCTGGGCCGAAAGTTTCGACCCTCGATTATCGGGTGGATTTTATAGGCTAGCGGGACTCATGTTTATCGGCGCGGTTTCTACAGGCATGCAGTTCTACCTCGACCGAGTCAAGGTAGACATTCTGAAAGAAGTGAAGCAGGTGCAGTTACAGGTACTTGAACTTCAGGCTTCGATGCGGAAGGGCGAAGTCCGTTAGATCATTGGCCGCATCATTCGTACTTTTTTGGGTTCGTGGCTTCCCGCCCTCGCGCCAGAAAAAAGGCGCAAGAACGGGGCACGGAGAATTGTTGAAGTTACTTGATCCCGAAGAAGCGATACGAAGCCCCGACACTCACGCCGTACGGGAACAGCGTATAGGTTCCCGCTCCTTCCGACCATTGAGGCCATTGCTGGAACTCGAAGTCGGGCAGCTTGAGGGTGATGCGCTTGGTAGCCTTGACGTCCAGGCCTCCCCCGTACGCAATGTCGGTATAGCGGCCCCAGCCGTTGCCATCTTCGAAATTGAGCTTGCCATAGCCAATCAGCACTTTGGCATACGGCGTTGCGCGCCAGAAATGGGCTTTGTAGATGGGCAGCCGCGGGCCGACGAGGTAGTTATCTTCGTAGATGCCGCCGAGGGGCTTGTTCAAGCGCATCCAACGGGCTTCGCCTTCGATCTGTATCCAGGGCGTGAATTTTACATCGACAAACGTGCCGATGCCGGCGAGATAGCCGGAAAGAGGCGCGGCCTGAGGAATGCCGTTGCCGTAGTAATCGGGTTGAAAGCCCGAGACCTCGCCTCCGGCCGCGATGGACATGCCGCGTGCGGTCGCAGATGGGACGACCTGTCCATGAGCGGTTAGGGCGGCGACGGCAGTCAGGCTAAAGAGCAGTGCGATGATCGATCGTTTTTTCGTCAAAGAATGCATGGGCAGTTACCCGTCCAGTCCGAAGAAGATTTTGGACCTCAATAGGCACCATCGAGAGAGTCCTGCCGGTTGTTTCAATGCAACTGGCAGGTCGCTCTCGCAATTGTTCATTTACTGCGGATTCGGCGTCGTTGGTGGAGGCTGTTGCTGGGGTGTGCTTGGGTCCCCGGGCGCCGGTTGCGCGGCTGGCGGAGCTGCAGTTTGTCCACCTGGGGGCGGTTGTCCATTGGTGGCGTTGGGATCAGCCCCTCCTGGTGCAGGTCCTGGTGCAGGCACAGGCGGTGCGGAGGGAGGCGCGTTGACCGCCGCCGCCGCTGTTGCGTCATAGCGCTGAAGCTTGAAGTAGATCGGCGTTACCTCGAACGGCATCTTGTCGCGAGGGTTCATGTAGGCGTAGATTTTGGCATTCAGTGGATGAACCTTGTCATCCCACGGGTCGGTCTTTAGCCAGAAGCCAAGAGGGTTCGCCGGGCGCTGGGCCAGGTCATCCCAGTTGAGCTTAGGAGACAAGTGCTGCAGGTCCGCCATCCACGGGGTGCCATCCGGCTTCAAAAGCGAATCGCCCAGCTTGGGAGTATTGAGCTGCTTGAGCGGTTTTTCGCGATCGACCAACTGAGCGTAAAAAAGTCCCGCATCCGGTAATTGGTCCTTGTAAAGCGAGTTGTTCAAGTATTCCATGGCTCGCTTGGCAGCTTCTGCATTGTCGTGATCGGTATGGTACATGTCGATCTTCTGGAATGTCGCGGTGTCCGGGAACATGAGGCGGTCGTTAAATGCGTAGCGCGTGTCGATGTGGTGGCCCATGGCGATGTGCGCAAGTTCCATCGCAACAACCGAAGCCATGGACGGCTCATTGGGCAGCGAGTCAATCAGCCCCTTGCTGATCAGAATGGTATTGCCCACTGTCGTTGTCTCGAGCGTGTCGGTGAGAATTACGCGGGTGTGAATCTGGTCGGTGAATGCCAGGTTGTTGGGCACCTGAAGATTAATGACGATCTGGTCGAGAATCTTGTGCTCATAGCCGTTCGGGTCGGGATTGAGCGGCGCAACCAGGCCGGCTTCAACGAGGCGATCGATCACGTTGTTTTCAGCCTGTGTAACCCAGGCGCGGGATGCCTGCAACGGACCTACGTCCTGCGAGTCCTGGCTGGTATCCGTGGCATTGTCCACTTTTACGCTGACGTTTTCCGAGTCGCGGGTGGGCAGCTTCAGGCTGTAACCCCAGAAGTGCGTCTGGGCTTTAATGCCAACTGTTTTTTCGTTTTCGATGCGCGTTGTTTCTTCAACATACACGGCAACCGGGAGCCACTCTCCGGGTTGCACATTCATGCGCCAACTGTCGAAGTGGAAGTAGTATTTGCTCGAATCCTCTTCATTTGGCCCCGTATAAGTGCCGTTGAATCTGACAACATTGCCGTCCTGGTCTTCAACCCAGATGCGTCCGAAGAAACGGCCCATGCCTTTGACTTTTGGGTGCACGTCGAAAACCGCGGTGCGTACGGTTCCGAGAAACTCGGGGCGCACATAGCTGAACACATAATGGTTCTTGTCGAAGCCACTGGGATCAAGAAACATCATTTGCATGAAGCCGTTGGGATTGTAGGTGAACTTTTCAAGGCCGAGCGCCTTGCTGAGCCCCAGCATTGCGTCCAGCGAACCTTTGAAGAAGCCCTTGTTGCTCTTCACGGTCCGGTCATTGAAGCTCTTGTCGACAAAGCCCTTGGCAAAGTCGACGCGGCTCAGCATGTACTGGTCTTCGACCGGGACCATGTAGAGCTTCAAATCCGGCTTAGTATTCTGGATATAGGTTTCGACCAGCGGCGTACGCTTGCGGATGGCCTGGATCAGCACCTTCTCCTGCGAAATGGCCTTGTCCACCAGCGCCGATTGCTCCGGAGTGAGCGGACGCACAGCCTCGTACTTCGGTTCCTTCTTCGCGTACGCGCCGGCCGTGCCAACGGTAATCATGAGGAAGGTAAGGGCGATCTTCCGAAACGTCATGTAAAGCTCCTGGCTTGAATTATTCCCGATGTTTCCCTGCGCGCAAACGCTGGAAAGACCTTGCGAGGCTGAACACTTGTCAGCGTTCATATTTCTGCTTTGATGCTACGCCAATTGAAACGTGATGGTGATGTTGGTCGTCGAGTCGACAGCCTGGCCATTCTTGGTCGCGGGACGGAAGCGGATCTGCTGCGCAACGCGACGCGCCTCTTCGTCCAGACCGTGGCCCAACCCTCGTGTCACACCCTGCACCACAACCTGTCCAGCTGCGGTAAAGGTTACCCTGAGCACCACATCGCCCTGAATGCGCAACTGTCGTGCTTCGAGGGTGTACTGAACCGGAGGCTTGGAAATTACTTCGATGCTGGTGGTGGCCGGTTGAACGACCGCTTGCGGTACCTGAGCCACCTGCATCGCCTGAGGAATGCCGGCCGAGCCTACCTTGCCGCTGCCGGTGTAACCGCCGACTGTGCCATTGCCGTTGGCGCCAGGAACGCCAGCCTGGGCAACCTTGCCGACCATTCCGGCATTGGAGCCGGATTTGAGTCCATTGCCGATGCCGGTTGAACCTACAACACCATGCGGAGCCACCGCCGGGCCTTGCATTCCACCGTAAGGATTGCCAATGGCTGCCACCGTCGCTGGCCGAGTGGCGTTGGGATTGGGAGTCACTCCGAATGTGTCGCCGAGGTGCACAGGCGCCGTGGAGGGCTTGACAGAGGCGTTTTGCGCAGGCATGGCCGCTGTCATTGCTGCCTTAGGTTGGGGAGCCAGAACTACCGCTGGCTTGGCGGCTTTGATGATCGGCAGATTGACTTTGGCTTCCATTTGAATTGGTTTGGGCTCGGGCTTTGGCTCGGGCTTGGGCATCACGATCTTGGGCTGCTCAAGCTTGACCTCAATCTTGGGAGGCTCCGGGATCTTTATTTTGGGCGGCTCAGGTAGTTTGACCTTGACCGGGGGAGGGGGCGTGGTCGGCGCAATCAGGATTGTCTGCTCGTATTTGTGGTCAACCAGTTGCTTGACCTGACTTCCTAAATAAATAGCAATCAATACGATCAGGCCGTTCACCACGAAGCTGGTGAAAAACGAGGCAGGGCTTCTTTCCGGTTCGGGTAGCAAGCCGAAGTTGGACCGTCCTGGGGTGTATGGTGCGCCTGGAGTTGATAGCTGGGGCATGTCGTCAGTCCTCGCAATTGGTCATTTGGGTTGGGAGACCCAAGTTGTCGTTACAGAGACTATCGGCTGAATCACCGTGCAGTTCATTGGATGCAGGAAGTGTTTCAATTTGAATCCGTCGTCGAGCAGAACACCGCAAATCGAGTGTTTCTGAACGGAAGCGGGTGCGTGTTTTTGGCACGCGCTCGGAGGCAGCACTTTCGCGCGATACGGTCTGTTGTTTGTTGTTTGTACCAAGCTTGCGCATTCTTGCTGCTCCTAGGTAATATCCAAGGCCATCCGGAGGTAACCGGCAATCCCCCATTTTGGTCAGGGAAGCCTCTTCGGGGTTATTTTCGCATGACATAGACTGCGACAAATAGCCCTGCGCGACGAGGAAGCAGCAGGTGAAACTAATAAAAGCATGCCGCCTGCGGGGCGGTCTGAAGCCGGGGCGAAATCCTCCAGCTATGCATATTGTAATAGACTCAAGATAAATCAAAGTGCTTGGGGAAGGACAGTTTTTTATGAAGATATTGGTCACCGGGGGGGCCGGGTATATAGGCGGTACTGTCGCGGGATTGCTGGTTGAAAAAGGGCACAAAGCGGTGGTTTTAGACAACTTTAGCCATGGCCGGCGGGACCTTTTGCCGGAGGGGGTGGAGCTTCGGGAAGGCGAGCTGGCGGACCGGTCTTTGCTTGAGAATCTTTTTATCGAGGCAAAAGCCCAGGGTCAGGCCTTCGATGGTGTTCTCCATTTTGCGGCGCTCATTGAGGCTGGCGAGTCGATGGTGCGCCCGGAGACGTTTTTCCGTAACAACACGGCGTCGACTCTGTCTCTTTTGGAGGCGATGCTGGCGCACGGGCCGCGGCGTCTTGTCTTTTCCTCGACCGCAGCAGTGTATGGCGAGCCGGAAACTGTGCCAATCAAAGAGGATGCGCGCTTGCAGCCGACAAACGCGTACGGCGAGTCCAAATTGCTGGCTGAACATATGATCGGCTGGATGCATCGGGTGCACGGACTGCGCTCGGCTACTTTAAGGTATTTCAATGTGGCCGGGGCGCCGGAGGGTCCCGACGGAGTGACACGGGGTGAGGCGCATGAGCCGGAATCGCATCTGATTCCATTGATTTTGGACGTGGCACTGGGGCGGCGCTCTTCGATTCGAATCTATGGAAATGACTACCCAACGGCGGACGGGACCTGCATACGAGATTACCTGCACGTTGGTGACCTGGCTGATGCGCACCTGTTGGCGCTGGAGGCCTTGGAAACAGAGGCAGCAGCGAAGGCACGTCTGATTTTCAACCTGGGAAATGGCGAGGGATTCAGCGTGCAACAGGTGATTGAGTCGGCGCGGCGGGTGACAGGGCATCCGATCCCTGCTGAGGTCCATCCGCGGCGTCCGGGAGATCCGGCGGTACTTGTGGCTAGCTCAGAAAAGGCGATCCGCGAGTTGGGTTGGAGGCCGAAATACACGCAGCTGGATGATATTGTCCGGACGGCGTGGATATGGCATCAAAAGCGGTATTCGTGAGCGATTCGTAAGGTATCTGGACGGGTCTTGAAGCACATGCTATTGCGTAACTAAATTTAGTTGCGGATGGACGGAGTGAATTGTGTCCAAGCTGCAAAAGGCTGTTGCACGGCTGCAGTCGAAGCCTGCGTGCGCGCGGCTGTACAGTTCCTTCGCAAGGAGAAGAAGATTCCATGAGCCAGACGCTTCAACACAAGGGCTATGACGGTTCGGTCGAATGTAGCGCAGAAGATCGTGTATTGCATGGATCTCTGCTGGGCATTCGCGATGCCATTGTGTACGAAGGGGTCGATGTAGACAGTCTGGAATCGAACTTTCGAGCGGCTGTGGATGAGTATCTTGCTTTCTGGGCGGCGGAAGGCAAGACACCGGCTCAGCCTTTCAAAGGCAGCTTCAACATCCGCGTTGGACCCGATCTGCATAAGCGGGCTGCCCTTTTTGCTGAACAGCATAATCAAAAATTGAATGCTGTGGTTTCGAGGGCGCTGGAGGAGTTTCTTCGTCAGGCTCGGTGACACCTGAGATCGAGTAGGACCGTGAGACACTCTTTGAACTTATCGAATCGCCACGGCAACAGATAAGAGCGGAAGCAGGCGCGCGATGCGAAAGAGGATGGGAAGGGAAGAGGACAGCCAAATGAGCTGCAAGGCTTTCCAGGCTCAGTTGCCGGACCTGATGGGCTCCATTGAGGACATTGCAGACCATCCACATGTACAGAAATGCGTGTTGTGCCGCGCTCTGCTTGCGGATTTGGAAAAGATTGCCCAGAATGCGCGCAATTGGGGCGGTCCGCAGGGCTGGAGAAATTAAGGGGCGAATCGCGCTGCTTCGAGTGTTCTGTCTCTGAAGCTGGTTGCGCGGCGCGAGATTACAAACGGTTCGCGGCAAAATCATCCTTGACCACTACGAAGGGCTCAGTCTTGCGGCGGCTTGCGGATTTCGTTAAGAAGTCTGCGGACATTGTCGGGGCCGGCAACGAGAAGCCTGGGAGAGCTTCGAATGCGGGTTTGGCGAGCAAGTACCCCTGCATCAGGCGGATGCCGCACGCCCGCACCGCGGCATATTCCTCGACAGTCTCAATTCCTTCGGCGACGATGTTGAAGCCCATCGTCTTCGACAGACCAACCATGGCCTTCAGGATGGCCAAGGCGGCTGGACGCTGATGAAGATTGCGGGTCAAGTCCATGTCGAGCTTGACAATATCGGTGGGCAGGTCGGCCAACAAGCTCATGCCACAGTAGCCTGCGCCGAAGTCGTCAAGAGCCATTTTGAAGTCCCAATGGCGATATTCAGCAACGATATTGCGCAGATGTTGCCGGTCCGGCACTTCCTCAGCCTCAGTGATTTCGAAGATGAGGCGATTGAGCGGGAAATTAAAGTCCTTTGCGGTCTTGAGCGTGAGCTGGATACATGCGGCCGGGCTGTAGACGGCGCCTGGAATGAAGTTGATAGAGAGCAGGGCGCGGGAATTCTGGAGACCGAGTTGCGATGCAAGGGAAATAGCTTTTACGCGGCAGCTTTGGTCAAACGCGTAACGATTGGCCTCAGTGACCCGCGCCAGGATGGACCCAGCCGATTCGCCGTTCGTTCCACGCACAAGAGCTTCGTAGGCGAACACTTCTCCGGCATCCACATCCACGATGGGCTGAAATGCCATCGTAAAAGGAAACGGTTGGCCGACGCCGTCTTTGCAGGCACTACAAGCTGGACTATCTAGTTGCCGGATCATATGGCGGATTCATCGGCAGACTTCCCGTAAAACTTTAGAACAGCTTCCCTTTAAACAAATAAACGAGCTCGATGACCAGAATGATGACGACGGTGAGTTCGAGGAAGAATGCGCGGCTCTGGTTGAACTGGTCGACCATGAAGCGATAGAGTTCTTCGGCGGTGTGGACTTTGCGCGTTACGAGGTCTTTGTAATCGGGCACGCCTACCTTCAATGCGGCCAAGCGGTAGAGGCGGGCGGAAAACATGTCACTGAGAAATTTGATGGCGTTGTCGGAGTGCTCGGTGAGTTCGGCTACATCGAGCAATACAGTGTGGAGACGTGTGGCAGAGCGCGCCAGGCGCCACTGGGCAAAGACGCCGGTGCCTTCGTCCAGCAGCTTGTAGACGCGTTCAAGTTCTTCGGTAAGCAGGTCGTCGTAGTGGCGAAATTCGAGGAGTTGCGAGTTGGCGTATTCGAGTAACTGAATGGCTGTTTCGGCACCCGTCGACGAGTCGTAAAGAAATGCGGCATTCCAGCCGATAACAGTAAGGTCGTTGGCGTAATACGAAATGCGGGACTGCAGGACTTCGTTGATTTCGCTGTCGGCAAGCTGGCCGGTGTCTCCGCGGACAACCTGGGCGATGCGGGAGCCGTGCTGCTGGATCAATTCGGTTACGGAGGGAGTGCCGGAGATTTCGATGATGTGGAAGATGAGGTAGTCTTCGCTGAGCCATTCGTCGTATGGCTTGACGAGGGCGGGAGCGGCGCGTTCCAGGCTGCTGCGGACGATGGCGGTCGCCTGAGCTGCAAAATCGACTTCCCAGACCCAGCGGCTGGCGAGGCGGATGAGCTTGCTCCAGCCATCGTCAAAAGGAAGCTCGTAGACCACGCTGACGACGCCGTAGTCGTAGTACTTGATTTCGCCTTGCAGGCTCTCGCCGGTTTCGAGGATGAGCGTGTCCAGTGGAACAACTACGGGGGGGCGCTGATAGCGGACATAACTTGGCGCGGGGTGCTTGAGGCTGGGTTGCTGGACGGTGCGGGCGCGGATAAGTTCCTGCAAGAGGTCGAGGCGAATGGCTTCGGCTACGTCGAATTGAAGGAGTACGAGGACCGACCCGCGAAGATTGGTTTCGGGATTGGAGCCGTCCGGCATGATGGGTTGATCTTACCTTAGGGGTCGTGGCAGCCCCCTAGCGAAGTGAGTCTGAAGTATGCTGCGGAACATACGAAAAACGAAAGCAGATCCTTCGACTCACCACACGCAAATTGAAAGGCGTTTGGGACCCCGTTCGCTCCCCATGAACAAAAATCTGGTTGAATAGATTCAGCAAGTTAGCCGCAGCTTCGCCGCGATAGCAAGTTAGCGCAGGACCCGATATCCGACAACTGTTCATTTCAACCGTAACTCGACGCGGCGAGTCGGGCTGTTCCGTATGAACAAGCAATCTGGTTGAATATGTTCAGCAGGTTAGCCGCGGCTTCGCCGCGATAGCAAGTTAGCGAGTTAGCGCAGGACCCGATCTGAGACAACTGTTCATTTCAAACGTAACTCGACGCGGCGAGTCGGGCTGTTCCGTATGAACAAGCAATCTGGTTGAATATATTCAGCAGGTTAGCCGCGGCTTCGCCGCGATAGCGAGTTAGCGCAGGACCCGATATCCGACAACTGTTCATTTCAACTGTAACTCGACGCGGCGAGTCGGGCTGCTCCTGATGACCGGCTTGTTGAGGGTTGAGGTTTCCCGCCCTTGCGCCAGAAAAAAGGCGCGACCCAGAGGGTAGCCCGACGGGGCACCCGCCCTCTTAAGGGCGGCAGCAGCCGTGGCGGAGCAAGGGGACGTAATAGGTGTCCAGCCACCAGGTGAGGGCGAAGAGAATAGCCATTCCGGCGATGGTCCAGAAGAACATCCGAACGGGGAGAGTGGTGAAGAGCGGTTCGGAGGTTGCGGGGTCGGTGCGCGGGTGCCAGGCGTAAAGCAGGCCGCTGGAAAAACAGATGCATGCGGCCAGGGCGACGCGGAGGAGCGCCATTTCAAGGCGTTCTTCCCAGCGGGTTCCAGGAACAAAGAACGCGCTTGTAAGGACCGGGTAGAGGGACAGCATGCTGAGGAAGAAGGAAAGCGGTCTGGCGAGTTCCAGGAGCATGGCTGGGCTCCTTCTTGCTTGGAAGTAGAGGTTCAGGCGCGATGAATCACTGTGCCCAATCCGGGCGAATCTCTGGATTTCATTCTAGTCTCGATTCAATCGTCGCGGCGATCATGGCTTTCGGGCTCTTCCAGCAACGGCAGCGGGTCTCGGCCACCGTGCACGACTCTCTCAATGCGGACCGAATTCGAACGAATGCGAAACAGGATTACATACTGGCCTGTTGTAGCCAACCTCGCTTCCTTACCAAGCTCTGGGAGCCGGTAGAGCTCCGGCTGCATGGCGATCTCCTTCATCCGGGCACGCAGCAGCTGTAAGACTCGCAAGGCGTGTCGGGGACTGTCGCTGGCGATGTAGTCAGCAATTTCCTCGAGGTCGGCAGGAACATGCGGAGATAGCCGAAGCCGCACTAATTGCCGGCTGACTTGGCAAGGGTCTCATATTTGGCCTCCAATCGATCGAAAACGGGATCGGGGTCCAAACCGTCGGAATCGTCTCTGACGGCCTCCAGCCATTTCTTGCGAATTCCAGCTAATCCCTGCTCTCGCAAGTTCCGCTTGTACGTCCAGTCGCGAAGAGCGTCGCGGATGACCTCGCTGTTTGACGAGTATTCTCCCAGGTCTACAGCGCGACGCTGAGTTTCTCGATGGTAGGCATAAGGTATATCTCAGTAGGAATTAGTCCTACCATAATTCGGCAACCCTCAGGGACGACAGCGATTGTAGACTGCGGATCGGCCCGTTCCCGAGGGGAGACTTACCGTCACTTGCCGAGTATGTGTCTGGGCCGGTAAAGTGACACCCACGCGGAGAATCTTCGAAAAGGCCTTTTTTCGGAATTCCGCACGCAAATTCCATTTTTTCCTTAGAAGGACGTTTTCATGTCTTCGGTTCCCGTTCCCACCGTTGCCAATCAGGATATCGACTCCACACTGCGCGAAAACCGCGTATTTCCACCTCCTGAGGAGTTCAGTGCCAAGGCGCACATCAAGAGCCTTGCCGAGTACGAGGCGCTCTATAAACGGTCGATTGAAGATCCGGAAGGCTTCTGGGCGGAGGCTGCGGCGAGCCTGCACTGGTTCAAGAAATGGGACAAGGTGCTGGAGGGGAATTTCCCGCTGGTGAAGTGGTTTGTGGGCGGCAAGCTCAACCTGAGTTACAACTGCGTTGACCGGCACGCGCTGGGAGAGCGGCGCGACAAGACTGCGCTGATCTGGGAGGGTGAACCGGGCGAGATTCGCCGGCTGACCTTTGCTGAACTGCATGTCGAGGTGCAGAAGTTTGCCAATGCGCTGAAGGAACTGGGGATCAAAAAAGGCGACCGCGTGGCTGTGTATATGGGTATGACGCCGGAACTGGCGATTGCCCTGTTGGCGTGCGCGCGGATTGGGGCTGTGCATTCGGTGATTTTTGGTGGATTTGCTGCGAACGCTATTGCCGACCGTGTAAATGATTCGGGATGTGTGGCTGTGATTACGCAGGACTCGAGTTATCGGCGAGGCGGGGAGATCAAGCTCAAGCAGACAGTGGATGAGGCTATGAAAGCATGCCCCACGGTGCGGCACGTGATCGTCTACCGTCGGACAGGTTCGCCGGTGCCCATGATCGAAGGCCGCGACTGGTGGTGGCATGATCTGGTGGAGAATGCGCCGACGGGGTGCCGGGCGGAGGCGATGGATTCAGAAGACCCGCTTTACATCCTTTACACCTCGGGGACGACGGGGAAGCCGAAGGGTCTTGTTCATACAACTGGCGGCTACTCGGTGCAAACCTACTTGACTTCGAAGTACGTATTCGACCTGAGAGACGAGGATGTTTACTGGTGCACCGCGGACATCGGATGGGTGACGGGTCATTCGTATGTGGTGTATGGGCCGCTGCAGAACGGGGCTACTGTGCTGATGTATGAAGGAGCGCCGAACTGGCCTGATTTTTCGCGGTTCTGGAAGATTGTGGACGATCACCAGGTGACGGTTTTCTATACTGCGCCGACGGCAATTCGTGCATTCATCAAGTGGGGCGACCAGCATGTGGAGAAGTACAAGTTGGACTCGCTGCGGCTGCTGGGGACGGTGGGAGAGCCGATAAATCCTGAGGCGTGGATGTGGTATCGAGAGAAGATTGGGCACAACCGCTGCCCGATTGTGGATACCTGGTGGCAGACGGAGACGGGCGCGATTATGATTGCGCCGATTCCGGGAGCGGTGCCGACGAAGCCGGGTTCGGCGACGCGGCCGTTTTTCGGCATTCAGCCGGAAGTGGTGACGAAGGAAGGCGAGCCTGTGCCGGCTGGGCACGGTGGGCTGCTGGTGGTGCGCAAGCCGTGGCCGTCGATGGCGCGGACGGTTTATGGCGATCCGGAGCGCTTCCAGAAGACTTATTTCAGCGACGTGCCGGGCTGCTACTTTACGGGCGACGGGGCGCGCATGGATGCGGATGGCTACTTCTGGCTGATGGGTCGCGTGGATGACGTGATCAATGTGAGCGGACACCGGTTGGGGACGATGGAAGTGGAATCGGCGCTGGTGGCGCATCCCAAGGTGGCTGAGGCTGCGGTGGTGGGCCGGCCGGATGCGTTGAAGGGGCAGGCGATTTCAGCGTTCGTGTCGCTGGAGAGCGGCAACGCCCCGAGCGAAGAGTTGAAGGACGAATTGAGGAAGTGGGTTTCGAAGGAGATTGGGTCGTTGGCGCGGCCGGACGATATTCGGTTTACTGAGGCGCTGCCGAAGACGCGGTCGGGGAAGATTATGCGGCGTTTGCTTAGGGAATTGGCTACGCATGGGGAGATCAAGGGCGATACTACGACGCTGGAAGATTTTACGGTGATTTCGAAGTTGAGAGAGGCGGAAGAGGGCTGAGCGCCGATTTTGAAATTTATCGTGAAGTGGGCGTTCCAGACTTCCTTTGTCTCATGAAGGATTTTTTCGAAGAAAAGATCGATGTCCGCAGCTATCAGATGGGCATTTTTGCTTTAATGAAGCGGCGATCGAGATTCACCAATGACGAATATCGAATTCTTCAGGTGGCCTACGGTGACGCAGACGATTTCGACCCAATTGTGAGGCTTGAATATACGATCCTGGAGCCTGAGCTTAGGCGCAGGGTCGCAAACTCCATCGAGGAATTGGCCGCGCTCGGATTTGACGGGATTCAAGTTGACATTGAGGCTGGGCGCTCCTAATCTCAGCATATGGAAGTTCAACTCAGCGCCGAGCAGGAAGCAGAACTCTCACGCATTGCCGACGAAACGGGCAGAAGCGCGGATGTATTGGCGCGTGAAGCGGTTGATCGTTACCTGACAGAAGAGGGTCGCATTCTTACTGCGGTACGAGCAGGGCGGGACGCGGCAGCGCGGGGTGAGTTTGTCGAGACATCCGAAGTTTGGGCGAGGGTTGAGCGTGCGCTGAAAATCTGAGACCGTCCGAGGCCTGAGCCGATGCAAGTGCGATGGACGATCCCCGCCGCGCAGGACCTTGAGGAAATTACTCTTTACATCCGAAGAGATAGTGAGGCTGCGGCGCTGGCAGTCGCCAAGGCGCTGTTTGAGGCTGCTAATTCTCTCGACCTCTTGCCCTCCAGGGGGCGCGTGGGAAGAATCCCAGGTACGCGGGAGCTTGTGGTTCCCGGTTTACCCTACATCATCCTGTATGAGATAGCGGACACAGCCGTCCAAATCCACCACATTTTTCATGGTGCCAGGAACTGGCGTGAAGAGGGATAATCTCTACCGCCGGCAAACTGCGAATCGTTGGAAAACGGCGAGGCACAGGGGGAGGCGACTATGCGGCGATTGCGATACGGCGTGGCAGTCAGCCTGGATGGGTTCATCGCTGGTCCTGACGGCGAGTATGACTGGATTGTGCACGATCCGGCGATCGATTTTGCTGCCATGTTTGCGGAGTACGACACGCTGCTGATGGGGCGGAAGACTTACGAAGTTGCCCGTGAAGAGGGCAAGTCGTGGGACAGCTTTGGACAGCGCTGGATTGTCGTTTCGACCACTCTCAAGGCTGAGGACCACCCTGCAGTCACCATTCTTTCGAGCGGCATTGAAGAGGCTGTGGCAGCAATGAAAGGCGAGCCGGGGAGGGATATCTGGCTATTCGGCGGCGGAGTCTTGTTTCGCGCCATGCTCGACGCTGGACTGGTGGATACGGTCGAGGTTGCGTTGATGCCGGTAATGCTGGGGAGCGGGGTTCCGCTGCTGCCGGAAGGGAAGCGCAGAGGCCTTCATTTGACGGAGAGCAACACGCTGGCAAGCGGGATTCTGATGCTGAAGTATGCAGTTGTGCCGGAAATCTGACGGAGCCTGAAATTGGGCCTTGAATTTGTTTCCGGCGTACAAACACTTAGACGGAGGCCCACCTATGGCTGCGACCACTTCCCTGATCTCCGTCGAGGAGTATTTGAAGACCACCACCGATCCTGACTGCGAGTATGTGGCAGGCGTGATCGAGGAGCGTGTTGCAGGGGACTTCGATCATGCGACGTGGCAAGCGATTATT
>Ga0302319_10004986_pt1 | contig 26992 bp, 19 predicted proteins | sample Bog_T0_2_FD_203319 | JGI IMG/M metagenome (GOLD analysis project Ga0302319, IMG submission 203319) | Peat permafrost microbial communities from Stordalen Mire near Abisko, Sweden - Bog_T0_2 | ecosystem: Environmental > Terrestrial > Soil > Wetlands > Peat | place: Sweden: Abisko, Stordalen Mire... | reverse complement strand
CCTCCTCGCCAACGGCGACGGCGGGCGCGCCCGCGGCGGCCTTGTGCAGGTGCCGGCCGGCCTTGTCCTTGAGGGTGTCCACGATCGCTACGAGCTTCCCGGCGACCAGCGCCGTGCCGCTGTCGCCGGCCTGGCCGCCCATCTCCGCATAAAAAGGGGTCTGGTCGAAGACGATGAAGGTTCCGTTGCCGGAGTCGACGACATCGACGACCCGGGCCTTCACGCCCGTCGAGGGGGCCAGGGAGTACCCGACAAAGCAGGTCGGCTTGTGCTCCACCGACGCATCCCCCTCGGTGGCCGCGACGAGAATTTCCTTTTTCAGGGCCGCCCGGCCGCGCGAACGCTGCTTTTTCATTTCGGCCTCAAAGGCCGCCGTGTCCACGGAGAGCCCGCGCTCGGCCGCCAGCAGTTGCGTCATGTCGAGCGGGAAGCCGTAGGTGTCGTAGAGCGAAAAGGCATCCACGCCCGGAAACGGACGCCCGGCAGGATGCAGGTCCTTTTCGCCCGCAAGAAGAAACTGGTTAAACACATCGAGTCCCCGGTCCAGGGTCCTCCCAAAGCTCTCCTCCTCGCTCCGGATGACCCGGCGGAGGATGTCCTCCCGTTGCTTGATCTCGGGAAACACCCCCCCGAGCGACCCGACCACAGGCCCGACAAGCTGCTCGAAGAACCCCGTCTGGAGGCCCAGTTTTTTCCCGTAGAGGATCCCCCGGCGCAGGATCCGGCGGATCACGTAGTTGCGGCCCTCGTTTCCGGGCAGGATGCCGTCGGCGATGGCGCACGAGACGCAGCGCGCGTGGTCGGCGAGGACCCGGAACGCGATGTCGGCGTTCTCCTGTTCGGAGAGCCCGGTCCGGCCCTTTGGGACGGTACCCTCGTAGCTCCTGCCTGAAAGTTCCGCGATCCTTGCGAAGAGCGGCGCAAATATGTCCGCCGCGTAGTTCGACGGCTCCTTGGAAAAGTCCTTGAACCCGCCCGTCGTCGCGTGGATGCCCGCGACGCGCTCGAAGCCCATCCCCGTGTCGACGTGCTTGGCTGCGAGCGGCGAAAAGGTGCCGTCGGCGTTTGCATTGAACTGGATGAACACGTGGTTCCAGATCTCGATGCAGCGCGCGGAGCCCGCGTTGACGAGCTTCCGGCCCGCGGCCTCGTCGTCGGAGGGCAGCAGGTTGAAGTGGATCTCCGAGCAGGGCCCGCAGGGGCCCGTGTCGCCCATCATCCAGAAATTGTCCTTCTTGTGGCCGGGGACGATGTGCAGCTCCGGGTCGAGGCCGGCCCGCCGGAAGATGCCCGCCCAGATCTCATGGGCCTCCCTGTCGAACTCGGAAGGCTCTCCCTTGCCGGGGCTGTACACGGTGGCGAACAGCCGGTTTGCGGGCATTCCCCAGACATTCGTCAGCAGGTCCCATCCCCACTCCAGGGAATCCTTCTTGAAATAATCGCCGAAGGACCAGTTCCCAAGCATCTCGAACATCGTGTGGTGATAGGTGTCGAACCCGACGTCCTCGAGGTCGTTGTGTTTTCCGCCCGCCCGGATGCACTTCTGGGTGTCGGCCGCCCGGGTGTCGCTCCCGGGCCGGGCCCCCGCCCAGGACGAGACATCGGCCTTCCGGTCGCCAAGGAAGATCGGGACGAACTGGTTCATGCCCGCGTTCGTGAAGAGCAGGCCGGGGGAGTCCGGCAGGAGCGACGACGAGGGTACGATCGTGTGGCGGTGCCGCGCGAAGAAATCGAGGAACGACTGGCGGATGTCGGCCGAGGTCATGAAAGCTCCGCTAGGATTGCGTCGGCCATGGCCTTGGTTCCGATGGCCGCTCCGCCGAAGGCGATGTCGGCGGTGCGGGCGCCGCCGGTGACCGCCTTCCGGACGGCGGCCTCGATGCGCGCCGCGGTCTTCTCGAGGCCAAAGCTGTGGCGCAGCATCAGCGCCGCGGAGAGCACCTGCGCGCACGGGTTTGCCAGCCCCTTGCCCGCGAGGTCGGGGGCCGTGCCGCCGGCGGGTTCGTAGAGGCCGAACGGGAGACCCAGGGAATTCTTCCCGGCCCCAAGCGACGCCGACGAGAGCATGCCGAGGGAACCGCAAACCACGGCCATCTCGTCCGAGAGGATGTCCCCGAACATGTTCTCCGTGACAAAGACGTCGAACTGGTTCGGGTTGCGGACGAGCTGCATCGCCGCATTGTCCACGTACATGTGGCTCAGCTCAATGTCCGGCGCGTTTCGGGCCACAAAGTCGGTCACCGTCCTTCTCCAGAGGACGGAGGTCTCAAGCACATTGGCCTTGTCCACGGAGCAGAGCCTTTTTCGGCGGGAGCGGGCCGTTGCGATCGCCGTCGCGGTGATGCGCTCGATCTCGGATTTCCTGTAAACCATCGTGTCCACCGCCTGGAGGTCGCCGTCCGGCAGGGTCGTGGTCTCCTTCGGCTTCCCGAAATACAGGCCGCCCGTCAGCTCGCGGATGCAGACGATGTCGATCCCGTCGGGGATGCGTTCGCCCTTGATGGGCGATGCGTCGGCGAGCTCGCGGTAAAGGAGCCCCGGGCGGATGTTGGCGAACAGCGTAAAGTGCTTGCGGAGCGGAAGGAGCGCTGCGCGCTCGGGCTGCTCCTTGGGTGGGAGTTTTTCCCACTTGGGGCCGCCCACGGAGCCGAACAGGATGGCGTCGCTCTGCTCGCATATCTTGAGCGTGGACTCCGGCAGCGCCTTGCCGTGCCGATCGATTCCCGCCCCCCCGACATCCGCCGGCGCGGGCGCCAGCAAAAGCCCCTCCTGGGCCGCCACGTGACCGAGCACGCGCAGGGCCTGGGCCATGACCTCGGGCCCAATGTAGTCTCCGGCAAGGACGGCGAACTTCAGCTGCGGCATAGGGGGAGGCAGAGTGGCAAGCGCAGGGGTTCCGTGGCAAGGGGCTTTTCGCCTTTCGCAATGCGAAAGGCGACCCCGGCGTAGCAACGCGAAGCCGGGTCCTGACCACGGCCGTCCGCGCCCCTCAGCCAAACCCGGCGACAATCGATTCGGGGGATTCGCCCTTCTCGCGGAGCGAGCGCAGGCTGAGCGCATCGTGGCGCTTGGCGAGCCGCACACCGGCCTCGTCGCTCATGAGCGGGCAATGGCAGAACTCCGGGGCCGCGAGCCCCAGGCTGCGGTAGACCAGCATCTGGCGGAACGTGCTCTTGATCAGGTCGGCCCCGCGGACGACCTCCGTGATCCCCATCGCGGCGTCGTCCACGGCGCAGGCGAGCTGGTAACTCGGCGTGTCATCCTTTCTCCACACGAGGAAGTCCCCGAAGTCGCGCCCGGCGATGGCCCGCTGCGGGCCGGCCAGGCCGTCCTCGAACGCCAGCTCGTCGCCATCATCCACCCGAAGCCGCCAGTTCACCGTGATTTCGGCGCCAAGGGGAGGCAGCGGCGAGCCCTCCGGCGGCCGGAACGCCGCGGGATAGACCGGTTCGTCGTCCGCGCCTCCCTCGTGCGGGGCGCCGGCCGCCTCGACCACGTCCCGCCGGGAGCGTGTGCACGGGTAGATCCTCCCCGCCGCGTGAAGCTGCTCGAGCGCCGCCCGGTAGTGGGCCCTGCGCAGGCTCTGGCAATACGGAGCGTGGGGACCGCCGACGTCCGGTCCCTCGCTCCAGACGAGCCCGAGCCAGCGGAGGTCCTCCATCATCGCCTCGGCAAAATCCATGCGGAAGCGCACTGCGTCTAGGTCGTCGCTTCGAAGGATCAGGGTTCCGCCGGCTTGCCGCGCCCGATGGGCCGCGGTCCAGAAGGTGCGGGCGTGGCCCAGGTGCAGCAGCCCCGTGGGGGAAGGCGCGAGGCGGCCGCGGTAGGTGACTCCGGTGTGCATGGCGGGTTTGGGAGAGCTCGAGTATGACAGCCCAAAGCACGATTGCACGCCCGCAGGGCACCCATCAATCTCCGCCGTCGATGATGACCTCCTACAACCGGGTTGCGGGGCAGAACGTCGAGAGGCTGGCCGCCCTCAGCGACGGGATCTTTGGAGTGGCCATGACCCTCCTGGTCCTCGACCTGCGCATGCCGGTCGCCTCCGCCATCCACGGGGAGCACGAGCTGGGGAGGGCCCTCGCCGCCATGGCCCCCCAGTTGCTCATGTACCTCATGAGCTTCATGACCCTTGGAATCTTCTGGGTCGGGCACCAGACCCAGCTCAACCACCTGGCGCGTTCGGACCGCCATCTGACATGGATCCATCTCGGGTTTCTATTTGCGGTAACGCTCGTTCCATTTTCCACGAAGCTTCTCGCGGGCTTCGCGGGCTATCGTCTCGCCCTCCTCGCCTACTGGGTGAACCTCCAGATGCTCGGCGGCTCCCTGTTCGCCGGCTGGCGCTATGCAAATCGCGCTGACTTGCTCAAGCCCGGAACGCCCGTGGGGACCTCCGCGGCCATCTGCAGCCGGATCGTCCGGGGCCAGATGCTCTACGCACTCGGGGCCCTGCTCTGCGTCCTTGGCACGGCGTGGAGCATCGCGTTCATCGTCCTCGTCCAGCTCAACTATGCGATCGCCCCGCGGTTCAAGCGGGAAGCCCCTGCTTCGTAACGCCCGGGCAGGCAGGCCAGGGCGAGCGGGGCGGCATAGCTTCCCCCGTGCTCGATGAAAACCCAGACGGCCGAACCCGCAATCGGACTCAGTGCCTCCGTCGCGAGTTTCCATGCAACCACGAAGAAGAGAAGCTTCCTGGCCGGCCTGACCAGCACCGCAGCCGCAAGGAGGCATTCAAAGGCGCCCATCCCAGCCTCCACGTTTGCGCCGCCAAGGCCGATGGCCGCATACTGGGCGCCGTAGATTGGCTTGTGAACCACCAGCCCAAGGAGTCCGTGCCCCAGGAGCAGGAGGGCCGTCGTAAGGAGCAGGACCCGCCGAAGGGTTTCCTTGCGGTCGCCGGGCTCCAAGAGGAGAAAAAGCGCAAAGGGGGCCCCGTAGTTCCCGGCCCGCTCAACTGCCTCCCACACCGATTCACCGGCAAGGGGCCGGAGCAGGGCCGTCCAAAGGCCCCAAAGCGCCATGTAGAACACCACGGAACGGATGGGAAAAACAAGGACCGAGATGCCCAACGCCAGGTCGAGGATCCCCACGGGCGACATCAGGGAGAACGCATGGGGGTGTCCGATCCCCACCACGCCGAAATAGGACGCCCAGGCAGGGGGATGCCCGAAACCAAGCATGCCGTGGCCGACAAACTCCATGGACACGCCGATGCGCAGGGTCCATTCGATCGGTTGGGCTGGATGGGGAGTGTCGTTCACGGATCCTTCGACGGGAGCGGCGGGACAATTTCCAACCCGCCCCTGGCTTTCGAACTTTCTGGGGCGAAATGCCTCACAATCGGGGCGAACCTTCAAAACCAAGGGGCGGTCCGTGGTGCTAAAGATCAATCTGCTGCGTCTCCACCCAGCGAACCGCGTGTCTGACAAGGGCGGTCGCGTCCTTCAGTTCCAGCTTTTCCTTGATGTGGCCTCGGTGGACATCGACCGTCTTGGGGCTGAGGTGGAGTTGGGCCGCGATGTCGCGTGTGCTTTTTCCCTGCCCAACGAGCTGGAAGATCTCGAATTCGCGGTCGGTCAGCTGCTCGATGGGGGAACTCGAACCCCGCGGCTTGCCCAGGGAAATGCTCTCCAGGATTCCCGCTGAGATCCTCGGACTCACGTAGATTGCCCCCGCCAGCACCTGGCGAATGGCTGCGAGCAGGTTTTCGCCCCCCGCCTCCTTCATGATGTATCCGCGGGCCCCCGCCCGAAGCACCCGCTCGGCATAGATGACCTCGTCGTGCATGGAGATCACAAGGATGGCGAGGTCGGGGCGTTCCGCACGCAGGTCCTTGATGAACTCGAGCCCGCTGCGGCCCGGCATGGTGATGTCGGTCAGGATCAGGTCCGGGTCGCAGCGCGCCAGCTCTTTCATGGCGGCCGACGGCTCGCCGGCCTCCCCGACAACCGCCAGCTCGGGCTGCCGGTTGATGAGCTGGGCCAGTCCCGCCCGCATGAAGGGATGGTCGTCGACAATCAGGATCCGCCTCTTCGCGGGCTGCCGGGAAGTCGGCTTGGGGGCTTGCTGGGGGCGGTTCATGGCTGGCAGGGAACGACGCAGGTGACGACCACACCTTGGCCGGGGCCGGAGCCCACCGTCAACTGCGCGCCGATCAGGTCCGCGCGGTACGTCATCAGGTTGAGGCCCACGCCTCCCGGCTTTCGGGTCATCCCCGTCCCATTGTCGGAGATCACCAGCCGAACCGTTCCCTCCGTGCGGACAAGGGACAGTACGACCTCCGTCGCTCCGGAGTGCTTCACGGCGTTGTTCATGGCCTCCTGGGCGATCCGGTAAAGGTGGTTGGCCACGGCCGGGAATCCCACGGTCACCTTCTGCGGGCGCTCAAACCGGCAACGGATGCCGCCCAGCCGGTCCGTGCTCCGGGCCAGCTCGGCAAGCCCGTTTTCCAACGCTTCCCTTCCACTCCCCACCGACACCAGCCCGCGCGCCATGGACCGGGTCTGTGCCACGGCATCGCGCAGCAACCTGCCGATTTCGTCCAGGCTCCCGGCGACGACCGAATCGGTCCGGGCGGCATCGTCCTTGATCCCGGCACACATGAGCTCGATTGCCGTAAGCTGCTGGCCGAGGCCGTCATGGAGGTCCGCCCCGATCCTGCTTCGCTCGCCCTCGGCGATGCCCAGGATCTCGGAGGTCAGCTGCTGAAGCTTCTCCTCGTTTGCCTTGCGCTTGGTGATGTCAGTCCGGATCGATATGAATTGCAACGGCTTGCCCGCCTCGTCGAGCCGGGGGAAGATCGTCGTGTCCACCCAGTAAAATGACCCGTCCTTGGCCCGGTTCCGAATTTCGCCATGCCACACCCTCCCGTGGCGGATCGTCGTCCACAGGTCCCTGAAAAAGTCCTTGGAGTGCCAGCCGGAATTGATGATCCGGTGGTCCTTGCCGATCAGCTCCCCGGGTTCGTACTGCGAAATCGAGCAAAACTTGTCGTTTGCGTAGGTGATGCGGCCCAGGCCGTCGGTGATTGCGACGATGGAGTGCTCGTCGAGCGCTGCCTTGATGTCACGGAGCTCCCCCTCCGTTGCCGACAGGCTGCGCACGGCCTCGATCCCCGGGTAGGGGTTCCGCGCGGGGGCGGCCCGGATTCTGGCCGCCTGGGTAGGGTCTTCGGATGCCACAGCGCCTTCAATCCAACTACGGGAGCGGGCGGGCTGCAACACCCTGCTAAGGAATTTCCCTAGTCAGATCGAGGCGGGGCTCCGATGCGCCGGGGCCTCCGGCTCTGGTACTCTGCGCCCATGCAACCTTCCTCCACACCCTTTTGCGAGCCCACCTGCAACCTTGACGGAATGAGCCCCGACAACAACCGGGACCGGATCAGCCGGGACTGGGTGTCCCGGGTCAAGAAATCCGAGCTGTACAGGAACTACGCCCAGGCCTTCCAGACCACCACGGGCCTTCCGCTGGGCCTCCGTCCGGTTGGATCGATCCAGGACACCTACCTGGGCTGCCGGATGCTCAACCCCTTCTGCTCCCTCATGTCGAAGACGAGCAAGTCCTGCTCCTCCTGCCTCCAGATGCAGCAGTCCGTGGAGCGCGAGGCGGGGCCTGGCCAGAAGACGCTCAAGTGCTTTGCGGGCCTCAGCGAGTCCCTGGTCCCGATCCGGGTGGGAGAGCAGATCATGGCCTACCTTCAGACGGGCCAGGTGATGTTCCAGCGGCCGACTTCGGCAAAGTTCCGAAGCGCCGCCCGCCAGATCCTCGCATGGGATCCCGCCTCGGACATCCAGGGCATGGAGGAGGCCTACCTGAAGACGCGCGTCGTCACGCCCAAGCAGTACGAGTCCGTCCTGCGGCTGCTCACGATCTTCGCCCAGCATCTTTCGACCGTCGGCAACCAGCTCATGGTGCAGGAGGCGGCCGCGGAGGCGCCCTCGGTCAGCAAGGCGAGGACCTTCATCGCCGAGCACCAGGCCGACGAGATCTCGCTCAACTCGGTCGCGCACGCCGTGAACATGAGCGTCTTCTATTTCTGCAAGGTGTTCAAGAAGGCGACCGGCCTCACGTTCACCGAGTACCTGGCCCGGGTCCGGGTGGAGACGATCAAGCAGCTTCTCCTCGACCCGCACAAGCGGGTGAGCGAGGCCGCGTACGAGGCCGGCTTCCAGTCCCTCTCCCAGTTCAACCGGGTGTTCCGGAGGATCGCCGGCGAGGCGCCCTCGGCCTACCGGGACCGGGTCCATACGCGAATTTCGACACCGCCCAGCCGCGGCGTGCGCATGACGTACGCCGCCTAACCCGCCGACCCCAAGGATCCCCGTGAATACCATCCTCGTCCCCATCGATTTCTCCAACGTCACGGAGAGCGTCGTGACGGAAGCCGCGGCCCTTGCGAGGCTGCGCCCGGCCCGGATCGTGCTCTTGAACGTGATCTCGCCGCCGCTGTACCCCTACGAATTCAGCGACATCCCCGAGTCCATCGTCCCGTTGATCGCCGCGACCGAGAAGGCGTCGGCCCGCGAGCTGGCCCGGTGGCGCCGCGAGCTGCTGCGGCGCGGCGTTCCGTCGAGGATCGTCCAGCTTGGGGGCGTGCCGGCCCAAGTGATCCTCGACCAGGCCAGGAAGCTTCCCGCCGACCACATCGTCATGGGGTCGCACGGCCACACCGCCCTGTACGACCTGATCGCCGGGAGCACGACCACCCGCGTCCTGAAGGGCGCCCCCTGCCCCGTCGTCGTGGTGCCCGCCCAGAAGATCGCACGCTCCGGCGCGCAGGCCGCCTAGACGGTCGGCCGCGCCCGTCAGAGGGAGGCCGTCGTCGTCGCGGATGCCTGGGCCGCGGTTGCGGCCGCACGGTGCTGGCAGAGCGAGCAGAAGGCATCGACCTCGCGCCGGGCAATCAGGCGCGTGACGTTGTACAACTCGGCGACCGCCGCGTCGCGGTGCTCGGGCTCGAGCGGCGACGCCTCGGCCTGCACGTTCACCAGCGCCTCGAGCATGGCCTGCTCCCCCGCCATGAAGTGGATGAAGTAGGGATTGCGCCCGCATGTGCAATCGGCGCGCAGCGAGCCCATGCTCGGCGCGGGCGCGCCCTTGTGGTGGGCCCGGGGCCTGCGCAGCTCCTTGAGGACCTCGTCGAGCGTCCACTCGATCAGGTGCGCGAGCGCATCCGGGTTTGCCAGGGGGCTGTTCGCGCGTTCGGCCCGCAGGAGCGCCTCCCACCGTTCCCGGATCAGATGGCGTCGGGTTGATATGGCGCGTACCCAGCACTCTCGCATCGGCCCACTATGCAGCCGACGGACTTTTGACGCTCCGCCTGCATTGCTCAATCCTGCGCATTCCTTGATTTGCAGGCAGTCCCCCCGCTTGGGCGGACTGCAATACGCGCTTATAGCCTGGCAACGGATGCGGAGCCGCCGGGGGTGAAGTTGACTAGCATGGGCGGCCTGGCAATTTAAGGCCCATTTTCATGTCACTCTCCCCCCCATCCACAGGTCTGAAACTCCCCGTGCTTACGGCCGACGAGGCCGCCGCCATGATCAACCACGGCGAAACCGTCGGGTTCGGCGGCTTCACGGCCGCGGGCTCCCCCAAGGCGGTCCCCATGGCAATCGCGCGGCGCGCCGAGGCCGAGCACGCGGCAGGCAGGCCGTTCCAGATCGGGGTCGTGACGGGGGCATCGACCGGGCCGTCCATCGACGGGGCGCTCGCCAGGCAGAATGCGATCGCGTGGCGCACCCCCTACCAGTCCGATCCGGTGCTCCGGAAGCGGATCAACAACGGCGAAACCCGCTTTTTCGACCTGCACCTGAGCATGCTTCCGCAGAACGTTCGGTATGGCTTTCTCGGCAAGTTCGCCTGGGCCGTGGTCGAGGCGAGCGAGGTGACCCCGGACGGAAAGATTGTCCTCACCTCCTCTGTCGGGGCGGCCCCGACCTTCTGCCGGGTGGCGGACCGCATCCTCATCGAGCTGAACGGCCGGCATTCACCCAGGCTCCGGGGCATCCACGACATCTACGAGCCGGCCGATCCGCCGGTGCGGCGCGAGATCCCCATCTTCGCCCCCTCGGACCGGGCTGGGCTGCCCTACATCCAGGTGGATCCGGAGAAGATCGCCGGCATCGTGCACACGAATCTGCCCGACGAGACGGCCGGCTTTGAGCCGGCGAGCGCGGTCACCACCGCCATCGGCAAGAATGTCGCCAACTTCCTGGCCGCCGAGATTCGGCGCGGACTGATCCCGGCGGCATTTCTTCCGCTTCAATCGGGGGTCGGCAACATCGCCAATGCCGTGCTCGGGGCGATCGGCTCCCACAGGGACATCCCGGCCTTCAGCATGTACACCGAGGTGATCCAGGATTCGGTCATCGAGCTCATGAGGGCCGGCAAGATCCTCTTTGCAAGCGGAGTGTCCCTCACCGTCAGCTCGGATGTCCTCAAGCAGGTGTACGACAACCTCGACACCTACAAGAGGCAGATCGTTCTCCGGCCCCAGGAAATCTCCAATCACCCCGAGGTGGTCCGCCGCCTGGGGCTGATTTCGATCAACACCGCGATCGAGGTGGACCTGTTCGGCAACGTGAACAGCACCCACGTCCTCGGCCGCAACCTGATGAACGGGATCGGGGGATCCGGTGACTTCACCCGAAACGCCCTGCTTTCGATCTTCACCTGCCCCTCGACCGCACGGGACGGGCTCATCAGCACGATCGTCCCGATGGCCAGCCATGCCGACCACAGCGAGCACTCCGTTCAGGTCGTCGCCACCGAGTACGGCGTCGCCGACCTGCGCCTGAAGGACCCGCATGAAAGGGCCCAACTGATCATCGAGAGGTGCGCACATCCCGACTACCGGGAGGACCTGCTGCGGTATTCCAACCTTGCCAAGGGCGGACACACGCCCCAGAGCCTCGCGCTCGCCTTTGCGATGCACCAGCAGTTCCTGAAGACGGGATCGATGCGCGGGGTGTCGTGGGGCTCCTGAGTGACGGTTTACCTCGCATCCAACAATCCGCACAAGGCGCGGGAGCTCCAGGCTCTGGCCGGGGTCGGCCGCCGTCCTTTCGCCCTCAGGACCGCGAAGGATATCGGCGGCATGCCGGACGTGGCGGAGGACACCGGCACGTTTGAAGGAAACGCGAAGGTCAAGGCCCGCGCCCTCCACAGGCAGGCCCCGCAGGGCTGCGGCGTGCTCTCCGACGACAGCGGACTCTGCGTCGATGCCCTGGGCGGCCTGCCCGGGGTTGAATCCGCCTATTTTGCGGGCAAGGCGGGAAATCCGAAGGCCAACCTCGACCTCCTGATCGAGCGTCTCAAGGGCGTCTCCCCGGCGAGGAGGACGGCCCACTTTGTGTGCGTTTTGGTTTTCATCGACCCCGCCGGAAGGGAGTTTCTCTTCGAGGGCCGATGCGACGGAACCCTCCTGGAGCGCCCGGAGGGTTCGCAAGGTTTCGGCTACGATCCGCTCTTCGTGCCCGCCGGCCATAAGGCAACCTTCTCGGCCATGGCCCCGGAAACCAAGAATTCCCTGAGCGCCCGCGGCAGGGCATGGACCGCCTTTACCTCCTGGTTCAAAGCCACTTGCGCAGATCAACTCTCCTAGGTGGCTCATTTTCATGGACCGCACAAAAAGCGCGCAGTGCATGGCAAGAAATGCGCAGAACCCGCCCCCCGGCAGGCGTAGCGTCGGGCCAGCGCCAGGGCAACCAGGCGCCTAACCAGTGAATCAGCAAACAAACAAAACCATCATGAATTCTGAAATCTCAACTCCTGTCGCGCCCACGGCTGCGGCACCCATTCCAACCACACCTGTGGCGCCGGCTCCGGCGACCCACCTCAACCCACCGGCCCAGCAGGCCACGAGGCCCGTCAACCCGCTGGCTGCCAAGTATCGCAAGTCCGGCAAGTTCAACCGCCCGGCTACGCCCCCGGCGAAATAACGCAATCGGTTGAGTCGATTCAACGGCCGACCCCCCGGGGCCGGCCGTTTTTGTGAAAACTCGCGTCAATCTGAAGGGCTCGGGTTGACTCCTTTGCCCGACAGGAGGAAGGCCAGCACCCCGAGCGACAAAACAATCCCGACCAGGGGTCCGATATGAAAGGTCCTGGAGTCCGATGCCGTGGCCGGTGGAACCCAAACTCGGATGAAATCGGCCGCCTGCACGATCGCCACCACAACAAATCCAATTTTTGAAATCCGCCAGAAGGCGCTCGAAAGCACGAGGAGGACCATCAGCTGGAAAAGATAGCTGCCCTGGTGGTTGATCGTGCTCCCCGGGTTGAACATCAAGAGCCCCCAGACAACCAGGCTCATTCCGATCCACAGCAGCGCTCGGCGGGCGGAGGCCCAGAATCGGCCCTTGGACGAAAAGAGTGGGACCAACAGTACAACGCCCAGGACTCCCCACCAACCTAGCGACAGGAAAAAGAATCTCGATTCATCCAATCGGAATTGGAAAGCATCTCCTGAAAACGCAATTTTCCCTCGAAAAGACCCATAGGTCATCGTCTCAAAGTTGACGGTGCGATTCTGAAGCCACTGCCGCCACCCGACCTGTTCAAAGGCGGAGCCGAGCGCCTTCCCAAAGCTCCTGGAGTCGACAGGGGTGACCCCGGCGAGATGCATTTTGAGGAGGCGATTTCCCGGCGGGTCACAGAATCGCTGGTAACAAAACCATGGCAGGACAGTGAGGGCGAAGGCGGCTCCCGCATAACACCAGCTGACCGCCTTCCGCCGCCCCGCGCGGTGCCACACCAGCGGGATCAGGCCAAGGCAGGCAAAGGCGACTCCTCCGTGCGCAAGCCAGGCCAAAGCCGCACAAGCTCCGCCGACCGCATATAGGCGCTTCGAGCATTCGTGTTCAAACCACAGCGTATAGGCGATCAGAAGCAACCCGGCCGCCGCCATTTTTGGCCACACAAAGACGGTATTGAGTGCAAAAATGCCGGTTGCGGAGACAGCTATCATCACGGCCGTCGCGCCTCTGAAACCGAGGCCGACCCGGCGCAGCCATCCCCAACCGGCGGCGATCCAGATCAACTGGAACCAGATTCCCGCATATTGCGCGCAGGTATCGAAGTCGCCTGTCAAAAGGGAGATCGGGCCGCCAAAAAGGCAATCCCATCCAACCTGCAGCGGAGGGCGGTCGCTGCTGAGCCAGTCTCCAAACTTTTCCCGGACATCCAGTCCGCTCCAAAGCCTCTGCGCGTAAAACTCAGGGATCGTGTTGTCCGCCGGAATTTCATTGAAGTATCGGCTTCCCGGCAGCCGGGAGAGCGTCGATTCCGGCGCGTACGCGAGCAGCAGCGAGAAATAGATGGCTCCGACGGCGGCCGTAAGAATGAAGATTGAACCCGGCTCCTGAGTCATCCAAATCGCCCCCTTTGCCTTGGATCGCCGCGGCCCCGCCTTCACTGCCGAGACCAAGGCCCATCCGAGCACCGCGAAAACCGCAAGCCGCCCCAGGGCCGGGCTGACGAATGCGAGGATCGCGGCAAGGTATCCGATCATCGCAACACCTGCCAGGGCCACGCCCGCCTCGGTTCCGGGCCCCAGGGACAGGTGCTTGCGCAACCCCTGCCGCACGGCCCCGGTCAGGAGAATCACCAGGAAGCCCACGGTCAGAAAGCCGTGCAAGTGCTCCCAATATCCCAACCATAGACCCAGCAAGGGCGATGCTCTTCGGGGTTCTCCGATCGCAAACCAACCTTCCAAATCTTTCGCGGCGTCAATGCAGATCAGCCTGACCTCCAGCCCAGCCCAGTCTCCCGGCAGCACCCAGACCCTCCCGCCCCAATCTTCCCCCGGATCCACGGTCCTGAAGTACAACCGTTTCCCGGTTGCAACACTCTCCAGAAAAATCTGGTTGCCTGGCTTTGACGGGTAGCCACGGACGTGGAGCAGCAATGCCCCCGGAGCAGTAAAGGGCCCCAACTTCAAGGTGCCTGTGTTCGCGTCGCTGCCGCACCAAGAGGACCAATAAACTCTGCCCACCGGGGGCGGACCACCCTCCCCGGGTATCCATCCAAACCTCTGAAACCATTGGGTCTCGGCGGCCTGCGGCTTTGGGCTGAGATGCTCTCCCTTGAGGAAGAAAGGAACCAGCCAGCCGCAAGCGGCAACAATTGTGAGGCTCACCCCAATTTTCATCGATCAGATCCTCAAAGAAGGCGCAGGTCCTTTTCAATCACCGCGATCCTATCCTGCGGCACCCCGGCTTCCGCCGCAAACTTCTGCCACTCTGCAACCCCGTCCCGCACCTCGTTGAGAAGCTCTTTTGCATGGGGCACCTGAAACCGGTCGGCCAGCGCCTTCAGGTCGGCTCGGGCAATGTCATCGAATCGGCCATTCACGCTCATCAAGTGCTTCGCCGTCCAGATGCCATCCACGTTATGTGCGTGGGTCACATCGTATGCCGGCGACAATTCCCATGCTCCGCCCTCCGGCATCCAAAATCCAAGATTCTTGGTGTGGTCATCACAATTCCTGGCCATGACGTTGAACGCCATCCGGCGAAACGCCTGCTGCAGGGCGCCGTCGCCGAGCTTCAGTTGGACGATCGCCAGGAAGTACTGTTCGTAGGCGTGCGTGGCACGTTGATTGTAATCGAGGTGTTGGAGCGCACAGAGCGACTGGATGTGGTGCTTCTGGTTGCCCTTGCGATCGAAGCGCCGCGTCATGAAATGTGCACGGCCATTTTCACACATTAGCCGGCATGGCGCCATTGCGATGCCGACGCTCGTCGCCATGAGGTGATAGGCGTACTCTATGCGGCCATAGTCCGCAGTGGTTCCGAGCTCCAGGTCCTCGCCGACGCCGTCAAACTTAAGCAACCAGTGCTCGAAGCCTTCAGGAACGTCGAATTGACCGCTGCGAATTTCGTCGGTCCTGGGGTTCCATGCGATGACCGCCTTTGCCCGGGCTCCTCCTGCGGATGTGCCTACACGGATGACGTCGGCCAGGGCCGCCTGTGCGTGCGAATCACCGACAAAGTCACCGTGTAAAATCCTTCGCGCCCCCTCCACCAGGGTTTTCATCTCAAGCGGCTTCTGGCTCTCGGTTGTCGACCCCTTGGAAGGGCGGAATTCGAGCGCGCCCAGGCCGCGCTTGCCCATGTATGCAAGCCGGTCCAAGGCCGTGATCGATTCTTGGGCGATACCGTGTTTGGCCATCCATGCGTCGATGAGGGCGTTTCCAAACTTGTCGGGCAGCGCATCAGCAAGTAGGCCGGGCAATCGTTGGAAGGATGGGGCGATCGAGGGAAACACGAACCGGGTCTGCGTCCCAGTCACCGGCATCAGGAACGGAGACAGCTCGATTCCCCGGCTGCGCCAGGTCGGCTCGTACTCGAATACATAGGCATCGAGTGTGGGTTCCAAAGCGACCGCGCCGACATTCTTGCCCCAGATTCTGACACCGATTGCCTCCGTGCTCATCCGTGGCTCCTCCGGTGGCGTACCCGGCATCGCACTTTGCCCTCCTTGCGGAGGATTGCCAACGGACTGACTTGTGGCTGGGGCACGAGGTTTCGTAGGAGGTCGGCGGCCTGCAGGGCGTTTAGTACCCGCACAAAGGTCTCCAAGGACGATCTGCCATGGCGCTCCAACGTCGCGAGCGAGCGGACGGCGACGCCAGCCTTTGCGGCGGCCTCCGACTGAGTAACACCGCGATCTATTCGTAGTTTTCGCAGGGCCGCCCCCAATTCCTGTTGAAGCTCGGCAGGTGATTTGATAGGCTCAATCATATGAGGCACTAATCGACTTATTATGCCGGTTAAGTCACTTAACAAGCATTTAATTAATTATTATCATAATTATGTTAAAAAGCGCTTTATTACTTGTTATAGACCAAATGTGGCTCAATTAGCAATAAATTGCCTGTTAAGACAATGCTTACAACAGCTCGCTCATCCGCTGTTTTCACCAGCGCTCCGATCCGAATTGGCCGCCGCTAAGATCAACCTCTTCAAGCTGGCCCACTCGGATTGCGCCTTACGGCGCCACCGTGAAGGAGCGCTTGACGGTGGTCGCGACATCGTAGTCGGCATTGCCCAATTGGTAGGCCTCGATGGTCACAGAGCCCGTGCCCGTCAGCGTCACCGTCTTGCCCGAAATCGTAGCCGGGCCGGTCAACTTCAGGAAGCTCACCGGCAGCCCGCTGGTTGACGAAGCGCTAAGCGTGAAGGGCGGGTTTCCAAACGTCTTGTTGGCGATCGCAGTGAAAGTGATCACCTGCTCCCCCTTCGCCACCGTGAACGATCGAGTCACAGTCGTCGCGACTTTGTAGTCGGCGTTGCCCGATTGGTACGCCTCGATGGTCACGATGCCCACTCCCGTCAACGTGACCGTCTTGCCGGAAACCGTCGCCGGGCCGGTCACCTTCAGGAAGCTCACAGGAAGCCCGCTGGTCGACGTCGCGCTCAGGGGGAAGGATGGGATCCCAAACTTCTTGGTGGCGGGCGCCGTGAATGTGATCACCTGCCCCCCCTTCGCCACCGCAAAGGAGCGAGTCACCTCCGGAGCCGCCGAATAGGTGGCGTTGCCGGCCTGGTTCGCGGCCAAGACAATCGTGCCCACGCCGGTGAACGCCAACTTGCCCGATTCGAAGGCCGCCGGTCCGCTGACGATCGAGAAACTCACGGGCAGCCCGCTCGTGTCCGTGGCCGACACGGCAAAAGGCGCACTTCCATAGGTCCTGTTGACCGGTGCCGCGAAAGTGATGGTCTGCGCCAGCTTGTTGACGATCAGCCGGGCGGCTTGGCTGGTCGCGCTGCCGGCCGTGTTTGTCGCAATGCAACGATATTGGTTGCCGCTCATCGCCGCCGTGGCACCGGTGATCGTCAGGGTGCCGGTGGTCTGTCCGGAATAGGGCGCGCCCGCAGGCACGTTTGCCCAGCTGGCCCCGCCGTCGGCGGACAGTTGCCACTGGTAGTTCGGCGAGCCGCTGGCCGCGGCCGTGAACGTCGCGGATTGTCCGGCGGTGACGGTTGAACCGGTCGGATTCGCGGTGACGGACGGCGTGGTGGCCGCAGCCGCAGCCACGTCAATCGTGAAGGAAAACGTTGAGGAGGTGGTGCCGGTGGAGCCGCCGCCGTAGATGCCGCCCGCAGTAGCCTTGCTGTTGCCCGAGGCGCCGCCGGCAAATTCGTATCCCGTGAGCTCGATCGTGTAGGTTCCCGCCTTGGTTGGAGTTCCGGTCAGGGCCGAATTATCCGCTGCATCGGTGACCGTGTCGGTCGTCCCGGTCGAACTCGAGCCGTTGAACGACAACCCGGGCGGGAGGCTTCCTCCGAGCGTCCATGACCCGGGGAGCGTGCCGCTTTCCGTCCCAACGATGTCGAACGCGATGGTCGGGATGGGCGTGCCGACGGTCGCTTGATAGGGACTGGCGACGAGCCCGCCTGCGTCCGCCGCCGCCAGGCTCGTGGCGCCGGCCACGGCATTCACCACGCCGAGTGTGGCCGCGGCCGCGGCTGCGGACCGCAGGACCATGGCGACCGGCGAAGCCAGCGCATATTCCCCGGCAGTCGCCGCCACCTGAACCACGGGCGTTCGCTGGAGCAAGGCGATCAACGCCGCAACCGGAAGGTTGGTGATACGGACAAGGCGAAGCTGGGCCGTTTTGGCTGGGCTCATGTTGGTTTGCAAAACCAAATGAATAACCATTGAATCTGCAATAGTAGTCGCAGGAATGTGGTGTATCAGTTTGACGCAAGTCCCGCCGGGGGGCTTCTTCAACCGGGCCGGCGGGCTGGTGAACGACCGACTGGAATGTTTCCGACTTTGAGATCGATGCCGCACGTGGTCTTTTGGACTGGGCTCTCCGCGGGAATTCTCGCGGCTGCGTCCGCGCGCGGATTCTCGGGCCACCCGGGTGATCCAGGCTCGATCCCCGCGGCTGCTCCTGTTTTTAGCGAGACGGACAGGATGGCATGGCAGCTGTTTTCGGAGATCAACCGGCCTGGAGGGAATGGCACTCGAGACGTGACCTGGGAGACCTGGGCCGACGACAGTTATCAGTTTCCGCCGGCTCCGAATCCCCTCTTTCCGCCAACCTGGCCCGAGCCGCGGCTGACAAAGACCCTGCGCAACGAATCCCCCACCCTCGAGCTTGCGATGCAGGGAACAGTCCATCTGCCGACGGCGGATATCCACGCATTGGTTGCGGCAACCCAGCCCAACGAGGAGGTCCGCCGAAATAAGCCCACCTTCGACTACATCCTTGCAAATCATCTGTGGTATGCCGAGGGGATCGCCGCATTTACCAAGGCCGGCCGCGACGTCCAGGCGCCGCAGGGCTCGATCATGGTCAAGGCACGCTGGAAGTTGATTTCCGAGGCCGACAAACCCCGTTATCACTGGAACCTGGCCGTCGACCCGGCCGACAACAAGGTCAAGCCCTTTGGATTGATTGCGCTGCATGTGACCGCGAAGAACTTTCCCAACTGGCTCTGGGCGACCTTTGAACAGGTCGATAATCCGGACCGGGGCGCCGTCCTCGGGTATCATGACTCCTTCGGCGTCGACCCTCCCAACAGCAACGGAAAGGTATCGGAGGCGCTCCGGGAGTTATTCTCGGGGAGCGGGCTTGGCAGTGAATGGCTCAACTACCGGCTGGACGGCACCCAGGTGGATTTTCGGGACGGCTCCGGACAGGACACCCTGTTGGGGAACTCCGAGATCGAGGGGCAGCTCGGCCCTGCCGCGATGGAATCGTCCTCCTGCATGTCCTGCCACGCAAGGATCGGGGCGTCCATCGCCACGGGCGCGCAAACGGGAGCCGTGGCGTTCGTAACCGGGCCCCCTCCTTTGACCCTGTACTACGGCCCGGATGGCAAAAAAACGAACATCCAACTGGATTTCATATGGGGCCTGGCTTTGGCGCACAATGCGTTCCCGTTGGCTCCCGTGCCCGCTGTCTCCCGTTCCACTTCGTCCCCGCGTACCCTGGAAGCGCGATAGCCCGGCGCCCATTCAGCGCCATCTTTAACGGTGATCCCCTGGTGCACCCGGAGGGAGTCGAACCCCCAACCTTCTGATCCGTAGTCAGACGCTCTATCCAGTTGAGCTACGGGTGCAATGGGAAGGCGAGAAAGAGCCCGGAATGGGCCTTGGGCGCAAGCGCGAAGTGGGAGCGCGGGCGCCCTCAGCCCGCGGCCCCGGCCGGTTCGGGCAGCCGCCAGTCCTGGAGTTCCAGCTGCAGGAGCTTGCGCCCGTTGAAGTAGTTCCAGTGCAGCTGCACCGCGAGGTCGATTGGCTCCCGGTGCGGCGGCAGGCGGTCGGCCATTTTCCAGGCGACCCCCTGCAATCTCCGTCCCGAGGAATCCTCGAGGGCAAACCGGAAGTGCAGGTCCTTGAATACCTCCGGCCGCTGGGACAGGACCACCCCTCGCATTCCGAAGACGGGCTCCGGGTTCCCCTGTCCGAAGGGGTGCATCTGGTCGATTTCCGCCATCAAGGCCTCGCCGACGATGTCGGGCGTCAGCCATGCGGCGATCTTGAGCCCGGCCTCGGCGAAACGGCCGCCCGCGGCCGTCCGGACAGCTTCGGCAAACTGCGCCCGGAAAGGCTCCACAAGAATCTTGGGAAGGGAAACCCCGACCGCCATCGGATGTCCGCCCCAGCTTTGGAGGTGCTCGCAGCAGGAGCCCAGGACTTCAACCAGGTTCACCCCATCCACGCTCCGGCCCGAGCCCTTGGCCAGATCGCCCTCGTTGCCGAGGACGATGCAGGGACGGTTGTACTTGCGGGTGACCCGGCCCGCGACGATTCCAACGACCCCGGGGTGCCAGGCCTCGTCAAAGAGGACGATCCCCTGGTCGGCGGTATACCTCTCCTCGATGATTTCCTCCGCCCGCTCGGTGATCAGTCTCTCGATGTCCTGCCTCTCGCGGTTGAAGAGGTCCAGCTGGCGCGCGGTCTCGATGCAGAACCGCTCGTCGTCGCTGAGCAGGAGCTCGACCGAGAGCGCCGCGTCGGCCAGGCGGCCCGAGGCGTTGATCCGGGGCCCCAGCCGATAGGACACGTCCACGGGCTGCACCTCCTGTCCCGGGCGGACGCCGGCGACATCCATGAGCGCCCGGAGCCCGGGCCTGCGGGTGTCCCGGAGGATCCGCAGGCCGTGCCGCGCAAAGATCCGGTTTTCGCCCACGAGGGGCACGAGGTCCGCGACCGTGCCCAGGGCCACGAGGTCGAGCTGGTCGCGAAGCTTGATGGTGTACGCAACCGGGTTGTTCTCCGCGCGAAGCTGCTTGAGCAGGCCGTGCAGCAACTTGAAGACCAGCCCCACCGTGCACAGGTTGCGGAAGTCATCGTCGCCGTGGACATGCGGGTTGATCAGGAGCACGTCCTCCAGGGCGCTCTCCTTCGACTTGTGGTGGTCGATGACGATCACATCGATGCCCTCGGCGCGCAGGAAGGCGGCCTGCTCGTGCGAATTTGTGCCGCAGTCGAGGGCGATGAAGAGGTGGGGCTTGCCCTGCTCGAGGGAGCGGTCGATCGCGCTGCGGGAGAGCCCGTAACCGTCCTCGGAGCGCCGGGGCACGACAAAGCGGGGGTTCAGCCCGAACTTGCGCAGCACCGTCACGAGGAGCGCCGTGCTGCTGACCCCGTCCACATCGTAGTCCCCGAGGACGACGATGTCCTCGCGCCCCTCGATGGCGGCGCGCAGCCGGTCGGCGGCGGCCGCGAGATTGTGCAGCAGAAAGGGGTCCTCGAGCCCGGCAAGCTCGGGCCGGAGGAATCCAGCCGTCGCGGAGGAATCGCGCAGGCCCGCGCGCAGGAGGAGCTCGGCCAGCACCGGGCCGACGCCCGTGCGCCGGCCCATCTCTCCGACCTCGTCAGGCCGAAGCGGATTGTAGGTCCACCGCATGGCCGGTTCGGCGGCCTACCGCGACGCCTTGCTGGAACCCGTCCACTCGTACTTCGGGGCCAGGTCGGCGTGGGCCTCGACGTGCTTCCGGTCGCCCTTGTGCCACCAGTAGAAGACCTGGGCCGCGATGAAGATGGCGGAGAAGGTGCTGGTCACGATGCCCACGAGGAATGTGAACGAGATGTCGCGAAGCACGCCGCTGCCGAACACGTAGAGGGACAGGGCCGCGAGGAAGGTGGTCGAGGCCGTCATGATCGTTCGGGCGAACACCTTGTTGATGGCGGAATTGACGACCACCCGGAGGGAACCCGTGGGGTTGAGCTTGAGCTCCTCGCGGATCCGGTCGAAGACGACGACAGTCTCGTTGATGGAATAGCCGGCCACGCAAAGGATGGCGGCCACCATGGGCGCGGAGAACTGGTGCCCCGTGAGGACGAAGACGCCGATCGTCATGAATATGTCGTGCAGGGTGGAGAACATCGCCCCGACGCCGAAGCCGAACTCAAATCGGAAGGCGATGTAGACCAGGATGGTCAGCATCGAGACTCCCACCGCCAGCACGGCGTTGAGCATGATTTCGCGGCCGATGGAGGCCCCCACGTGGCTCTCGCTCACCTTGGCAAGCCCGGCGCCCGGGTTGTCCCTCTGGAGGGCCTGGAAGAGCGCGTCGCCCTTGCCTTCCGGGGTTTCGACGGAGAGCAGCTCCTGGCCGCCCCCGAGCGGGCTCTCGTACGTGGGATCCACCTCGCCGATGTGCTCGGCCGCCGCGGTGGCGCGGATGCGCGAGATGTCGACCTTCTGCCGGAACTCCATGCCTACCAGGTCGCCGCCCGAAAAATCGACACCCTCGATGGCGCTGCCCTTGAACAGGACGACCGCGAGCCCGATGACGATCAGCATCGAGGAGCCGATGAATGCCGGCCTCCGGTAATGGATGAAGTCGACGTTCAGGTGCCCGAGGATCCTGTTGAACTTGATCTTCTTCACCCAATGGGAGTCGATGATGAACTCCATCACCAGGTGGGCGGTGACCAGGACGGTGAACATCGTCGAGAGCACGCCGATCATCAGGGTGACGCCGAAGCCCTTGATCGGGCCGGTCCCGAGCCAGATCATGATCATGCAGATGATCAGCTGGACGATGTGGGCGTCGATGATCGTGGTCAGCGCCTTGCGGTAGCCGCCGTGGTTGGAGGCCGAGAGCGACTTGCCGGCCTCGAGCTCCTCCCTCATGCGCTCGAAGATCAGGATGTTGGCGTCCACGGCCATGCCGATCGTCAGCACGATGCCCGCGAGGCCCGGCAGGGTCATCGTGGCGTGGAAGTTGGCCATGACGCCCAGGATGATGATGATGTTGACCGCCAGGGTGCCGACGGCAACGAGGCCGCCCGTCACGTAGAAGGTGATCATGAACGCGGCCACGGCCGCGGTGCCGATGACCGCGGCGCGCACGCCGCTGTCGATGGCGTCCTGGGCGAGCGAGGGCCCGATCTCGTACTGCTCCTTGACGACCAGGGGAAGGTCGAGCGGGTTGTTCAGCACGTTGGCGAGTTCAAAGGCCTCGGTGTCGCCGGAGATGTTGTTGATCACGGCATCGCCGTCGATCTCCTCCTTCACCTCGGGCGCCGAATAAAGCTTTCCGTCGAGGACGATCGCCAGCCGCCCGGGCCTGCCGCTCTGCTGGGCCGCCGCCACGATGTCGCGGGTCACCTCGGCGAACCTCTTCTGGCCGTCGTGCGTGAGCCGCAGCGACACCTCGGGCCGCGCGTAGCTGTCCTGGGAGGCGAAGGCGTCGGAGATCATTGCGCCGGTCATTTCCGGGATGCGCCGGACGAAGAGCTCCTCGGTGGACTCGGCACCCTCGCGATTCGGCTCCTCCAAGGTCATCAGCTGGTACCCCGGGGGCACCTCGCCGGCCGGGACCATGGCGGGCGTGAGCGTGGGGTGGACCAGGCGGAAGTCCAGGCGCGCCGGCTTGCCGATCTGGTCGATGATGTCGGGATTGTCCTTGGTGCTGATCCCGGGCATCTCCACCTCGATGCGGTTGTTGCCGACCGCGCGGACGATGGGCTCGGTGACGCCGAGCGTGTTGATGCGGGTCGCGATGATCTCGACCGCCTTGTTGAGCTTTTCCGAGCGCTGGTTCTCGGGGACCTTGGCGACCGCCTTTTCATCCACCTGGAAGGTGACCCTCACGCCGCCCCGGAGGTCGAGGCCGAGCTGGAGGCGCCCCTTGGAGCGGTCGAGGAGTTCCTTGAGGACGAGGCCGTCCCGCTTGGCGATGTTCGTGATCGACGGGTCGAGCCGGAAATCCGGGAAAAACCTGGAGTAGTCGATCTTGCGCTCCTTGCCGATCTGCTCGAGGGCGACGTACTCGGACGCCGCCTGGCCGTCCTTCTTCATCGCAACCGCCTGGTCAATGAGCGCGTTGAACTCGGCGGACCGGGCGGTCGCATGGGTGCGCGCGTAGGTGACGAACGGGATGTCCCTCAGGGGGATGAGCTCCGCTACGGCCCAGGCTGCAATGACGACGCTGATCAGCAGCTTCCAGAAGTTGCTTTTGAACATGCTAGGGGGGTTTGACTGCAGGGGATGCCTGCGGGGTTACTTCGTCTCCGCGGCGCCGTTCTTGCTGACCACGGCCTGGATGAACGCCTTGCCGACCTCGACCTTTGTGTCGTCGCCGATCCGGACGACAAATCGGTCGTCGGTGACGTTGGTGGTCACCCCGTAGATCCCGCTGGTCGTGATGACCTCGTCGCCCGACTGCAGGGCGGCCAGCATCTTCGCCAGCTCCTTCTGCTTCTTTCTCTGGGGGGCGATCAGGAGGAAATACATGCCGACGACGAGCAGGATCGGGAACAGGAGGCTGCTGTTCAGGATGCCCGACGGGGCCGCCGGGGCGGCCGTCTGCTGGGCAAGAAACAGGAGGGGGGCGGCTGGGGTGTGCATTTTCGTCGTTGCGTGTTGGTGGATTTGAAAAAAGAAAGGTGCATCTAACCCGTTGCGTCACCGCGAAGGCAAGCTTCTTCCCCGCACGCTCAAGGACCCTTGAAAAGCAAATCCGCATCCACTTGGTCAGCCGAGAAATCCGAGGAGCACTACGGCTTCCGGCGCTGGGGCCTGGGGCACTATGCGGTGGACGCCGAGGGCTTCGTGACCGTCCAGCCCCTGGCCGACGGGCGCGGCATCCGGGTGCTCGACGTGGTCAACGAGTCCCTGGGCATGGGGCTGAGGGCCCCGCTGGTGATCCGCTTCCAGGACCTGCTGCGCCACCGCGTGATCCGGCTCAACGAGGTTTTCCTGAAGGCGATCCGCGAGGAGGGCTACAAGGGCGCCTACCGGGGCGTCTTCCCGATCAAGGTAAACCAGCTTCGCGAGGTCGTCGATGAGATCATCGCCGCGGGGAAGGACTACAGCTACGGCCTCGAGGCGGGCTCGAAGCCGGAGCTGATGATCGCGCTGGCGATGCATGAGGGCCCGAACCGCCTGATCATCTGCAACGGCTACAAGGACCACGACTACATCCGCCTGGCGCTCCTGGGCAGGAAGCTCGGCAAGAAGATCCTGCTCGTGGTCGAGCAGCTCTCGGAGCTCGACGAGATCATCCGCCTGTCCCGCGAGACCGGCGTCAAGCCGATGATCGGGTTCCGCGCCAAGCTCCAGACCCGCGGCGAGGGCAAGTGGGCCACCTCCACCGGCGACGACGCCAAGTTCGGGCTGAACACCGCGGAAATCCTCTTTGCCTGCGAAAAGCTCAAGGCCGAGAAGCTCTCCCCCTGCCTGCGGCTGGTTCATTTCCACATCGGCTCCCAGGTCCCGAACATCATCACGATCAAGAACGCCGTCATCGAGGCGACCCGGTTCTACTGCCAGCTGGCCAAGATGGGCTTCCCCATGGGCTATCTGGACGTCGGGGGGGGCCTGGGGATCGACTACGACGGGTCGAGGACCAACTTCGAGAGCTCCACCAACTATTCCCTGGAGGAGTACGCCCGGGACGTCGTCTTCAACATCCGCGAGATCTGCAGCGCCTCCGGAGTGAAGATGCCGGACATTGTCAGCGAGTCCGGCCGGGCGGTCGTGGCCCCCCACTCCATGCTCGTCATCGAGGTCTTTGAGCGCATCAACAAGCGCGAGTCCCTCGGCCAGCAGCACCAGCCGAAGGAGAAGCACAAGGTGGTCACCGACCTTGAAGTGCTGCTCCGGAACAAGACGAATCTCGGGAACCTGGAGCGCTTCCACGACGCCCAGCAGAAGAAGGAGGAGGCCCTCTCGCTCTTCAACCTGGGCTACCTCGACCTCGAGAACCGGGCGGCGGCCGAGTCCGTCTTTTGGCAGATCTGCGAACAGATCGCCAAGGAAAGCCGCAAGTCGGGCTACCAGCCCGAGGAGCTCCACGACCTCTCCCGCCTCCTGGCCGACCAATATGTGTGCAACTTCTCGGTGTTCCAGTCGTTGCTCGACCACTGGGCCCTGAAGCAGCTCTTCCCGATCGCCCCGCTCCACCGGCTGAAGGAAAAGCCCACGGTCAACGCGATCCTGGCCGACATCACCTGCGACTCCGATGGAAAGATCGGCAGCTTCATCGACCTGGAGGACGTGAAGGACTACGTGACCCTCCATCCCCTCAACTCGAAGCCGTACTACCTGGGAATCTTCCTGACCGGGGCCTACCAGGACATCATGGGGGACCTGCACAACCTCTTCGGGCGGGTGAACGAGGTCCACGTGTTCCTGGAGGACGACGAGCCCAACGGCTTCTACATCGAGGAGGCCCTCAGCGGCAGCCAGATCGCTGACGTCATCGAGGGCGTGCAGTACCAGCAGGAGGAGCTTTGCCGGCGCATGAAGGCCCAGATCGACGCGGCCACGCGCAAGGACATGGTCAAGCCGCGCGAGGGCGTGCGCCTCCTGGAGCTCTACGAAAAGCAGATGCAGAACAAGACCTACCTGAACATCGAGCGCGGAAAGCCTGCCAAACGGTAGGGACTGGCCTTCAGCCCGCCCGCGTTTTGAAGTCAAGCCCGCCTGCGTTTTAACGTCACGCCCCCCTCCATTTTAAGGTCACGCCCGCCTGCGTTTTGAGGTCACGCCCGCCTGCGTTTTGAGGTAGGGACGGGCGGCCCGCCCGTCCGGGTTCTTCGAGCAGGTCATTCGCAGCAAAATTCCACCGCCCGGTTGACTTTCGGCGGAGGTCCCAAAGGTTGTGGGCACCCCATGCGTTTCCATGCCCTCCCCCATGCCCTGCTCATCGCCCTCGGTTGCACCCTGATCGCGCGCGCCGATTCCCCGGTCTACAAGGACCCCTCCGCCGCGGTCGAGGCCCGCGTCCGGGACCTTCTCCCGCGGCTCACGCTGGATGAGAAGATCTCCCTCCTCGGCGGCGACCGCGACTTCTACATCCGGCCCATCCCGCGCCTGGGCCTTCCCGAGATCAAGATGGCGGATGGGCCCCTCGGCGTCCGCAACTACGGCGCGGCGCCCACCTACCCGGCGACGATCGGCCTCGCCGCTTCCTGGGACACCGACCTTGCCGGGACCTTCGGGGCCTCCGTCGGCAGCGATGCCCGCGCCCGCGGCGTGAACATCATGCTCGGGCCGGCCCTCAACATCAACCGGCTCCCGATGAACGGCCGGAATTTCGAGTATCTTTCGGAGGACCCCTTCCTCGCCGGGCGGTTTGCGGTCTCGATCGTCCAGGGCATGCAGAGCCAGGGGGTCGTGGCCACGGTCAAGCACTACGCGGCCAACAGCCAGGAGACCGAGCGGAACACGATCAACGAGATCATCAGCGAGCGGGCCATGCGCGAAATCTACCTGCCCGCGTTCCAGGCAGCCGTCCAGGAGGGCCACGCTTGGGCGGTCATGAACGCCTACAACCGCCTGAACGGATTCTACTGCACGGCGAACGACTGGCTGAACAACACCGTCCTCAAGGGTGACTTCGGCTTTCCGGGCGTCCTGATGTCCGACTGGGGGGCGGTGCACGAGACCCTCGGCGTCGTCAACGGCGGGCTCGACCTTGAAATGCCCTCCCCGCAGTTCCTGAACGCGGCGGCCATCAAGCCGCTGCTCGCCTCGGGCGCCGTGAGCACGGCGACGATCGACGACAAG
>Ga0302319_10004985_pt1 | contig 26993 bp, 15 predicted proteins | sample Bog_T0_2_FD_203319 | JGI IMG/M metagenome (GOLD analysis project Ga0302319, IMG submission 203319) | Peat permafrost microbial communities from Stordalen Mire near Abisko, Sweden - Bog_T0_2 | ecosystem: Environmental > Terrestrial > Soil > Wetlands > Peat | place: Sweden: Abisko, Stordalen Mire... | reverse complement strand
CGTCGGAAAATTCACTGAGGATGTCCCGCTGTTGTTCGCGGGTGATGAGGTTGAAGCGGGCCATTTCTCGTGAAATGGCGTCCACTTCGCGCGGCTGAAACTGTTTCAGGATGACCGCGGCGCTCTCCGGCCCCAGCATGACCAACAGCGCGGCCAGCTTTTGGGTTTTGTTCAGGACGCCAAGCTCGAGGCCGGCGGTTTCCGTTGCTTCAATAGCGGCTGCCATATATCAGTTTTGTTCCGTTGTTCTACCTTTGTTCATCCAATCCCGGATTGCTTGCGTCATGTTGGCCGGGTTTTCCTTGATCAACCGGTTCAGGACGTCCACGGTGACGACCCCGGGCGGGGTCTCAAACGACTCCACCAGCCGGCCTGGCTGGCCGTGTCCATTGCCGTTCCCGTTTCCATTTCCGTGGCCATTGTGGGTGGCCAGCAGGCGGCCCACCGGCACGCCCAGCGGAATATCCTGCAATGGCGTGCGGTTAAGCAGGCGCAGCAAAACCAAAAATGCCCCGACCGCCATGGCCGGATAGGCCGCGTTGCGCGCCAGATCCCACCAAAAATCCCGCTTTTGTTGTTGATCCAGATCCTGGGTAACCTGGGTGGCAAAATCATTGTTGAAGGGCATTTCCTCCAGGGCGATGGTGTCGCCGCGCGTGGTGTCAATGCCCACGGCGCTGCTGACAATGCTGCGCAGTTTGTCGAGATCTTGCTGGGTGCGCGGCATGACTTTGCGGGCGTCACCCGTGCCTTGCTCAATCTGGGCAATGGTCACCGAGGCGGTCAACCGTTTGATTCCACCCGCCGATTGCACCAGGTCGCTCGTTGTCGCGCCGACGTCGTAACTCACGGTCGAGGTGGTGGTGTGATTTTGCGTGTTGTTGACCGGCGCGCCGCTGCCGGAGGAATTGGTGTTGACCTCCGTGTTGGCGGTGATGCCTGCGGGGGTTGTGTTGGCAGTCGTCGAGGAGTCGGTGATTTGGTCATTCTTGGTTTGCGTGGTGATCACCTGTCCGTCGGGGTCATACTTTACTTCCTTGCGGCTGAGGGTGTCGTAATTAATTTCCGCCGACACCTTGACGACCGCCTGACCCGGGCCGACGACCTTGTCCAGCATATCCTGGGCTTTTTTCGCGAGATATTGTTCCAGGCTGCGGCGCGCGGCCAATTGACTGCTGGTCAATCCGCTGAGCGAGTCATCATCCGTATCCTCCGAGAGCACGTTCCCCAGGTTATCCACCACGCTGACGTGATTGGGTTTGAGGCCTTCAACGGAATTGGCCACCAGAAACCGGATGGAGTTGATGGATTGCGGTTGCAATTGCGAGGTGCCCCGGACGTGGACGAATACCGACGCGGTGGGGAACGTGCTTTTGTCGAGCAACAACCGGTTTTCCGGCATGACAATCATCACGCGGGCGGATTCCACCTCGTCAATCTGGCTGATCGTGCGCGCCAGTTCACCCTCCATGGCTCGCGTGTAGTTGGCACGCTGGACAAAGTCGGAAATCCCGAAGTTGGCCTTGTCGAATATCTCGAAGCCCACGCCGTCGCCGCTCGGGATGCCGCGTCCGGCGAGCTGCATCCGCATCGCATAGACCTTGTCAGATGGTACCAGGATGGATCCGCCGCCCGTGCCGGTTTTGTAGGGTACTTTGGCCTCATCCAGCGCCGCGATCACCTTGGACGCTTCCGCATCCGAGAGACCCCCATAAAGCAGGCCATAGTCCACGCGGGACGACCACAACGCGAGGCTGCCGAGTCCGGCAACCAGGACCAGGGTGGCCGCCATCACATTGAGCCGCTGGGAGGGACCCAGCTGCACCCAGATATCGCGGAGTTGGCCTAAAAGTTTCGACAGGTTTTGATTCATTCAAATTGGGTCCTAAACTTGCATCCGCATGATCTCCTGATAGGAGTCCAGCAGTCGGTTGCGCACTTCCACCATCAACTGAAAGGATACATTCGCTTCTTCCATGGCAATCACTGCGTGATGCAGCGGGATGCTCTGCCCGCTTTGCAGCGCGCTTACGGCCTGCGTGGATGCCGCTTGCTGATTGTTGACCTCGCTGACCAGTTGGCCGAGCATCGACGAGAACGAATCGGTTGAGGGCGGAGTGGCGGCGGTTTGCCCCAATTCCGCCGGCATTTGAATGCCGCCCGTCGAGATCGGCGTGGATTCCGGACGCAAAAGATCCGCGCCTTGCAAAAAGCTGGGCGTGGTCGGATTGAGCGCCGTAATCGGTGTCATTTATTCTTATGGTTGCGTGCGTTGCCCGGGACAAAACTCAAACTTTTCCCATGGAGAGCGTTTCCATCGCCATCGTGTGCGAGTTTTTAGCCACCGCCAGATTGGCTTCGTAGGCGCGGGAGGCCGAAATCAAATCGGCCATTTCCTCGTCCACATTGATATTGGGCATCGAAACCATGCCGTTGTTGTCCGCGTCCGGATTACCGGGATCGTAAATCTGCAAGGCGGGCTTGTTATCCTTTTCGATCTTGGCGACTTGCACCGGGGACATTTGCAGGCTGCCGTCCTGGTTTACCGCCTGTTGCAAGGCTGATTCAAACACCACCACTTGACGCTGGTAAGGTTTTCCGTCCAGGCCGTGCGTTGTATTCACATTGGCAATATTCTGTGAAATGACATCCAGCCGGGTCTGTTCAGCGTCCAGGGCCGCCGAGGTGTTTTGAATGCCGGAAATGACTTGGATCATAACCTTTAGGCGCCCTTCCCGGTGATGGCCATTTGCATCTTTTGAAACATGCCGCTGATGAGCTCGGTTTCCAGCGAATGCGCAACGCCATTCTGGTTCATCTGCATTAATTCATTTTCCAAGTGAACGGTGTTCCCATCCAGACTGCTCGAGACCGCCGTAGAATCCTCCGCCAACGTGGGATTCAGGGAAGCAATTTGCTCTGGATTGCCCGAGGCAATCGCATTTTGCAGGGCCGATTCAAATCCGGGCGCGAGGTCGATGCGCTTGTAACCCGGTGTTTCCAGATTCGCCAGGTTATTGCCGATGGCCTGTCCGCGCAGTTCCACCGCGTCCAGCGCCTTGCTCGCGGCGAGGAAACTCGGTTGATTAAACAGGGCATCAATCATGTATACAATTCTACGCCGCGTTTAGCATTGATGGTGCCACCGGAAAAAATCTTCAAAAACCCCTTATTTTGGAGGGTCTAGTACTGGCGGGTGGGAAAAAATTGCCGATCTGTTGTTCGCTTGGGGGCAACTCCTATCCGGTGCGAAGGCAGTGGAAAAAACTTATCGTGAAGCCGGTGGCGCGCCGCGTTGGTCAGTATCTGTGTAAGCCGGAAGGTATGTTTGGCCAAAGTTCACCGCTAGGTCCGGGAGGCGTCTAATCCGCTTCCGCGGCTTTTCCCTGCGCTGCGGCTGGAGTGGTGCCGTTGTACTCGTGTAGTTTGTTGCGCAGGGTTCGGATGCTCACGTCCAGCAATTTGGCGGCATGGGTGCGGTTGCCTCGGCAATGGTTCAAGGCTGCTAGAATATGCCGCTTTTCAAATTCAGCCAGCGTAGGAAACCCGTTGCCAGAAGTTTCAATTCCCTGAACGGAAGCAGTTTGGGTCGAGTTCCCGGGTCGCGGATGTTCGCGCGTGTGGGTGACCGGCGTTAACCCGAGGTGTCTTGGCTCCAGAAACCCGTTGTCGCCGCAAAGAATCACCGCCCGCTCAATCACATTTTGCAACTCGCGAACATTGCCCGGCCAGGAATGGCTCATCAGAACCTGCCGCGCCTCTTCCGTAAACCCCTTGATCGCAATGCCGTGCCGACGGCTGAAGCGCTGCATGAATTCGCGCTTCAGCAGCCAGATGTCCTCGGGCCGTTCGCGCAGCGGGCTGACGTGAACCGGAACGACATTCAACCGGAAAAATAAATCCTGACGGAATTCCTTCCGTTCCACGCTTTGTTCCAGATTGCGGTTGGTGGTCGCAATCACCCGCACATCCACCTTAATGGTCCGGTTGCCCCCCACCCGCTCAAACTCGCGCTCCTGCAAAACCCGCAGCAGTTTGGCCTGAACGGTAATGGGGATTTCGCTGATTTCGTCGAGCAGGATGGTGCCGCCGTGCGCCAGTTCAAAGCGGCCTTCCCGCTTGTTGACTGCGCCGGTAAACGCGCCTTTTTCGTGGCCGAAAAATTCGCTTTCGATCAAATTTTCCGGTATCGCAGCGCAGTTGACCTTGATGAACGGTGCGCGGGCGCGGGAGCTTTGGCGGTAAAGGGCCCGGGCGATGGCCTCCTTGCCGGTGCCGCTTTCGCCCTGAATTAGCACGGTGGCATGCGTGCGCGCCACTTTGCGGATCAATTGGTGCAAGCTCTCCATGTCCGGGCTGTTGCCCAGCAGGGTGTGTTCGCTTTCGTCAGTTTCCTGGCTGAGCAGGCGGTTGACTCGAACCAGACGGATAAACTCCTCGGCCTTCCGCAAGGTCACGCCCACTTGCTCGTCTGAAAACGGCCGGATCAGATAATCAAATGCGCCGCTCTTGATGCATTCGACGGCGGATTCCACTCCGCCGGCGGCGGCCGTGATTACCGCCAGGGGTTTTTGTGGACGCGCCTGGAGTTCCTTAAGGAACTCCGTGCCTTCGCCGTCAGGCAGGCGCAAATCGAGGAAGATCAGGTCGAAATTATCCCGGCTCAGGTACTCGCGCGCATGGGCGAGGGTGCCCGCAGTGGCCACATCATAGCGGCAGCGACGAAGATAATTTTCCAGGTGACCCCGGAAATTCAGTTCGCTTCCCAAAACTATGATTTTTTCAATCGCCATGTTGCCAAGGGCCAGTTAAACGCCTTAAAACATCCGTGTGCCGGGGTTTGCGCTCAATGGATTAAGAGTTTTAATTCCAATGGTTTGCAATCTGAACCAGCCCCGCAAATCCCCGCCCATCTGACTTTATTCACAAAGGTTACCGTAACAACTTAAAACGATTCCCGTCAAAGCATTGCGTCGTAATCTTATTGACACAATTCACAATTCGATCAGCGAGCAGAAGTTATTCACAAATTTCCAACTTGCCAACAACTTATCCAAAAGTTGTCGGATTTTTTTCGTCCCGCGTAGTGAATAACCCGTGAAGTGCAGAATTTTTTAGAAATAAACCGCCAATGGGAAATTGAAAACTCTGCGGTTTTATTCCGGCGTCAGAAAGACCGTTCAAGGTTTGCCTGCGGCCGAGCGTCAAAAAATGGCTTTTGACTTTGCCCTAGGAAGCGTGGCGTTGATAAACACTCGCCACATAATTCGGTTTCGGGGTGGGAGCGGGAAGGTGATTGGCTGGAACCATGCCCCGGCGAAGCATGATTTGCTGATTTTCGCGATCCAGTAGCAGGATTTTCATCAGCTTGTCTTGAATATCCTGGAACAACGGGGTGATCTCGCTGCAACGGTCGCGTTCGGGTTTGGGTGCTTGTTGCCAAACCATTCGCCGGCTGCGTAATTTGGCCAACAGCAGCTCGATATTCGGCAGCAAACCCCTGCGTTTCTCTTGAAATTCCAGCGGTTGATAATTTCCGTGGCCTGACAAGGCCTGGTTCTCATGCGAGATCAAATGCAGCATCTCTTCGCATAGCAACAGATAGCTTCGTAGTTCAGAAGCTAGTCCATTGATGAATGGAGGGGAAAGCAGGGAATTCATGGGTTCAAGCTCGTTTGTACATTGGTCGTTGCGACCGGGGTTGGGCTTCCGGATAAAACGATGGTATGATCCACGTTTTCTGCATTGGTCTGCCACTGGACAAATTTCAGCCGCCACTGGGCCATATCGAACACAGCCTGCAAAGCTGAGGAGGCGTTGGTTCCCACTTCCGTCTCACGCGCCAAAATGGCATTGTAAGTCTCTACGGCTTTTTCGGGTTGGGCCAATTTTTCATAGGTGACGCCCACCTGATATTGCACCGGCACCTGCCAGTCGGCAGAAGTATCCAATTGCGTCAGGTCATGGTAAATTTGCAAAGCATCGAGATAATCTCCCTCATGGTAGAGTTGGTTTGCGATTTCGTTGCCGACGCGCTGTTGCCAGTAAGCCCAAACCTCCGGATTATTGCGGGTTTTGCTTTTCTGCTCTCGCAGGCAGAGCAGGACTTGCTGCAGGGCTTCCGTGTTTTGGCCCAGGGCTTTCAAGGACTGCGCCAGATAATACCGCACCTCCGGCACCTGGTCGGCGTCCGGATAACGCGTGACGAAGTCTTTGGCTTCCGCAATCGCTTGCTCGTGGTGCCCGATAATGGCGAGGGAGCGGACCAGGCGATACTTGATCTGCGAACGGTTCAATGCCGGGTCGGTGTTCAGCAGCAGCCGGGAATAGAAGTCTGCCGCATCGGCAAATTGACCGATCAAATAATGCGTTTCGGCAATCTCCACCTGCGTTTGGAGGACCAGGCTGCGGTAATAATCCAATTGATCGCCTTTCAGTGACAGCGCTGCGGTCATGACGCTGTAAAATTTCCCCAGCGCCAGGTCATTCAGGCCCATGCGCCGGAAAAGCTGACCCTGTCGCAACAGCACTTCGGGCACTTTAAAGTCGTCCGGCCATTTTTCCATGTACTGGCCGTAGATACTTTGCGCGCGTGGCAGATCCTCCTCGTCGGCAACCACCGTGCCCAATTCAAGCAATGCGGATTTTTGAATCGGCACGGGATTGGTCGCGTCCAGCAAACTGATCAGGACCGGTTCAGCCTTATCCGGTTGCACCATGTTGGCGAAATAAGTTGCCATTTGCAGGCGCGCACTTGCCGAATTGCCTTCAATCATCCCCCCGGAGCTGGCGGTCGGCGGGTTATTCGTCTCGGGAGCGTTGGTCACGGGCGCTGGGGTGGCGTTCGGCGGATTGGTGACCACATTGAAATCCTGGACAATATTGGTATCGGACGGCAGGCCGTTCCAAGCGGTGGCATCAGCAGGGCTGGCGGCCGGTGCGTCGTTGGTCTGTGCTTGTAAGTCACTGATTTTCAGTGTGATGATTGCCAGAAATAAGGATAAAGCGATGCCTCCGCGCCATGCCCGAAGGGCAGGCGCGCCGCGCGGATTCCAGACCCTGTCGTCAACCAACCTCATTTGACGTGATAACTCGCCCGGCTGTCAGAGTTGGCTTTGACGGGCGGCGGCACAAACGGCATGTCCGCCGGAACAAAAACCACTGCTCCCGGACGATCCATCGTATTGGTCCCATAGGACTCCGGTTTTAAGTATTGCGCAATCATCTGCGGCGTTACTGTGAGCAAATCGCTTGCCGTCGTGCCAGGAAAACTGAAATTTCCCCTGGGCATGGCTCCGCTTTGGTCTTCAGTACTGGTGTCCGGGCTCGTCCCCGAGGAATAATTCTGGCCCATTGTGGCTTTCCCGGTCGTGGTTGAATTATCCAATCTAAGCGGCTCGGTGTTGGTTTCGGTCACCGATATTGCCATTTGGTTGGTGCCCGAATTGGCGTCGGGCTTGGCTTGCGCCTTCGCCATTAATGCCAATTCGAAGCGCGAATAGTCGAAAACATTGGTCGAATTCATCCAAATCCGGAGAGGCGGCGGCCCCAGCTTGGCCAGATAGCCGACGACCGCCCAGGCCTCCGGCAGCGGGTAAAAAACTGCGATCAACGCGCTGAGCGCACCGAGCCGCTGACCCCACCGTAAATTTTGCCAAATTTTAATCATGCCTGTGAGTACCCCCGGTTTCGCTGCAACCTTTTTCACAAAAACTCATTATTCGGTTGCCATGGACATACTCGTGTAACGTTGCAATGTCATTAATCGGCAAATTTTTCCCCTGCTTGAGAGTTATTTAAATCTCTGCCGACATAAATCGTTAAAGTTCCGCTGCTTTTGGTCGATTAAGAAATTGATTAAAAGTGCAAAATCAGGTTGCCACCAATCTAAAACGCCTCGGCTTGGCTGAAATCCAATCCCGTCTGGGGCGTTGTCCCTCCCTGCCGTCCCTGAGCAGCATCAACAAGAGCCTGTTGGACCTCGTGTTGAATGAGCAGCGTTATTCCGCCCAGATCGGGGAGATTATCGGTCGCGATCCCAGTCTCACCTCGCGTTTGCTGCGGCTGGTGAATTCGGTGTATTATGGATTGAGCACGCCCGTTACCACGATTGAGGATGCAGTCTTCTACCTCGGCATCCGGCAAATCCGGCAGCTTGTGCTGGTAACCCCCGTCATCGAGGATTTTCAAAAGCTCACCTTGCAATGCGCCTTTCCCTGGCGGGAATTCTGGCAGCACTGCATTGGTACCGGTATTTTGACCCATGAAATTGCCAGCCTCGCCCGGGCTGTGCCCGAGGAATCCGATTACATCGCCGGCCTCGTTCATGATGTCGGTAAGATTGTCATGGCCTGGGCTTTCCCGGACCATTTCGCGGAGATTCATCGCATCGCCATCCTCGGTACTGAGGATCTGGTGGAGATTGAAAGCCGCTTGTTGGGGATTGATCACGCCGAACTTGGCGCGCTCTATCTGGAACGGCACCGCCTCTCCGAGTTGTTGATTCAAACCGTCCGTTATCATCATGTCCCGGAACAGGCGCAGAGCCACGCCCCAATTGTTGCTTCCGTCCAGATCGCGGACTTGTTGATCCGCCATGAAAGATTGGGTTGCAGTGGAAATTATGTTGAGATTTCCAGCAAACATTGTTTTGGCGCCTCCGGCTGGCAGGTTTTGTTCCCGGCCGCCCGTGAATCGGAGCAGTCGATTGCCCGGGCATCCCTGTCCCGCACACTCGAACTCATGCCGCGCATGTTGGAGGGGTTGGTTTGAACCTACGGCTGCCCAGTCGCCTCCCCGATCTTATCCTGCGGTTGCGTCTCCCGCTGCTCTGGCTGTTTACGCTGGGAATTGCCGCCGCCTCGCTGGCCAAAGACCTCTCTGCCTATCGTCTCGGCGATGTCGTGGACGAGGCGATCGTGGCGCCGGCCGCCCTGGCCGTGCCCGATCCCGATGCCACCGCGGCCATGAAGTCTGAGGTGGCTTCGCGAACTCCGGCCGTTTTTCGCGAATACCTGGGGGTGACAAATGTGCTCGCCGGCCAGTTCCAGTTCGCCTTCGAGACTGCCCGGTCCAATTTCATCAGCGCCCTTCAGGACACTTTCCACGCGAGCGTGCTCGATCATGCCACCATCATGTCGCCGGATTTTGGTTATGTGCTCACCGCTTACAATTTCGATCATCCGGATTTGCCTGTGCCGGATTATTTGGCGATGGATTGGGCCTATGGCAAGGATGGCTCGCTGGAGGAAAGCAAGTGGCTCAACGAGGTATGTGCCGTGATGCAGCATCCTATCCGGCCGGATACGTTGCCGCCCGGATTCGTGGTGGGCAACACCGTCCGCCTGGTGCCGGTCAGTTCGTTTGATGAAGAGGTTAGTCCAGCCGATCTGGCCAGTCGTGGCCGGTTGGCGTTCCAATCGCAATTTGCCACGCTCGCACAGGCCCAATCGATCTTCCGTCGTGAATTCGCCAGCGGGAGTGAACCGCTCCTGGCCCGGGCCTTCGCTGCCTGGATCCAGCCAAACTGTCTGCCTGACGTCGTCCTGACTCAGGCTGCCCGCGACGGGGCCGTACGCCAAATGGTTGTGGCGGAGTATTACACCGCCGGTCAGGTCATCGCGCCTCAGGGAACTGTGGTTGACGCAAAAATCCTGGCGGCCATCAACCAAATGATTCAAAGACCCGGCAACGCTCCGGCCTTGTCCGCCGGTTTCCCGCATCAGGTTCGGCCCCCGGCCACGCAGGATAAACCGCCCCTTCCCGATCCGATCAAACCCCAGGCGGCCAATCCAGCCGATAGCGTGATCACCGCCGGCAACGCCCAGGTTTTTTCCATCGAACAACGCCGCCTGGCCATTGCCGGAGCGCTTTGTGCAGCCATCCTGATCGTAGCGCGCCAATTGGCTGGTCGCGGTCGGATCGTGACCGGGCCGGCGACCCTGATGCCGGTGCTGGCATCCAAACTGGAAGTCAGCGACCCTCCTCCCTTGCAGACCGAACTGGCGCCTCAAGTCCTCCAAGTGGTACGGCAGGCCTTCGTCCAGGAATTGGCCGGCCAGCGCCATGATTTGCTCTCAGCCCAGCAGGCTGCCGCCGCGGAAGTGATTGAGTTGGTCCAACGCATGGACGCGTTGCAGGTCGCGATGCAGGAACGGCTTCGTACTTACGAATCACACATTCAAAAATTGGAGGCGGAACTCACCGCCCGCAAGGAGGAGAATCGCCAGCTGATCCGTCTGAAAATCCAGATGATTCGCCAGCAGGTTCAGCTTGAAACCACCCCGCAACGGATCGCGCTGAATTAGCTTTAACTTGTGTTTCCGCCCTGGCTTCGCCCGCGCCGGAAGCCATTAGCTCGTGGTATCTTCCGGCGCATACGCCTGCGCACGCTCTGGCCGCTCAAGTGCCCTGCTTTGGTTAAGGTAATCCGCCCGCAATAGACCATAAATCGCGTGGTCCACGTAATGATCGTGGATCCATTCCACCTGTCGCGTGACCCCTTCGAGTCTAAATCCCAGACGCTCCGCAATCGCGCGGCTCGGCGTGTTTTCCGTGGCGCATTCAATCGTGATCCGGTTCAGTTTCCAGACCTTGAAACTGTGCTCGATCATTGCCCGGCACGAATTGGTCATGATGCCTTTGCCCTGGTGACCGGCATCCAGCCAGTAACCGAACGCCGTCCAACGGTTCACCCAATCCACATTGAGATGGTTGATCCCTCCGCAAAACCGGCCCCGATGCCAGATGCCCGCGTAAAAGCCCCGATTGTTTGCGTGTTGCTGCAGCCAATTGCCGATCGCCCGATCCATCGCCGCCGTTGACAGGATGAGATCCACCCACGGATGCCATTTCCGGACATGCTCGCGATTGGCAGCGATGATTTTGTATACCTCTTCCGTATGCTGACGATCAATCAGCCGCAACTCGGTATCCTCATTAACCGCACGACTAAACATAGATTTTGGTGAGGATATTTAATTCCTCCGCCGCTCGCAACATCACTGGTCCCCATTCACTCCGCCGTGTTTGCCGAAACAGCCGCATGGTCGGATACCATGGCGTATCTTCACGCTCCAACATCCAGCGCCAGTCCGGCGCCAGTGGCAGCAGCGTCCAGACCGGTTTAGCCAGGGCGCCGGCCAGGTGCGCGATCGCCGTGTCCACCGTGATCACCAAATCCATTTCCGTCACCGCCGCCGCCGTCGCGAGAAATTCATGGAAGCCTTGGCCCAAATCCATCACGCCGCTCAAGGATCGAAAATCCGCCTCGTCGCCCTCCGGGACCGGGCATTGCAGGCTGTAAAACGTGGCATCCGGAACCGCCAACAGCGGCAGAAAATCCGACAGTCGCGCGGACCGCGCGGCGTCATTATGATGCGACGGATTGCCCGCCCAAGCCAGGCCCACCTTCAATTTCCTGCCGGTGGCCATTTGTGGCGCGTGGTTCGATGGCGTTTTGAGATAAGGCACGCAGTTGGGGATGGTCGTCGGTGACACCCCGAGAATTCCGGGTAAACTCACCTGGGAGGCCCAAAAATCAAAGGCCGGAATCGGCTCGCCAAAAGCGATCACCGTGTCCGCAATGCTTGAATGGGTGAATAACGGCTTCAATTCCGGGCGACACTCCAGAATTACCGTGCCCGCGAGTGCCCGCGCGGCCGGCAAAAAACGGGCGTATTGGATCGCGTCACCAAAACCTTGTTCCGCGTGCAAAAACAAAGTCTGGCCTGGAATCGGTTCGCCCTGCCAGGCTGGCTGCGGGAATTGGCGCGGTTTGATGCCATGACTGCGCGATTGATTATACTCGCGGAATCCTTCCGCCCAGCGGCCCGCTGTAAGCAGAGACAGAGCGCGTCCGTACCTGGCCAGCGTATAGTGCGGATCCAGCGCGAGGGCCCGGTCATACGCTGCGAGCGATTCCTCCAGACGGTTAAGGTCCTGCCAACATTTCCCAAGATTATTCCAACTGGCCGTATCCTGCGGATTAAGTGCCGTGGCTGCTTGAAACAACCGCACCGCCCGTTCCGGTTGGCCGAGTTGGTGGCACGCATTACCCAGGCTGTAATACGTATTCGCTTCGCGCAGTCCCAGTTCAATGGCCCGGTCATAACAGGCCGCCGCGCCCGCCGGATTTTTCATGTGCAGATGGACAAATCCCAACGCGTTGAAAATCCGGGCCGACTGCGGGTGCGAGACTGCCGCCGCTTCCAAATGCTGTCGTGCTTCCAGGCTGCGGCCCGTGCTCTGCAAGATCATCCCCAACAGAAATAATAATTGGCTGTCGCGCGGATTCTGCCGCATCAGCGACCGGCAAACCCCTTCAGCCTCCGTGTGTCGACCCGCATTATGGAGATCGAAAGCCCCTTTCAAAACCGATTGAAATTGGGAAGGATCCAAGTCTCGCTCCACTGGTTCCGGCATGCGCCGAGTTAGCCATCATCACGCCCTCATGCCAACAAAATTAAATGGATTCTGTTGGATGCGTGAGCCAGGGGGTAGCCTAAAAACAGGTTGGAGTGTTCACTATTGCTAAAGTGACCAAATCTTCGAGTCCATGGTCAAAGACTCCCCCAATGGCCAGCCGGGGCCTCCCGGCCGGCAGGACAAAAGACGAATAAAACCATGCAAACTAATATAATTTTCTAAGCGCCAGTTTATTTGATTCACCGTGTTTTCTTATCCTAAAACAATAAACCAGCGCGCGCGGCCCTGCCGCGCCGGAATAAACTGACTTCGATGGGATGAAAGCGTTCGGACTGGATTACTGGCTCAACCGGTAAAACTTCGTCTTGGCGGAGACAGGATTGGTGACGGTGTTCAAATTGTTCAGGACGACCGGCAGGGGTGAGACTGAACTCCACACCGCGCCCGCCACCAGTTGGGTGCTCGATTGCAGAGTGTAGCCGGAATAAGCGGTGGACCAGGTGAGAACCACATTGGTTCCGGAATGGGCAATGGCCAGCGGCGGCCCGGCCAGCGTGAAGCTGAAAATGGTGCCGTTGCCCGCGCTGCCGCCCTTGGTCGTGGTGCCAAACAAGGTGCTGCCTGCAGAAACCAAGTCGGCCAACGGATCGCTGCCATCATTGCCACCGGTGAAACTATAAAGGCTCTTGAAATTCGAGCCATCCGTATTGATGGCGAATAACGTGCCGTTGGTGAAAGTGCCGCCGGTCGAGGTGGTGCCATACAGGGTGTTGCCGGACAAGAGCAAGCCAGCTTCCGGTTCGGAGCCATCACTGCCGCCGGTGAAAGAATACAGGTTGGTAAACTGGCCGCTCGTGCTGACGGCAAAGACTGTGCCGTAGCCGTAAGCTCCTCCACCAAGCGTCGTGCCGTATAAATTGGTGCCGGACAGAACCAGGGCCGAAAAGGAGGCGAAGCCGTCGATGTTCGTGCCGTTCGACGCGGGGGCCGTGAAGTTATGCAGGACGGTGTAGCTGCCAGGTTGGTTGGTCACGACCGAGAACACGGTGCCTACGCCGTAGCTGCCGCCCTGCTCATCTGTTCCGTAGAGCGTGCCGGCCGGGCAAATCAGTCTGGCGGATGGAAAAATCCCGGAGTAGTTGATGGCATAATCATAACTGTTGTAGGCGACCGGGTTAAAGTAGTAAAGAATTCCATGACTCGCGCCATTGGTGGCAACGGAATAGATGACCCCTTCATTGTAGGGGCCGCCATCCCAAGTCGTCCCATACAAAGTGTTTCCTGACACGGCTAGTCCGCCGACCGGATTATAACCGGTGGGGGAGTCGAATTCGGGAACCAAATTCAAGAGGTTTGTGTAGCCGGTGCCATTGGTGTTGATGGCGAACACCGAACCGCCAATCCCAAAAAGCGTTGAGCCCGACAAGGCTAATCCTCCAACCGGATAACCATTGCTGGGAGCAAAAACATATAGGTTGGTAAAATAGGTGCCGTCAGTGTTAATGGAGAACACGGTGCCGGCGTTGGTTCCATTTGACCCCCCGCCATTCTCCGTCGTTCCAAAAAGTTGGTTGCCCGAGATTGCCAGATCACCATCTGGCGCTTTGCCAAAGTTGGGCGAAAAAGTGTAAAGCGTATGAAAGGCAGGAATCGGATTGCTGTAAACATTGATCGCGACCAGGCCCGTGATCGGCAACGCGGATGCTCCATGCGTGCTTTGGGCAACCAGGCCGGGTGAACAACTGCCGATCGTCCGATAAACGTGCACAGGGTTTTGCACCGTGCTCGTGCCACCATCGCCAAAACTCCAATTCCAGTTGGTCACGGTGTTCCCGCCGGTGTCAACGCCGGGAGTGGCGAATTGAACAGTCAATGGAGCCAGACCGGAAGACGGAATGGTGCTGACGTTGAGGGCCGCATTGGTAACCGTAATGGTCCCCAGGCCGGTCACAGTGAGCGCGGCACTGCCGTAGGTGCTGTACGCCGTCAGGCCCGGCGTAAACTCACCCATCGTCGTGTAAGTATGCGAGGGATTTTGCGCCGTGCTGGTGCCACCGTCGCCGAAAGCCCAGTTCCAGTTCGTCACCGTATTGCCGAAACTCTCCACACTGGGACTGGTGAACTGCACGGTCAAGGGCACCCCGCCGGAGGTCGGTGAATCCGTAACGGACAGAACCGGAGCAAACTGTTCAACATAGCTCACCTGGTCGAGGAAAGCCGCCTCGGTCGGGTCATTGTCGCCGCCGGCAGAAGCTGTCCAAGTCAACGTGTGCGACCCCGGTCCGATGCTGTATGGCCCGGCTTGAACCCAGGCCTGGCTGCAAGAAATGTCGTTCTGGTAGGCACCATCAATGTCGAACTCGTAATCGAAGTTATTGCAGTCATTCTGACTGGACCAGTAAAAAGAAAGTGTTCCCGGTCCCGTGACGGTGACGGAGAGGATCGAGGACTGATTGTTCGTCACTATGCCGCTCTGGGCCGCGTAGGGTGCACCATTGGCGGTGTTGGTGGATTCAATAAACCAGTTGGAGTCGCCGTTGGTCGTCCAGGTCAGGCCGGTGGTGCCGAGGGCGATGTTAAAGTCCAGCGCGGCGGCGGCAGTCGAGCCGGGGTTGGCGTAAAGTTGTGCCACTTGGCTTGACGAGAGCACACCGGAGTAAATCTGGATGTCATCCAGAAGACCTTGATACAAACTGCTGAAAGAAGCCGCGCCCGGATTTGATTGGGAAGCATCAATCTGGCAGCCAACCGCCACGAGATGCGGATCGCTCAGCGGGTTCATGGTGTCAAAATCGGTGGTATTGGGCTGGCCATCCACGTAGATATCCTTTTCACCGGTCGCCTGTCGCCGGGTGATTACTACGTGATGATAATTACCGTCATTCAGGTCAACCGTCGAATTGAGGGTGTTGTCGTACGGCCCGGTATTAAAGCCAATCTCGCCGCCGTCCAAAGCCGCCGGAACGACGTCGTAATGGGATCCCGGAACATCCGCCGCCACAATGCCCGCGCCCGCATAAGCCTCCCCACCCTCATTGCCGTCGTTTTGTGTCGTTTTAAGCCAGAACGAGAGCGAAAAGTCGCCGGCCAGCGTGCTTAAAATGTTGGTCGGGGTTGAGTTATAACTCAAAAAGCTGAAACCATCAAAATAAGCCGCACCGGCTCCGGCCTTCGCCGTGCCGTTGAAGGCCACCCGATCGGCCCCGTTGAAATCCAAATCATAGCCATTGCCGCTGGTGTCCTGGCCGATATTTCCGCTGTTGTCGAAGGTGTAATGTGCAATTAGCGTGGTGCCAATTGCGGGCGGATTCGTGACGGCAAACGACACGGAGTCGCCGGTCTCCAGGATGGCAGCGATGGCCCAGCCGGAAATGGCCTGGTGGGAAACATTGGTGTTGACGGGCGTGGTGGACACAAAGAGTGGGCCGGTGTAGTTGGTGACGTAATCCAGGTTAAACGTGCAGTTCAAGCCGTTGGGCAGCGGCGTGGGATCCGGCCAAACGGTTTGGGAAGCCGGGAGCGGGGCGGGAAATTGAAAAAAGGAAAAATCGTAGTTATTAAAGTAAGTGTTGGCGGTGGTCACGGGCCAGCTCGTCGGTCCTTGCCAGGTGAACGTGGGCAGATTCGGCACGTTGATCGCGCCATTCACCGGGGAGGTAATGAGGGTCAAAGGCATCAGGTTGCTGTTGATGGTGGGCGCGCTCACCTTGAACGTGTAAAAGTTGGTCGCTGCCGTATTGGTAAGCAGAATTGTCCAGATGCCATTTGTGAGTTGCTGCAGGGCGGAATTGAAGTTTCCATAGGAGTTGTCGCCACCAATGTCTCCCCGGCCGCTGATGCCGTTGGTGGTGAGGTCAAAACCCTGCTGAGAACCTCCGGCCGGCCAGCCCGGAGAACTGATGACGTAGGTTCCCAGGGCGGCGTTAGGCGCTACGGTATTGGTGGCCAACAACATGTAAAACTCATAATTCTGCCCCTGGCTGTTGCGGTAAAAATCTATGGTCATCGTAAGCCCCGCCCGGGCGGCAGGCACGTCAAGGAGGCAAATGATGGACGCTAAAAATGTCAGCCGAAGCAGACGAAGGGCGGTGGTGCTTATTGAATTTTTCATGGGAACATGAAGTGGAGTTTGGGTTAGCCGGGATCTACGATACAATCCTGTCGTGCCTGGTGTTAAATTGGTTCTTCCTGACCTTGTTACAAGATTATGTTCCAATCGCTTGATTTTGCAAGCGATTTCAACACCAAAACCGCATATTTCAGAGCCACCGCCATGTTCGGCAAGGACTTTAACGCCCCCACCAGACTCGTGAGCCGGATGCAGCGACACTCACCTTATCAGTGTTAAACCGACAAATTTTTTGAGCCCGTGCTTAAGGACTCCCCCAATGGCCAGCCGGGGCCTCCCGGCAGGAGAAAAGACGCAAAAACCCTTGCAAATCGGCATAAGCTATGTAAAAATCAAATTCAAGTAGTCTTTGGTCGTGGGCAGCAACCCAAATGCGAAACCTGGATCAATTGGTTTATTGTCTGTAATTAGTTGTCAAACACAAGGTTCTGAAAATAAGTATTAAAGATTTTAAACCGCATTCCCCTAATTACATTTCCCCATTATTACCCCAAGTCAGCGAACGTGTGCCCCATTCATGATGCCCTCGATTTCACTCCCTGCACAAAGTTGCACCGGCTTTGCCAATGCTAATCTGTCAACGACGAAGCGGATCAGTTGCATGAATACGATCGTCGAGGGACACTTTCTGGAAGCCGCCAACCTGAAAAACGAACGCCGGACCCAAGATTTATGAAGCACCTTTTAAACAAGCTAACTCGTCGCATCTCAGGCGCGGTCCTTTTATGCCTGCTCTTGCTGTCATGCTCTTGCCCCGCTGCCCGTGCCCGAACCATCACGTTGAGTCTTGAATTCACCCGGCTCCAATATTCAATATTAGATCCGAATTACGCGGGGCAAACCTATTATACCGTCAAACCCTTGATTTCATCCGACGTTCCACCCGTCACTTATGACGAGGCGGATTCTTCCACCAACAATCCAGCCGACACTGCAGCCTTTGGCGGATCAGAGAGTGGTTATGGCGGTAGCTATTACTTTGACATTGGATCAACGCTGAATGCGGCTACCAATGGCGCTTGGACGCTCACAGTCAACAAAGGCGACGTATCGCAGCAGCAATACACCTTTACGGTTTCAGCCACCGGCCTTCCGTTGACGGACGCTAATTTACCGACGATTCAAATTGCCACGCCCCCCGACGGTGATTTTGCTGTTTCAACTAATTCTGCGTTTGACTGGACCGGTCCGGCAACCTGGAGTGAACTGGATCTGATCGCTCGCACGCCGGATTATGCTTTCTACGTGCCCGACTCGCCATCCCCGGTCACCACCAGCTGGAGCGTCGCACCCTTGCCGCTGGGCACTAACTTTTTTCAAGTAACCTATAAGACAAATGCCGCGGCTTGGATCGCCATTTCGACCCCGCTGAATAATCTGTCGCAACCCTTCACCAATTGGGTGGGCGGGGCGAAGCTGGTGGATTACGCTGAGTCGGATTTCGTTACGACCACAAATGCACTCGACTTTACCGCCATTAACAATGCCCTTGGCACCGTGAATCTGAACTGGGCCACCAGTGGCGACGTAAATTGGTTTGTGGAAACCACCAATACCTACCCTGGTTCTTCGGCCGCCGCGCAGAGCGGCAGCGTCATCAATAGCGAATCCTCGACCCTGTCCGTCACCGTCACCGGTCCGGGCACGCTGACCTTTGATTGGTCGAGCCAGGACAATGACCCCGGCCAAAACATGGATTACGAATTTTACATTGATGATCCGAATACCAACGACATTGCCGATTTGTACGGGGGCGGCAATGCGTGGCAGTCCGTCGAGGCCAGCCTCCTCAACAATGAGCCCGTGATTGTCGTCCCGGCGGGACAGCACACTTTGTATTGGACAGTCTTTCCTAACGGTGACGCAGATCCCACTCAAGCCGGTTTTCTAGATGGAGTCAGCTTTGTTTCAGGCAGTGCGCCGGTGATCACAATAAATCCCTTCAGTCAGACGAATTATCCTGGCTACAATGTCGCCCTTTACGCCGCCGCAACCAGCAATCCCACCGCCACTTGGCAGTGGTATGAGGTCGGCTCCGGCGCGATTTCCGGCGCGACCAACGCCTTGTTCACCCCCACTAATTCCGGCACCGCCGGCGTGGTTGGCGGTTATTATGCCGTGGCCAGCAACCCCAGGGGTTCCGCCGATACCACCACCGCCGCCGTCACCTTCGTCACCGCGCCGCTGCCGCCCGCCTGGTCGCGCGCCGTCGGTTCTCCTTTCAAATCAGAGTTTGAAACCAACGTGATCAGCGACAATTACGGTGGCTGTGCGGTGGATTCAGCAGGTGAGGTTTACATTGCCGACCAGTATTTTGGGGATGTTTTTGTTGAAACCAACTTTAATGTTGTGAATACCTTGACGCCGGTCGGAACCAACGGCGGAGCCGCGCTCGTGAAATATGACGCATACGGTGATCCGCTCTGGGCGGTTGGGCTGACCAACAACGATCCGGCCAGCTTCAGTGGTGCCGATTGCGTCGCCCTGGCTCCCGGCAACGGCGCGTATCTGGCGGCCAATCTCACCGGCACGAATTGGTTGGGCGCCAACCGGTATGCGGACAGTGGCAGCGGCTCCATTTTGCTCTCCCGGTTTGACGTCAACGGCAGCGATGTGTGGTCGCAGTTCATCAATGGAGCCAGTTTGAGTTATGCGCTGTATAACGAGCTGGTTTCTGACAGTTTGGGCAATGTCACTCTGGCCGGCAACCTTCTCGGAACCACCGCCTTTGGCGGCACTAATCTTTCAGCTCCTTCCGGCAGCGGATTCATCGCACAATACAATCTCACCGGAAACATCCGCTGGGCACAAACCGTTCCCGATTACGTGTCTGGTCTGGCCGCTGGCGGCGGCCAGCTTTATGCCAGTTTGCAGGCCAAAATTTCCGGCGGGGTCACCAATGTGAGCATCGGCGGTCTGTCCAATCTCACCGACCGGGCGTGGGCCGTCGCCTGCTTGAATGCCAGCAACGGCCAGGCATTATGGTTGCGCGGCGTGGGGGATCAATTCGGGGCGAATTCCAGTGGAGTGACCAATGATATGCCGTTGATTTCGGTTTCTGGAACCAACGTGTTTCTCGCCGGCAACGCTTATGGAAACTCTGCCAGCTTCGGCGGCCTTTCCGTTGCCCTGCCGGGCGGGAGTGGTCAGTATTTAGCGCGTTACGACACCAACGGCAATCCGCAAATGGCTACAGGGTTCGGCAGTCCCACCACCGAGATTTGGGCGACAACCGCCAACACTTCCGGGGTCTATGTCAGCGGCGACTTCGATAATTACTCCAGTTTCGGCAACTTTGTCATCGCGACTTCGGAATATTTTCCAAGTTTCCTTGGTGACGGTGATTTCACGCAGCCGTTTATGGCCAAATTTGATCGCAACGGCAACGCCCTCTGGGCGCGCAACGGATCGTCGTCCATTTTCGCCAACTTCCGTGGCATCGCAACCTCTTCCGACGGAGTTTGGGGGAGTGGCAGTGTTTTTATCAGCGACATCTTTCACCCGGCCCTGTTCGGTACCAACATGGTTTCCGGCGATGCTTATATCGACGATTTCGGATACGGCATCATCGCGTTTTTCACCCCGGGCGGCGTGCTGGCCAAAATCACCGAAACCACGGCCACCGCGACACCCGTGGCGCTGGTCAATCCGAAGAGCAGCGGCACGAACTTCCAATTCTCATTTGTTTCGGAGTCGGGCTTTACGCATTACGTGCAATATACCACCAATTTGCCCACAGGCACCTGGCAGACGTACACCAACTTCCCCGGCGACGGAACTTTGAAGACGAACTTGCTGCCGCTCTCGCTATTCAGCCCGTCCAAGCAGGTATTCATCCGCGTCGACACTCAGTAAGCTGGATTGCATTAAAAAACTCAGAAGTGAGCCCTAATATCAAAATGAAAACCTCATCCCGTTCCCGCGCCCGATGCCTGTTGCCTCTGCTTGTTTTGGCTTTCGTGCTTGGCCTTTTTGCCGCGCCGGCCGCGCGCGCCGGGTTAACGATGGACCTGAACCTTTTCCGTTTCACCGCCAATGGCACCAATTATTATTACTCGGTTACCGGCAACCTATACACCAACGCAACCCCGGTGAATGCTCCCTTTGGCGATTACTACCTCACCTCGCCCAATTATCCCAACGCACCTTATTCTTCGGCTAATTTTCATTACGATACCAACGGTTTTGTGGGCGAGGGTGGCGGCTACAACTTTTACGGAACTTTTGCTTCGGTGATGCAGGCGGCCACAAACGGTTTGTGGACCATCGTTGTGACCGGCCTCAACTCATCTTTTACCAACACTTATCAATTCCAGGTCACCGCTCATGGATTGGGAAGTAATGCGTTGCCCGCAGTCGTGGTGACGTATCCGTTGGACGGCACGACGAATGTGAGCCAGTACCCGGTTCTAACGTGGCAGGGGCCTACTGGCTTCAATTATGTGAACGTCCAGCTCCAGAATTCGGATGGCATCTACTACGTTAGTTCAAACCTGCCAGCGAGCCAAACCTCCTGGCAACCTCCCGGCACCTTGCCCTATAGCTCGTTTAACTTTACGCCAAATTATAATACCAACGGCACTTCGTTCCTGGTGGCCGCCGCACCAACCAATGGTGCGGGTTTGCCCATCTCAAGCTGGACCTCCACCTGCGAGTTGAACAGTTCCTTTACCGTTGGATTCACCGTGCCTTCACCCTTCACCCCGCCGCCGGGCGGTCACGTGCTGGTGGCGCGTTATACCTGGGCTGGCACAAATACCGATCCTCTGGCGGCCTCCATTGATGTCACCGGCAATGGCAGCAGCTTGGGATTTGGCGGTGGGAGCGGCTCCCAGGGCGGCGTCACCCTGACGAACGATGCTATTGCGGGTAACCGGGCGGTTCAGTTCCATGATGGCGATGGCGGCAGCCTCGGCTGGCTCGGCGTGACGACCCCCGCCCCGGTGATGTGGGCGTTGCAGGGGAGCTTTTCCGTCTCCTGCTGGATCAAGACGACCCAGAGTTTCGGCAACGACAATGATCTGGCCTTTAATGGCGCCGGAATCGTCGCGGCGGACGTCAGCGGCCAGAACAATGACGTGGTGCCGATCGCGTTAACCGGGAGCAAAATCGGGTTCAACACCGGAGGTAATTCCGATGACACCCTCAATTCCAGCAACAGCGTCAACGACGGGAATTATCATCACGTGGTTGTGACGCGTGACCAGGTGTCCGGCGTAAAAACGATTTACATTGACGGGGTGCTCGACTCAACGGATTTCGGCACCACGAACCTGTTGGACACCCCACTTAAACTGACCTTGGGTGCATTCTCCGACGCCGGCAACATCAATCCGAATGATTTCAATTACTATAACGGCTTTAACGGAAACATTGATGACCTGCAGATTTATTCGGGGGTCTTGAACCCGGCTGAGGTCGCCTATCTTTTCAACAATCCAGGCACGACGGCACCCAGCCTGCCCCTCAATGGTTTGGTGGCCCATTACGCGTTTGACAACACCAATTTCATTGGCGCGGACACTTCCGGCAATGGTTACGACCTCGATTACAATGGAAATCCGAATGGTAATGGCGTGTCTTCGAGCACCAATGCGGTGGCGGGCGCAGGAGCAGTTTATTTCGATGGCGGGAGCTTTTTAAGTTACAGCGCCATTCCCACCAACGTGCTGAGAGCGCTGGCCGGTGATTTGACCATCTCGGTCTGGGTGCAAACGACTTTAACCTCCGGCAATGACGGCGATCCGGCGTATTTCGACGCGGGCATTGTGGCGGCGGATGTGAACGGTCAGGCCAACGACATCATTCCGATTGCCCAGACCGGCGGCGGCATCGGTTTTAACACCGGCGGCGCCTATGATGACACCCTGAGTTCCAGCGTGGATATTAATAATGGGGTATACCACCAGGTGGTCATTACGCGGGCCCAGGCGACGGGGGAGAAGAGGATCTATATCGACGGACTCCTAAACTCGACTGACACCGGCACTACGAACCTGCTGAGCGATCCACAGATCATGGCGGTGGGGGCGGCGATTGACGCCTCCCAATCGAATCCCAACAATGCCAACACCGGGCCTTATTACCAGGGATTGCTCGATGACCTGCAAATCTATTCCCGCGTCCTGAATGCGGGCGAGGTCGCCGGCCTCTACAACAATCCGGGCAGTGTGGCCCTCCTCAACCTGAACTTCAATCAGGCATTGAACACCACGAACTTGAATTGGAGTACCAGCAGCGATGCCGATTGGTTTGTTGAAAATACGAACACGTTCAACAGTCTGTCTTCTGCGGCGCAAAGTGGCCCGGTGGTCAATTATCAGACATCCACCCTCACACTTCCCGTGACCGGTCCCGGTACGATTTCGTTTTACTGGCAGACTTCCCCCAATGGCAACAACTTTAATCTCGGCTTCAATCTTGACGGCACCAATCTGGCGAATCTTGGCAGCGGCAATTCATGGGTGGAAGCCGGCCCGTTTGGCATCGGCTCCGGCCAGCACGTTTTGACCTGGGTCGCCGCCGCCAATGGTGACACCGATCTGACCGAGGCAGGCTATCTGGATGAGGTGAATTTCTCGCCCGCGCCGGTGCCCGTGATTACCGTCAATCCAGCCAGCCAGACCAACTATCCTGGCTACCCCGTCGGGTTGGTCGCCGGAGCCAGCAGCCTCACACCGGTGAGTTGGCAATGGTTCGAGGTGGGCTCCGGCTTGATTGCGAATGCGACGAACGCGTTCTTCAGTCCCACGAACTCGGGAACACCGGGTGTCGCCGGTGATTATTATGCCGTGGCCAGCAATCTGTCCGGCCCGGCTTTCACGCTCACCGCCGCCGTGACTTTCGTCAGCGCTCCGCTGCCGCCCAATTGGACGCGCGTCTTCCGCTCTCCTTTCTACCCCGTTAACGGTGATTTTCTTCGTGACTACAATGGCGGCTGCGCGGTGGACTCAACGGGAGATGTCTATGTTGCCAACCAGTATATTCAGAATATAAATGTTGAGAATAATCAGGCCGCCATCGTGGATACCTTTACCGCCGTGGGAGCCGATGGTGCGGCCGCGCTGTTGAAATACGCCGACACCAACGGACCCCTCAACACCGCGCCCCTTCTCTGGGCGGTCGGCCTGACCAACAACGATCCGGCCAGTTATAGCTACGGTCTAGATGTTGCCCTGGCTCCCGGGAACGGCGCTTATCTGGCATCCGAAATCTTCCACACCAATTGGCTCGGCGCCAACCGCTATGCAGACATTGGCGGCGGTTCCATTCTGCTGTCCCGGTTTGATGTTAACGGCAGCAATATTTGGTCGCAGTTGATCGGCGGCACCAATTTGACATATACCAGTTATAATATGATCGCTTCCGACAGCTCTGGCAATGTCACCGTCGGGGGCGAAATGTTCGGCACCACGGCCTTGGGCGGCACAAATCTTACGACCTCGGGCGGTAGCGGATTCATTGCGCAATATAATCCCAATGGAACCATTCGCTGGGCGAAGACCGTTCCGAATTACGTTTATGGTGTGGCTTACGGTGGCGGACAGCTTTATGTGAGCCTGCAGGCAACGGTCTCTGGCGGTGTCACCAATGTGAGTATCGGCAGCCTGTCCAATTTAACCGACCGGTCTTGGGGCGTCGCCTGTTTAAACGCCACCAATGGCCAGGCGTTATGGTTGCGCGGCGTGGGTGATCAATTTGGCGCCAATTATGTGGGCCTGATCAACGATATGCCCTTGATGTCCAGCGCGGGAACAAATGTTTTTCTTACTGGCAATGCCTATGGAAGCTCCGTCACGTTCGGAAGTCTTTCCGCCACTTTGCCGGGCGGGAGGGGCCAGTTCTTTGCGCGCTACGATACCAACGGCAACCCGCAGTTTGCCACGGTGTTTGGTAACCCCAACAGCATGATTTGGGCTGTTGCTGCAAACACTTCCGGGGTCTATTTCGATGGGGATTTTGATGGTTATTCCGGGTTCGGCAACTACTTCGTAACGGCTCCGGAATATGTTCCCAGCCCCCTCGGCAGCCAGTATTTCACCCAGCCTTTTGTGGCCAAATTCGACCTCAATGGCAATCCGCTATGGGTCAAAAACGGCGTTTCACCAGTGTTAGGGAACTTCCGCGGCATCGCAACGACTTCCGGTGGCGTTTGGGCCAGTGGCTTTCTGCTAACCACGAATGAGCTTGGTAACGGCCTCGTTCCCGCCCAATTTGGCACCAACTTGGTGGTCAGCGATGCCACCTTCGTCGGTTCGCCTGTAGGTTCACTTTATTTTACGGTCGGTGGCTTGATGACCAAGATCACCGACAGCACCGTCGCCGCCTCGCCGGTGCAATTGCTCAATACATTATATAGTGGCGGGAACTTCCAGTTCTCCTTTATCTCGGAATCCGGCTTTACGCATTATGTGCAATACCGCACCAATCTGACTTCCGGAGTCTGGTTGAGCTACACCAACTTCCCCGGCGACGGAACTTCGAAGACGAACTCGCTACCGCTCTCGTTATTCAACCCGTCCAAGCAGGGCTTCATCCGCGTCTCGACGCAGTAAGCTGGATCGCCTTTTAACCAAACCCTGAAGTGAACGCTGACACAAATATGAAACCATCCTCCTGTTCGAACACTCGTTGCTTGATACGTCTGCTTGTTTTGGCGTTCGCCCTTGGCATCTTTGCCGCGCCCGCCGCCCGCGCCGGGCTGACGATGGAGGTGGACCTGACCCGTGGCGACTACCAGGGTGATCAATACTATGCCTTTAGTTGCTCGCTTAACACGAACAGCACGGCGCCCGACGTTTCATTTGGGAATTACTTCGTGGTTTCACCTGGTTGGCCCACCAACGCCAACGCTTCGGCCACGCTGTTCACTTTTGACACCAACGGTTTCAACTCAGTCAGCGGCAACTACAATGGCTTCAGTCTGTTCGACGCGCAGGATTTTAGCGACTCATTCATTCAAAACATCACGAACGGTCAGTGGACCATCTTTGTCACCAATGCCGTCACTACCAACGTTTATCACTTTGCCGTCACAGCCAGCATCGATAGTAATTCCATTCCACTGGTTTCGATTATTTATCCGCCCAACAACGCCATCAACGTAACGAATCAGCCGACTTTTGTCTGGCAAAGCGATATCAACTACAGCGATCAGATACTTTACGGGCCAAACTTCGGCTACGATTTGCCGGTTGCGCAACAAAGTTACACCGGGGCTATTCTCAGTGCAGGAACCAACAGTATTACTTTGGACACTTATTACCTCTCCTCCATTGGGGTGGTGAGTTCGGTGCCAACCAATAGTGTTGGGAGTCCTTTATCCGGCTGGGTTTCCACCTGGCATGTTTGGGATTACGCCAATGTACAATTTGTGGTCGGCAGCCAGGTTTCAGATTTTAATTCAGACCTTGGCACCACCAATTTGCCTTGGGCCACGACGGGTGACTCGGCTTGGTTCACCGAAACCACCAATACCTACAATGGCACCCCGTCGGCCGACCAAAGCGGCAGTGTGACGAATGGCGAAGCTTCGACGCTTTCGGTTGTCGTCACCGGCCCCGGAACCCTCACCTATTATTGGTCCAGCATCGCCAACGATTTCAATCAGGGATTCAGTTGTGAGTTCGACGTGGATGGTAATTATTCAAATAATATCACCGGCGACACGGCGTGGTATCAGGATGGGCCTTACTTGATTGGCCCCGGCCAGCACACCTTGAGCTGGACGGCGTATGCGAATGGTGACACCGATCCGACTGAGGCGGGTTTCCTCGATGGCGTGAGTTATGTCGCTGCGCTAACGCCCACCCTCACCGTTACCAACTCGCCCCAGAGCGGAGCGCCACCTCTGACGGTTTACTTTACCAGTCCCGCAATGGACAGCTTCGGCAACACCGTGACCAACTGGCTTTGGACTTTTGGCGATGGAACGACCAGCACTGCTCAAAACCCCGTCCACATTTATACCAACTCCGCCACTTACAACCCCAGTTTGATGGCTTATAGTACCTTTGGGTCCACGCCGTTGATTGTTAGCGGTGTTTCCTCGGTGACTGTTTCTCTACCCACCCTTGTTGCCTCCGCCAGTCCGCAGTCTGGCGTTTCGCCCCTGACCGTGGAATTCAGCACCCCGTCTGTGGATAGCGACGGCTTTACTGTCACCAATTGGAGCTGGAATTTCGGAGATGGTGCCAACAGCACCGCCCAAAGCCCCAGCCACACATATTTAGTCCCCGGAGTTTATTCGCCGACCGTGGTTGTTCGCAGTACTTTCGGCTACGATTCCATCATATATTATTTCGGAAGCATCACGGTAACTAACCTTCCCAATCCTGCTTTCAATGTCGTTCATGGCTTTTCGTCTGGAACGGGCAGCTTCTATATCACCAACAGCGATGGAGCCAGTCCCGATGGCGACCTCGTAATGCTTGGCAAC
>Ga0302319_10004984_pt1 | contig 26993 bp, 26 predicted proteins | sample Bog_T0_2_FD_203319 | JGI IMG/M metagenome (GOLD analysis project Ga0302319, IMG submission 203319) | Peat permafrost microbial communities from Stordalen Mire near Abisko, Sweden - Bog_T0_2 | ecosystem: Environmental > Terrestrial > Soil > Wetlands > Peat | place: Sweden: Abisko, Stordalen Mire... | reverse complement strand
TGGCGTTCGTTAGTTATGAGGCTGTTCGCCTCTGGTGGTGGGGTGGTAATTGCGGAGTAGTGGATTTTGAAAAAATCTCCTGACCCCGTTCGATTCCGACCTCCGCCTCCATAATTGGGCGAATTGATGTTTTTTTGCTGGGGAAAGAGCGATGAAAGCGGCTAATTTTCGCAAGCCGAATGCGGGATCCATTTCGATTCAGCCGAACCATTCGTAAGTTCTTAATTTATTGCTGGCCTTGACACCATTATTCGAAGCTCAAAAATTGGCGGACAAAAACTTCACGCCAGCATTGACCAGCCCACAGCCTTGGCATGAATCTGAAGTTGCGGACGCAACTCGGGTCGGGTCGCGTAGAGGAGTTGCCAGTGACGCCGCTTGAGCGGCCGCCACAAACTGGGATAAAGATTCCAGTTCAGCAGGGCCAGTAGATTGGACTGCGGGTTTGTCAAGACCTTCGGCGGCCAGTCCGTTCCTTCGGAAAACTGGATCAGCAGACAGCCGTCAACTTCCTTGAGATCATAGAAATCCTGGCGGGCATTTAATTTGAGCAGTGTCGGCAAACCGCGCAGCCAGCAGGCGGGTATAGTTTTCAATCCCGGCAGCGGTTTTCCCGCATTCTCCCGGAACAGCCGGTTTGCTTCCCACATCAACACCTGCCGTTTGGTTTTGGGCGCGCACAACTGGACAGTCGCGCGCCAGATTTCCACCGACATGAGCTGGGGTGCCTCAAACTTTGCCATCATTTGAACCACGCCGGCCACGGAAGCGGCGGGAGGAAGCGCCGGCTGTTGCCCGGCGATTTCCGCCAGCACCTGTGCCAGTGGATCCGGCGGCTTCACCGCCGGCGGCGGCGGATCAACCTTCACAAACCGGGGCACCAGCCACACCGGCTGCAACGGATGCACACCATTGGCCAGCGATACATAAGCCTGAAACGCCTGCAACCGGGCCAGCGCACCCGGCGGACAAACCGGCACAATTTGACGCCCGATCAAACTGGGAATCAGTTCCAGCAGATCACTGTCGGAAGAAAACGATTTTCTTCGCTCGATGATTTCGCGCTGGCCCATGATCATGGCCATCAACAAATCGACCTCCGGCTCGTGCGATTGCATGGCCAGGATATTTTGGAACCCGGCGACCAATGCCTGCCGGAAGCGTGAACCCACCATCTGGTCCAATGCCAGAAACCCCTGCGTGGCCGCGATGACGAACGCGCCCCGTGAACGCAGTGTCTGAAGATTCTCCAAATCGTCAAATCCGACCGCCAGCGGGTATTCATCCATGACCAGTCCGCACAATGGCCCCGCCAGGCGGCGTTGTGCGCACTGATAGAAATCATTTTTTACCAGCCGGAAGATCAGCCGGGTCAGGGCCGGTTCGGTGAGGGCGTTGAGGGAAACGATGACAACGCCGCCTTGGTTGACAACCAGCTCGGGTTGGAAAACAGGACGGCCATTGTTGGCAAACAACAATCCGGCGCGGCTGCTCAAGAGCGGGTTCAGGACGGTCAGCAGGATGGATTGAACAATGCTCCGGGTCCGCGAATCCAGTTTCTGCCACAATGTCACCGCATCAAGGGACTGCTTGATTTTTTGGGTGATGGCAGCGGGCAGACGACTGACAGCCGCCACGGATTGGGCGTGCTGAACCAGTTCGTTGACCGGGGCCGGGTCGGCCTCGCTCCCAAAGAACCACACCCGCATGAACTCAATGGCCGGATCGAAGGCGATTGGAGTTCCCTTCACCACCAGTAAGGACAAGGCGGCTTCAAGCATGGTTGCGCACATGTTGTCCCAGTAGGCATTGTCGCCGCCCAACGGGCCGGCACCCAAAACCAGGCGCTGGGCCATGGCCGCGACGTCATCGAGCGTGCATAATGGAGAAAACAGATCGTAACCCAGGACGCCGCCGGGAGTCAGGACTTGAACCGAACGCCGGGCTTCCGCCGCCAGTTTTTGTATTCGCAAGACGGTGTCATCCTGTTTGCCATCCAGGATGAGCAAGCCGACGGGCTGGCCGCCAACCCGCGCTGACAGCAACTGACCGAGCATGACATTGAGGATTGAGGTCTTGCCCGCGCCCGTGCCGCCGATCAACAACAAGTGCCGCAGCAAGGTGGGCGCATCCAGTTCCAGTCGCAATCCCGCTGGTTCATAACAGTCCAGCCGCACCAAGAGGGTCTCGTCGTCGAAGAAGGATGAATTCATGTTGATGTGTTTGGCGAAGTATTAAAATGTCCGGCGAAACTGTTGCTGGAACAGCGCCGCCGGATTGCACTGTCTGCCGGATCAAAAGGGCACGGCTTGTTTCACCGCTTCGGGCAATTCCAGGGGTTTGGGTGGTCCCACATGGTGCGGGATGAAATGCACTGCGTCGCAGACGAGGGCCAGTTGGGTTCTGGGTTGCCCGTCCTTTTCCCATTTTTCCGTTCGCAGCCGCCCCATCACCACGACCTGATCACCCTTTTTGTGTTGTCCCGCGGATTCAGCCCAGCCGCCAAAGACTTTGCACGGCACGAAGGCCGTCTCGGTTTGCAGAACGCCGTTCTTGTCCTTGCACTGGCGGTTGCTGGCGAGGACGAAGTGACCCAGGCATCCGCCCGAGGCGCCGCGGTTGAGGACCGGGTCATGGACCAGGCGGCCCGTGAGTGTGATGGTGTTGATGTCTCTCATATTGGTTGTTCCTTTTGGTTGTCCGCCGGTTCATCCGGCGTTGATTTCAGATTTTTTGTTTGGCGTGATTTTGAATTCTTCACCCAGCCGGCGGCAGGCGTCACGGATCGAACGCCGCAGTTCCTGCCTCTGCCGCCGGGTTCCGGCCGGTTGCACAAAGCGCGGAAACTGCTCCCGCCAATGAAGCAATTCCGGAAGTTGCGAGGCGGGGATTCCGTGGGAAAGTTCCCAATAGAGTTTCCGGCGAAACTTGGCCAGGGCCTGCCCCTCGCTCCGGCCTTGCCGCAGTTGCGCAATGGAATCAATGAGCGAGCGGATGATGCCTTTCAGCTGAAACTTGAACGCCATCGGGCTGGACAGGTCGTCCGGACGCGGCCGCCGGTATTTGGCCGTCAACAGGGCTGCTTGCACAAACGCCAGTCCAGACATGGTCTGAATATCCAGGCGATGCAGATAAAACGAGGCGTGAGCCGCCAGCGCCTCAAGCTCCGCATCGCTGGTTTCACGGATGTAATGGTTGAGCAGTTCTGATTGGCTCGGGGGACGGATTTGGACTGCGTTGTTTGAGAGCAGGCATGTATCATTCATGCCTTTATGTTTGACGCGTTTTGATCCGGCAGAGGCCGGGTCGGGGAGGTTCAGGATTTTCGGCCCCCAATGGATTTTATATTCCACCAGATCAGATAAATGCCCAGGGCAATCAAGGCCACGCCGGACATGATGGCCGCGCAGAGCAGGCAAATGCGCGCCGCCTGCCAGAGTTTGCGGGATTGCAGCATCATTGCGGCAAGGCCCGGGCAGAGCCACGGAAGAATTCCGCAGCTGCAAAAAACGATGATCAAAATGCGATGGTTTTCGGTCACGAATTCATGTTTGGCGCGTTACCGTCCGGCGGTGGTTTTCCAGTCACAATCCAGCTTGACAAACGGTAGCGTTTTGCTACCTTTTGACCATGAGTCAGCCAGTCAAAGTTTCGGATGCGCTGCTGCTGGACGCCCGGTTGGCCGGCGGCATTGTGGAACGGTCCATCGCCGGGCAGATCGAATTTTGGGCCAAAATCGGACGTGCCCTTGAGCCGCTGTTGCGCGGGGATCATGCGCTGGCGCTTTGCCGGGCCGGCCGCGTCAAGCCGCTCTCCGACTGTCTTGAGTCGGTGGATTCCGCGGCGGGCCGGCAGCGGGTGTTTGAACATTTGCAGACCATTCCCTATCCCCATTACGAAGCCGCATCCGGATCGCCGGGCTGGCTGGTGCGAATTGAAGCCAACGGAAAACGCGCGGTGGGACGGTTCGTCAACCGGCAGTTCCAACCCATCAAGCATTCCGCAAAGAAAAAAACAAGGCTGGCTTTAGCACACGCCCAAACGTGAAAAAGCTCCCGACGAAAGCATCCCCTTCGTGGAACATTCCCGATTTGGACAAGCGCCCGGTGATCGTCGTCCTGGCGGGGCCGAATGGGGCGGGGAAAACGACGTTTTACGAAGCGCATCTGAAAGCCAGCGGCCTGCGTTTTCTCAATGCTGACATCCTGGCTGGCGAATTGGGGATGGAGGCGTATCCGGCGGCTGAAGTCGCCACCCGATTGAGGCGGGAATTTGTAAGCCAGAGGGAGAGCTTCATTTTTGAAACGGTCTTCTCCGATCCGGCGGGGGACAAGCTGGGCTTTTTGAAGCGGGCGGTTCAACAGGGTTACAACGTGGTGATGTGCTTTATCGGCATCGCCGGCGCCGGCCGCTCCGAAGAGCGGGTTGCCATGCGCGTCAGCCAGGGTGGCCATGATGTGCCGGGCGATAAACTGACCGCGCGGTTTCCGCGCACCATGGGCAATCTCAAACAGGCCATCCGGGAGCTTCCCTGCGTTTTCGTTTTTGACAACGACGACTTGCCAACGCCATTCCGTCTGGCGGCGGTGTTTCAAAATGGGCAGCGGAAGTTTCTGGTGAAACCGGTTCCAGACTGGCTGGAACCGGTGCTTTGAAAAAGGCTGTCCTGTATGCTGCGCAAGGCGGGTGCGGGTTGCCAGAGTTTTCGGGAATGCAGCATCATTGCGGCAAGGCCCAGGCAGAACCACAGTAGAATTCCGCAGCCACTGAACAAGGCGACAACCATTTGGTTGTGCCGCCGGAGGGGCGGCGGTTTTTCACTCATGGATTTGTGTTGGTGCGTTACTGGCCGGAATCAGGTTCAATTAAAACCTGCCCTGCTGATGTTTCCATGATCCCGTTTCTCAAGCTTGACACGCAGCTTTTGCAAGACCTCCTGCTGAATCTGACGGATGCGCTCGCGGGTGACGCCTAAACGGTTCCCGACGGCTTCCAATGATTTCGGCTCGCCGTCATCCAGCCCGAAGCGCATCGTCAGAATTTTTCTTTCCCGCACTTTCAACGTGCCGAGAACCTCGCGGACCAACGCCATGTCGGTGGCTTTGACGAGCCGATCGAAGGGCGCGGCGGCGTTGACATCAGCAACCACTTCCGAAACCGGGGTTGCATCGTTGTCCCCGATGGGCCCATCCAGCGACACCGGCACCCGCGCCGCTTCGCGGTATTGCCGGACACGACGCGCATCCAGTCCCAGGTCGGCGGCAATCTCCTCGTCGGTCGGTTCCCGGCCCAGCATTCCGCGCAACCCCGCCTCGGTTTTCCGAATGTGGGCCAGCCGGTCCACGACATGGACTGGCAGCCGGATGGTCTTCGACTGATTCGCCAGCGCCCGCTTGATGGACTGCTTGATCCACCACGAGGCATAAGTCGAGAGCTTCGCCCCTTTTTCCGGGTCAAAGCGTTTCACTCCTTTCATCAGGCCGAGGTTGCCTTCGTTAATGAGGTCCAGGAGCGGCAGGCCGATCCACTCATACTCGCGGGCGATCTTCACCACCAGCCGCAGGTTGGCGTTGATCATCCGCTCGCGCGCCTGTCTGTCGCCGCGCTTGATGCGCCTGGCAAGCGCAATTTCCTCCTCCGGCGTCAGCAGCTTCACCTGGCCGATTTCACGAAGATATAGTTGCAAGCAGTCGCCGTGCAGCGATTCCCTTGGCGGCGCTTCAGTTCCAGCGGATGCCGATGCCGCCAGTGGAGTTGTGCGACGAGTTTGCGCCGGTCGTTTTGCGAGCCGTCGTTTCAAACGCGGCTCAACCAACCGGTGGCGCGGCGGAGCCAACTTCTTTGTCCTGGATCTGTGGATTTGTTTGCGTGCGGCTTTCATGTGGACCCTTGATTGGACCGGTCAGCCCAGGAACATGAATTTATCCTCGTCCACGTCCTGGTGGTGATTATCGATGCGCGCCTGGATCAGTTTGCGGATTCCCTGGATGCTGCGAACCAGCGGAAATTTCCCCAGCATCTTCAGGGTGTCGGCGATGACTAGTTCCCGGTTGGGAGTGTCTTCGGCGATCAGGTTGTTGACGATGCCCTGCACTTGGCGGCGGGTTTGTTCGTGCCGCAGGCTGACGGACTGGTCGTAACTCGCCAGCAACGCCGGCAGGTTTTCCTTGCGGGTCAGTTTGACCGCCAGATCAACCGCCGCATCTTCGGTGAGACCGGCATTTTCTCCAGCGAGGAGCTCGCGAAAGACGGCTCCCGAGAGCCGGTTGTAGGTAAGGCTTTTATCCCAGTTCAGGGCGAGCACCTCGCGGAACAGGACCACGAGGCGGTCACGGAGCGTTTGCGGCAGTTTTTTGTTCATGATTTTTTGTTTGATGCGTTATTCTTAAAATGGGTTCAGCTGGCTGACGATGCGGCCGGTGGTGTCCAGTTCCGTCCAGCCCGGATGCAGGTCCGGCCAGACCGAGGCCGGCCTGGTCGGGCGCTGGAACAAATGCGAGTCAAACTGCAACTGCGGCCGCATTTGATGCAACGCCAGGCCGTCCATTGACAGTGCGCCCTCCAGATCGGATCCCTTGCGAAAAGCGATGTCATTCCACAGATTGAGGACACCCATCATCCAATCGAGTTGCTGCAAGTAATAGCTGCGCATGAATACCGGACCGAGCGCCTGCTCGGATTCGGACAGCTGATTGGAAATGCGGAGATTGCCGCCCAGCCAGTTGCATGTCAGATGCGTCGCCAGGGGATACGCCTGAAACTTGGGGTCCCTGGCAATCCACCTGACCAGCCGCATGAAGTTGCTGTGGTAAGGTTCGACCCGCTGATAATAATTAAACCCGCGAATGGCGGCGTGCCGGGTCTTGAGCGTGTATCGGGTCAGATCCCCCGGCCGCGCCAGTTCCATCCGCCAATGGGTCAACACGAGCGCAAAGACCATGGACTGCATCTCGATGGGCAGTTGGAACGGCAAACCATCATGCGTCACCGTGCCCCGGGCCAGACAATGACGGAACGCAAAAGTTTCCCGGTCACAGGCCAATTCGTCTTTGAGTTTGGCGTCCAGGGTGGCATAAACGTAATTTTGGGATTCGCGGGCGTGAACGGTTCGGCCGTCGGGCAGGGTCATCGCGCCCGAAACGGCATCATAAAGCATCGCCTCATCCATCGGCGTCTTCAGGCGTTTGAATGGGTAGCCCCAGTAGTTGTCTGAAGTTTCAAACCGGATCATCGAACCGTTGGGCTTGGTAAACTCGTCGAGCATGGGAAAATTGACGCCGCCGGTCAGCGGCAGGATGTCCGCAAAGATCGGCGCCGGCAGGTGCGCCATGCCCGACAATCTGGCGTCCGGATAGAGGTATTCCGCCGGGAACAGTTGCGCCGGCCCGTGGCTTCTGGCCAGAGCCGACAGATAATTGAAGGCTTTGTCCAGGGTGACGTGAGGCGTCAGGCTGGGGCCGACCTGGGGCGTGACAAACACGATGGTGGTGTGAACGCCTTGAAGCACCCTGGGTTTGATGGCATGCCACAGGTCATGGTTGTAGCGCAGAAGCCGGGCGTTGATGGCCATGCCGCGCGCTGGTGTTGCCGACTGAAACCATGGAGACTTGGCCAGGTCGGCATGTTCAACCGGCAATTTGTGCAGATACGGCAGTTGTTCCCGGTAACAAATCTTGGGGTTGTATTTCCAATTCCTCAAACCGTCGATGCCAAATCCCCGGCCAATGCTGGCCGGGAAACATTTTTTGATCTCCCAGCCTTGCGGCATTTCAACGTTGGTGAGGCTGCGCGCCCGTTCGCGGGGAATGGCGCAATTCAGCACGTGGCCGTTGTGATCCGGTGTTTGCAGGAATCGCTCAAACACCTTTTGGTTGGCTTCATGCCGCGGCAGCACCGTAGCTTTCCATGTTTCTTCCAGACTCGGCTCTTGGTTTTGGTTGTTGTTCATAATTTTTGTCATCTGCTTTGTTTTGCGCGCAGCGCAAAAAGATATCCGTGGCATTTAGAGCGGTTGACGCTATACGGCAAAGTATCCAACATCTTGGCAAAGGATCGGGCCACCATGATCGCGTAACCATTTCAGCCGGGTGGATTGCTGGCCACCCGTTCGAGGTAGCGAAAGAAGTCGCCAACATGAAACAGGGTCTTGCCCCGGCGGGTGCCGGGCTTGCGCAGTTGCGCCACGCGGACATGCGGCCGGGCACCGCCGCCCGGCGCGAGCAACATGTAAAGGTGCGTGTGCTTCAGACCGGTGTGCGGACACACTTTCCCGTTGGGCGGGATGGCCGCGTAAAGGTTCGGGTATTCGGTCTGGCCTTCGTGAACGTTGGTTTCAATTTTGTTCATATGCCAATGTGTTTGGCATATTATTTTTCGCCCCCATGAGAATCTCCTCGCGCGAAAGGCGGCGGGCCCGGCTGCCTTTTTTGGGCGGCATTTTGAACCAGGCTTCAACATCCGTGTCCAGTTTCAGCCGCTGTTCGGGCGTCAGGTATTTGTCCGCCAGGGCTTCGAGATGCCGGCGTCCGCACTCCCAATTCAGATACACCTTGTGGTTATTACGATACGGCCAGACCAGACAAATCTGGGCAAAATCCACCCCGGCCTTCTTTTTTAGTTTATCCCACAATCTGTGAAATTCATCCGGATTGAGTTGTTGCAGACGGGGGCAAAAGTATTTGTGATCTTTCGGCAGTTTCTCCAGATGCGACAACACTTCAACGGGTAGTTCCCGCCGGTAGAATAAATCGCTGTTCGGGTGGCGCAACGGCAGATGACCGGCTTGCAGATCGTCCCAACTGAACAACCGCGCCTTGGCGGGCAGGATGCCGGCGTGCCAGGCCAGATGAATCAGCGTCACCCATTCGGGCTCGATTTCGGCGGCGGCAGCGATCAAGTTCTCAATGTCCCTTGGTTCCGGTATTCGTTCAGATTTGTATTGCATAAGTCATCCATGGTTCGGGCGGTGGGACCACACGTCCGGCAACCGGTCGAGGTATTTTCGCCGCAGCTCCATGAGGCGGGAATCCGCGTCGTGTTCATAATGCCGGGACGCCGAGTTCGAGGTCTGCCCCATCTCCAGCTTGGCCTGTTCGAGAGTGGCTCCGGCGGCCTGGAATAGAACCCGGAAGGTGTGGCGGAATGAATAGAGGGATTTGCCGCAAAAAATCTGGTTGCGTCCGGTGCGGACCGCCTGCCGGTCAATGCCCGCCTGATTCAACAGCTGATTAAACTTCGCCGCCAGCAAGTGACGATCACGACTGGCCAGCAGCGGACAAAGAAAATCTCCGGGCTGGCCCGGTTTCGCCGCGAACAATGCGGCCAGGTATTTGACCAGACTCTCATGCAATGGTCGGAGGTTGGTCTGACCGTTGCGATGGCGTCTGGTTTTACCATCCTTGATCTGGATGATGTGCCGGTCCAAATCGATGTCCTGACGGCGGACGCTCGCAGCATCGGCTGGACGCAATGAGGTGTAAACCATCAGCCGGATGAACGTCTGCCATTGGTCGCCTAATTCACCCCAGGTTGATGCCGTCGCCAAAATCTTTTCCATCTCCTCAATGGAAAAGGGCAGACGTTCCAGATGGGTCTTTTGCTCCTGGCCAAGACCGGCACCGGCATTCACCCCGGTCAAAAGTTCCACGTCGCGCCCGATCTTCATCAAGTAGATCACCTCGGTGTTGACGGTGGCCGTCGCATAACGTTCGCACCGGCGGTGCCGGACATAATCGGCGAATACCTCTGGACGCAGTGCATGGATGCTCCGGCCGGCCGAGTTGCCTAGCCGCACCAGCAACCGTTCCATCAGGGCACAGAGCAGTTGCACATAGTTGCAATGAATCCGGTTCCGGATGCTGTGCTCCCACACCCAGCGCACCAGATACTCCCGGATGCTCTGGTCGCCAGCCTCATTCCGAAACTGACGCGCCTTGCATTTCAAGGCGAGCACCGCCGCCTGCTGGCTCAAAGTATTGTTCATCTTAATTTCCTCCTCCTGCCAAGGCCGGCACCCGGTTGATCATCTGACGCCGTGCGGCCAACACGGCGGGGTCTTCTGGATGATCGTAGAAACGCAAGGTGGCCCGGCTGCGATGACCCAGTTCCTTGCGACGCACCTCGGCCGGCACACCCGCCGCCTGAAGCCAGACATTGAGGGTGTGGCGCAGGGAATAAAGGGTCTTGCGGGCGAACGTGCCACAGCGGGTCGCCACCGGCTCCCGGATCATGTCAATGCCCGCGCCTTGGCAAAGGTCTCGGAACTTTCCTGCACGCACACCCTGGCAACGGTTCGCGAGGATTTCACATAAGAAATCATCCGGCGTATGCGGATGCTTTTTCGCCAGTTCCTTGAGATACTCCCACAGCACCCGATGCAACGGTTTTGACTCCGGCTTGGCATCCGAATATCGGCTGGTTTTGCCGGGCTGCACCTTGAGGATGCCCTTTTCAAGATCGAAATCACCATGGCGCATCCGGGCGGCATCCCCCGGCCGCAACCCTGTATAAATGATCATCAAAACCAGGGTCTGCCATTCTTCCTCTCCCAGGCTTTGGAGATGGGTGAGCAATTGCCGCACTTCCGTTTCCGTATAAGCCGCCCGCGCTTCATAACTCTCCTGTTCCAACTGTAGTTCCGCCGCCGCATTCTCACCTGTCTGATGGGCGATGGCTTTTCCCAGGGCGCGAAGTAGTTTGATCTCCAATTTGACGGTCATGGTGGCATAGCCACGGCGCCGGCGTTCCAAAATGAAAGAATTGAAATGGCCAGGCTTGATTTCACTTAATGGTTTTGCCGCCGCCGCACCCAAATGTTCCAACAGGTTGTCGGCCAGCTTGCTCACCATCCAGATTCGGTTCCGGCTAATGCGCCGGGTGACGCCATACTCCCAGGCCCAGCGCACAATAAAATTTGCCGCCGTTGGCAGTTCCTTCCCGTCCGCCACCCGGCTCATAGCCAGTTCCAGCCGCTGGGAAAATTCCGTCTGGCTGATCTGGTCGCGGGCATGGGCTTCCATCAGTTCGGAAACTTCCTGCGCAACTTTCCGGTTGGACACCGAATAAACGCCGCCCGGTGACTGCAATATCCCGGTCGAAAATTCCTGAAGCCGACCTTGTCCGTCACGCACCCGCCCGTAAAAATATTTGCCCGCCTCCGCTCTTAACGATGCCATAAACGGCTCCTTTTTTTGCGTAAAAATGTTCCCCACAATCGCCATGGTTTTAGCTGGTTTTCATGGTTTTTGAGGGATGATGGTGATCTGTCCGATTTCATAAAATGCCTGTATTCATTGGCTGTTTCTTTTTTGTTTGGCGTGATTCCCAACATTGCAGGGAAGGATGATGAATCGATATTTGACCTGGTGTTCATTAAGGTTTTGATGGATTCTTCCCCGTCCACCGCCCGTCTTTCCCCACAAATGACCCAATTCATCGCCGTGGTTAGCTTGGTGTTCGGGGTCGCCACAGCTTTTGGCGAAGCCAATTTTCAATCCGTTTTTTGGTCTGATCTGATTCATGAGTTTCCTGGATTCGGCGTGTCGTTCAGGGAACAGCGGGACTGCGGGCTCAAGGGATGAATTGCTGGCGTCAGAAACCCGTGCTCGACCAGCGAGGCGTCACAACCGGGAACGTAATACCTGACCACCCGCCGCCGTTTCAGGTATACTAACAGGCCGGCGTTGCTCCAGTTTTGAATGGTTCGCTCACAGACGTCGTAACGCTGCGCCAGCAGTTTCCTGGTAAGAAACGGCCGCTCAATGGTTGGAGTTGTCGCCTCAATATTAGTCATGAGCATTCCTTTCGTTCAGCAACTGGAGCAATCGCCGGCCCCGGGCAGCCGCGTTTGAAGAGTGAAACGGCCATTTGATTTTCATAAGTTTTAGACGCGCTTGATGAAGCCGTATTCCAGCAGGGCGGCGTCGCAGGCCGACACCTCGAAACGCACGACCCGCCGGACTTTGATGAACACGAGCAGTCCTGCGCCCATCCAGTTGGTGATGGTGCGCTGGCTGACGCCATAGTGTTCCGCCAGCGTTTTCTTGTCCGCAAAACGGCGGCGCGTTTGTAATTGGTCAATTGTTTCCATAAGTCTCCTTCCCATTTTGAAATTGCAGCAGCCGCCGGTCGCAGTCTCCGACATCAAAGCAAATCTTTTTGCCTTGGCGCGTGCCCCGGATGATTCTCCAATTCTGCCAGTTTTCTATGGTGCGTGTTCCAACCAGGTAACGTGCCGCCAAACCTCGCTTGTCCGTTGTAACACGGACTGCCGTCCCATGTTCTGATCCGATTTCATTTGCCTCGTTGTTCATGATTTCAGGCGGACAGCATTTTGTCCGATTTGTATCATTTTATCGTTTCCGGGGACGGATTCCGGATGAATTGATGAATATCTTTTCCTGTTCGTGCGGAGTGGGGATCACCTATGTCCTTATTTGCAAGGGGCGGATTTAGCATCGTTGCTGCAAACAGGGGTTCGCGGATCATGGAATGCGCTTGTGTGTCCTTTGGCGGAGGAGAATATTTCAACGGTTCCTTCAGCGTGATCTGTCGCGTCAGCGTCATAAAAATTTTGTTAGATTGAAAACCACTCCTCGGCGGTGGCGCGGGAGATGGCGGCCCGCGACTGGTAATTCTTTTTGATCATCTTGGGACTGGTGCCGCATTCTTCGGCAACCTTGCCGATGTCCTCGGTGAGAATCAGCCGGTAGGTGATGTAGCTATTCCGAAACGCATTGCGCCTGTAGGGCACACCGGCTTTTTCAATTACCCGCCGCCAGGCGCGCGTGAGCGAATTTGCGCTGGGCCAATTCACCGACACCCGGCCTTGCTTGGACTCGGCGGGATATTTCGCCAAGCGCGCTTGCAGGTTGGGCAGCAATGGCACTCGGCGCGCACAGATTTTTCCAACGGCGTCGGGAACTTTCAAACAGCCTTCCGCTTCGGCGACCATGACCCACCACAAGCGAACAATTTCCTCCGTGCGGACACCAGAAAAGGCTTTGATTTCGAGCGTCGGGCGGATGAGCGGTTCGCCCTCCGCCGCCAAAATCTTCCGCATTTCCTCCGGCGAATAGATGTCGAACGGTTGGAGCAAATCAATCGCCTGCTGTTCGGAAGTAATCTGACTGCGCGCGTCGCGAAAGTCCGTCGTCGCGGCGGAGGCGTGGAGAATGCCGTGCGGCAAGAACCCTTTTTCCTGGGCAAAATTGTAGAAGGCAATGATGCCCCTGCGGTGGTTGTTCTTATTGCGGGCGCTGCCGCCAAGACGCGCAAAAAACGCGTCAATCTCCGGCGTTTGAATCGCGCTGATCAAGCCGGGGAAAGTTTCAACGAAATTGCCCACATAGCGTTTCACGTCGCGCAAGTGGTAATGCCCTGCACCGCGTTTGGTGAGATGTTGGAGATATTCTTCATACACGCTTTCAATAGCTGCGCCGTGCCGGACGCGCTGGCCGTGGCTGTTAAAAAAGTCCACCGCTTCCTCCAGCGTGCCGGTTTTGAGCCGCTGCTGTAGCTCGCCATATTTCCGGCAAACCTCATCCACTTCCAAGCCAAGGGACTGGCTTTTCATCTGGGCAAGCGTGTAAATGCGCCGGTCTTTTTCGGTGAAGTATTGGGCGCGGGAGCCGTCACGGTTTAATCGTCCGGCGATTTCCTTGGCAAGCGCCTTCGCCTTGTCCAGCGTGTTGCGCCGCTGCAAAACCCGGCGGTTGCCCTCATAGTGGGCGACCTGAAACGATTGATAGGTTTTGGATTCTGGGACGCTGGCCGCGTTGCTGGAATCAGTCGCCGCTGACTTTGATTTTGTCCTGACGGTGACGGGCGCGGCGTAAATGGAAATGGCAACCGATCCGACTGTCACGGTCGCAACCGGTTTTCTCTCGCTGGATGAAACACCAATGTCCATAGCTAGTTTTATGTTTTTTTGGTGTCGCCGCAACGAACACAGGTGATTTGTTTCTGAAAATATTTTCCGAGTCCGCGCGGGCGGGAAAGAAAAGGAACGGAGGGGAAAGGTCGAGGACGCGAAAGAATGTCAGGCGGCGGGAAGTTCCGCGCTGATGCAAAACTGATGCAAAAACCGGCTAGTGCTACGAAACCCTTGCAAACATTGGAGCGGGTGAAGGGAATCGAACCCTCATCTCAGGCTTGGGAAGCCCGCATTCTACCACTGAACCACACCCGCTTTCGTTCCGATGATTGCATCGAAATCCAATGTGCGTCAAGCAACCACGCCGCATTTCCATTTCTACCAAATTTACTGGTCTCTGGCAATTGGTTTGCGTCCATTGGTTTGCGTCCATTCAGGCCGCCGTCTCAAGCCGGTGAATGGCCTGGCGTAGTCCGTGCTCAATCAGCTTTTGCCGTTCCGCGGACACGACTTTACCGCCGCCCAGCTCGCACACGTAAAAACTGTCAATGGCCGCGCCGCGTTCGGTCACGATGCGCGCCCGGACAATGTCCAGCGCCAGTTCGGAAAATGTCTGGGAAATCGCGTAAAGCAGACCCAGCCGGTCTTCGGTCTGGATCTCGATCAGCGTCCGCGTTTCGGAGGCTTCATTGTCAAAATTAATCTGTGTCGTCATCCTCTCGCCGGCATAGGCTTCATAAACCGGGCGAGCGGTGATCTGTCGCGCAATGAGCGCGGGCAGATCCACACCCTCGCCGATCAAGACTTTTTCGAGCAGCGCGGCGAATTTGTCGTGCTGCTCGCGGCTGGCAAGATTGCCGGTTCGGCCGTCATTGACGAAAAATGTGTCGAGCGCGATGCCGTCGGCGCGGGTGAAAATCCGCGCGCCCAAAATGTTCAACCCGGCGGCGCTCAAGGAGCCGGTGATCTTGCTGAACAGCCCGGCACGGTCCCAAGTGCAGATTTTGACGACATTGTAACCGCGGTCCGGTTCGTCCCGCCATGCCGTGACGGGCGACAACGCGCGGTCGTCTTCAAGAATCAACTGGCACATAAAATGATGGACAAGCTCGAGGTCGTCCAAAATGTCCTTCGCTGTGTGAATCTGGAAATACCGCGCCGTCAACGTGGCAAAGTGCGCTTCCACCTCCTCGGCGGCGATGGACTTGGGTGCCAGTTCGCGGACTTCTTCCAAAAGCGACTCGCGTTGTTTTTCCTCGGCTCGGACGAATTGAGTGCCGCCTGACAGCAGCGCCGTCGCGCGCGAATGCAACTGCCAGAGCAGTGAATCCTTGAAGCCGTTCCACAGCTTGTCGCTGGTGCCTTGTGAATCGGCAAACGTCAGCAGCGCGAGCAGGTTGAGCGCCTCGATCGTTTCCATGTGCTCCGCAAAGTGGCGGATGACCTCCGGGTCGTCGAGATCGCGCCGTTGCGAAACGCTGGCCATGAGCAGATGATTTTCAATGACGACCCGCAGTAGATGCGCCGCCGAAGCTTCCAGCCGCAGCCGTTTTGCCGCGCGCATCGCCATCTCCGCACTGACCTTGGGATGATCCCCGCGCTTGTGAATTTCCGATTTGCCCACGTCGTGCAACAGCAGCGCGAGATAAAGCAGGCCGGGGCGCTCCAGCCCTTGAAACAGCGGCGCGTAATGCACATACGGCTCGTTCTTCGCCTCCCACACGCGGTCCAGTTGCTCGAGGCAGACCAGCGTGTGTTCGTCCGCGGCATATTGATGGTAAAACTCGTGCTGCACGAGGCAGGTGAGCTTGCCAAATTCGGGAATGTATTTGCCGAGCAGGTTCACCTCGTGCATCGCCCGAAGAATCGGCGACACCTCGCCGCGGCGTTCCAGAATGGTCAGGAAAGTTTCGCGCACGTGCTCGTCGTTCAGAAAATCGCGGTCCACCAGCGAAAGTTCGCTGCGAATGAGCTGCGCGAGGTCGGGATGCAGTTTCAATCCGCGCTGCTGCGCCTGGAGAAAAACGCGCATCAACCGCCGCGGCTGGTCGCGAAAAATGCGTTTGGACGCGGCGCAAATTTCGCCGTCCAGAAACAAAAATCCGTCCACCGGCTCCACCGTCCGGACGCGCTTGGGCAGCCACGCGCGCAACGAAAGCCGGCTGGGCGCCACCGGCAACAGGGCCATGCGCTGTTCGAGCGTGCGGGTGATGAGGAAAATGTTCCGCGTATGCGTGTAGAGGTCGCGCATGAATTTCTCGATGCGCTTGCTCGGCGAGCGGTCGCCGTAGCCGAGGCCGCTCGCGATGGCGGGTTGCAGGTTTTTTCCCAGCGCGTCGAGCGGGCGGTTGACGTGGTAATGCAGCTCCGTCCGCGCGCGCAGCAGAAAATCATAGGCGGCTTCGAGCTGCTTGCGTTCGGCTTCGCCAACGAATTCCCGCTGCTCCAGTTCGCGGGGCGAGCGCGTGCGGTATTTGAAAAACGCCATCCACAGCAGGTTCTGGAAATCGCGCAGGCCGCCGCAGCCATTTTTGAGGTTCGGCTCCTGCATGCAGGCCGAGTTGCCATATTTGGCGCGCCGCGACAACTGGTCTTCCAGCCGCAGGGCGATGTATTTTTCCTCGAAGCCGTCCACACATTTCGCCACCAGCGTCTTTTGAAATTTTTTGAACAACGCCTCATCGCCCGTGATCAACCGCGCCTCGATGAGCGACGTTTTGGATTGCATGTCGGAGTTGGCGACCTTTACGCAGTCGTCAATGCTGCGGACTGAATGGCCGACCTTCAGCCCGATGTCCCACAACGGATACAGCACGCCGTCAATCAGCCGGGACAAATACGGCAGCGGCTTGTTCGCCGCGATCTGGCCGTCATGGAGAAACATGAAGTCAATGTCGCTGTGCGGATTCAGCTCCGCGCGACCGTAACCGCCGATGGCCACCAGCGCCAGCGGCGGAAATTCCTTCTGCGCCTCGGCGGACAGGCTGCTCTTCGCCGAAGCCCACAGATGCTGCAACAGCGCATCCAGCATCGCCGCCCGGCCCGCGCAGATTTCGCGTCCGCCCGCGCCCGCGCGATGCAGCAACTTCAGCCGGTGCGTCTGGACCTTGAGAAAACCCTTGTAGCATGCAAGTTTCTCGACGGCGGTGCTGCCCGCCGGCAGCGTCAAACGCGCATCGGCGGCGGTCTTAATTTTTTCGAGCAATTCCTGCACGGGCGCATAAATTGCGGGCAAAACGGCCTCAAAGCAAGAAATGCCGCAAGGCGCGGCATTGGATTGGTGGATAACTGGATTGCTGGATTATTGGAAAAAATCACCCATCCCCTCATCCATAAATCCATCAATCCAATAATCCAATAATCCAATTCCTTTCCGCGCCCGCCGGATTTGTTACACTTGGCGCGCGATGCCAGTCCAAACCGATCCTGATGCCGCGCTGATGCTCCGCGCCAAGCGCGGCGACCGTGCGGCATTTGCGGAATTGGTCGAAAAATACAAGCAGCCCGTGATGAATTTCGTCTTCCGCCCGCTGCGCGACGAAATCGAGGCCGAGGACCTGGCGCAAAATGTTTTCCTCCAGGCCTGGAAATCCCGGAGCCGCTACCGGCAAACCGCAAAATTCTCCACCTGGCTTTTCACCATCGCGCGAAATTTGTGCCTGAACGAAATCCGCCGCCGCTCGCGCCACCCCGCCGAATCCATCGAGGAGGCGCACGCCGAACACGAAGACTTGCCGCGCCAGCAATACGAGGACAAATCCCAAATCGCCCCGCCGGATAAATTGCTGCACGGCGAGCTGGCGCAAAAAATCGAGGAGGCGCTCGCCGAATTGCCGGAGGCCCAGCGCACCGCCATTCTGCTCTGCCGGCAGGACGAATTGAGCTACGAGGAAATCGCCGAGGTTTTGGACTGCTCGCTTTCCGCCACCAAATCGCTCATTCACCGCGGCCGCGAAACGCTCAAGGAAAAACTCAAGCCGTATCTGCAGACCGGCGAGTGGAATTAGAAAAAATTTAGTGTGCTGTCTGTGGCAGTAAACTCTGAAATTCGGGATCGTTCTTAATGGAATTAAAATGCGGGTCTTTCGCAGCTTGTGCTGCCAAATCACGCGCAGATGGATTTGTTTGCAAACGCTTTGAATTCAAATCCAGCGCTTCTTTCAAGTCGGTGGTGGCTTCGGATTTTTTGCCAAGCACTGCTTTTAACGCGGCCAAGTCATACCAAGTATCCGGCGAATCCGGCGTCACTTCCGTCATTCGGGTCAGCACCGTTTCCAATTTTCCAAGATTAGCCAATTGGGCAAATATCTGGGCGACATTTCCCAAGGCACTTGCGTTGACATCTTTACTGGCGACGATTTGATCCATCAGTTCAAACGCCCGGTTGGTCTGGCCGTTGGACAAATATGAATGCGCGAGATTCAAGCCGACGGCAAAATTGGTTGGATTGGAACTGAATTCTTTTTCTAGTTGGCTTGAATCCTTTGCGGCTGCCGGTTTGGACTTTTCTAATTGGTCAATCAGCCCCTTGATTTGCTCATTGTGGGAAAACGGCCCGTCTTTTGGTGTGCAATCCACACTGGTTTTGGCAATGAGAATAGCATCGTCAAACCGGCCGAGTTGCATGAGAAAGTTGACATAACGGAAAACCGCTTCCGGGCTGTAAGGACACAGGGCAAAAGTTTGCCTGAAAGCAAAATCGGCAGCGTCCGTGAGTCGCTTGCGTTGCGCGTCATTTTTAGGCCGGTATTCCGGCGGACATTGCTGACTCAACCGCCACGCGTAAATTCCCGCGATGGAACTGCGCCAATGTGAATAGGCGGTGATGTATTCGTTGGCGATGAATTTGGGATCGCCTTTGAAATCCGACAGGTCTTGGCTGGCAAAAACTTTTTCAGCATAAGCGCAGACGTTTGAAACCGGCGTGTCGTTTGCCAGCCAATCGCCGATTTTGCCCGCCAATTCCTTTGACCAGAAATCTTCATCTTTGTGGATTTCATCCGCCGGCATTTCGTTCAGCGGCTGGCGGTTCAACTTCATCAGCAATCCGTGCGGCGAGAGATAAGGATACATCCAGTCCAGCGGAAAACTTTCTTCGTAGTAAAAGTCACGGTCGGGATTCTTGTCGAAGATGCTTTTGGCAATGAGTGCGTTTATTTCCATGTAGGCAACCTGACCTTCAATCTTGGGTTTGCCATCCTCCATGCGAAAATTTTCACCCGGTTTGAGTTGTCCTTTTGCTGCGCGAGCCTGCACATCAGCAGTGTAATCATCAATGCACTCCTGAACTTCGTTGGTTGTCGGAAGCTGAATGCGTGAACCATATTCCTCACGCAAAAGTTCCACATAATTGCCATTGGAGAGCGGATTCTGGCTGATCACGAAAAACGGTTCGCCCGGCGCGGAGCAAAGCATCGTCGGCCAGCCACGCCCGACATCCGAGCCGCCAAAATAAATGCAGCCCGGCACCAGCGAGTTGGTCATTTCCCGCGCTGTCGCCAGAACAAAATTTGGGTCGTTTTCACCGACTGCGTCCACGGTAAGAGCCGCGTCAATGATTACTCCCCAAATGGGACTTTTCAACTGGCCGGTGACATTTGTATCGTGTGCCCGCTCGGAAATATCCTGAAATAATATCTGGGCTACCCCGACGTGCCCCGCTTTGGCCTCGTCAAAATAACTTTTGACGATTCGATCAAGCGTGAACTTTTGCTTCTGCGCCAACGCCTCTGCCTGCTGTTCCTTGGCATTCAAAAAAGCCGCGATTTCAGGCGGCAAAGTGACATATTGGTTTTTGTAGCGATATTCCGCCGGAATCTCCGCTGAAATCGCTTTGATAGAAACAAACGCGGTTGCGCCGACGGTGGCAGAAACCAAAATAACAGCGGCCAGAAATTTTTGGATTTTAGTTTTATTTGTAATCATAATTTCGGTGGTGTTTTGCCAAAGCTAACAATTTATTTCTCCCGCTTCAACAGAAAATCCGCCAGCGCTTCGAGGGCGACGGCTTTGCCCTTGAAAATGTCCAGCGCGGCAAACGCCTTGGCCGTCAGTTGCGCCGCGATCTTCCGCGATTTCTCCAGGCCCACGATGGCCGGATAGGTCGCCTTTTGCACGGCCACGTCCTTGCCCGCCGTCTTGCCGAGCTGTTCGCTGGTCTGCGTCACGTCCAGAATGTCGTCAATCACCTGAAACGCGAGGCCGACGTGGTAGCCGAAGTCGGTGAGCGCGGCGAGTTGCGCGGGTGTGCAGTTGGCGCTCATGCCGCCGAGCCGCACGGAACAGCACAGCAGCGCGGAGGTCTTGCGCTCGTGGATGAATTTTAATTCGCCGATGGAAAGTTTTTTGTTTTCGCCCTCCAAATCCGCGACCTGGCCGCCGACGAGTTGCAGCGAGCCGGAGGCTTTGGCGATTTCCAAAATGATTTGATCGTGCGGATAGCGCGGGAATTTTTTGCATTGCGCGGCAATTTCAAACGCCTGCGTCAGCAGCGCGTCGCCCGCGAGCACGGCGATGCCTTCGCCGAAAACTTTGTGGTTGGTCGGCTTGCCGCGGCGGAAATCGTCGTTGTCCATCGCTGGCAAATCGTCGTGGATGAGCGAGTAGGTGTGGATGCACTCCACGGCGCAGGCAAGCGGCATGGCGTCGGCTTCCTTGCCGCCACAAGCCGCAGCCGCCGCGAGCAAGACGGCGGGGCGCATCCGCTTGCCGCCGGCGAAGAGCGAGTAGCGCATGGCTTTGTGAATCGTGGCGGGCTTGGTCTTTTCGGGCGGCAGGAATTTATCCAGCGCGGCGTTGACGGCGTCGGTGCGCGTGGCGAGAAACTGGTTCAAATTGAATGCATTTGGCTCGGACATGACGTGTTGTTTTAGATAACGGACAAAGCGGGCGCAAGCCAGAATCCAGATTTTTCGATTTTTTATTGACGAATTGGCCCTTGCGTTTAAGCTGATATATCAATGCCAACATGATGAATTCGACATCTTCGCTGAAAAACAACCGTTATTCCGGTTTCACCTTGATTGAACTGCTGGTGGTCATCGCCATCATCGCAATTCTGGCGGCGATGTTGTTGCCGGCCCTGGCCACTGCGAAGCGCAAGGCGCAGGAGCTCAAATGCAAGAGCAATCTCAAGCAGATTGACGTTGCGTTGTTCATGTATTTGAGCGATTACGGGACCATTGCCCGCGATGCCGTCAACACTGGCAACTGGATTCCCTCCCTCGCTTCCGTTCAAGTGGGTGTGTTGACGGTCAATTATTGTCCCCTGGCCGGCACCAACGGCCCGGGATTTGGCGTTGCGCAAGGCACGGCCGCGACGGCCTGGGTTGGCAATAATTTGTCGCCGACGAATAGCGGCAGTTACTTCCTCAACGGATGGATTTATTCAGCCGATGGGGCTGTTACGGGTTATGCAAACAATCAGACTACCGTCGGAGCGGGAGGCTTGTTCGGAAAACAAGACGGCATTCTGCGCTCTTCCGGAACCGTCTTGTTCTCGGATGGCGTGTGGGAGGATGGCTGGCCGAATGGAGGAACCTCTGCCGCTGCCGGAGACAATCTGGGCAACACCGCGAATTTATTCAACGGCCTGGGCGGAAACGCAAATGACATGATGATGGGACGCCTCTGCATCGCGAGGCACGGGATGAATCCAACCAGCGCGCCTTCGTCCGCGTCAACCGCCGCGCCGTTTCCCGGCTCGGTCAACGTGGCCCTGGCTGACGGCCATGTGGAAAACGCCAAACTCGACAACCTGTGGTTGGAATACTTCTGGCACAAGCTTTCCGCGCCGAAGAAGCGTCCGGGCCTGCCTTGATCATTTTGCGCCAGCCACTGATGGAGTGTGGCGTTGGCAGTTTTTTCACGCGTGGCGGGGATGGTTGCAAATCAAAATTCCGGTTCCCGGCGGACATAAAATGCAGCCGGGAAAAACTTTGGATGAGGCGGCAAGTTCGCGGGAAAATATTCTTGTTGCAATAAGGCGGGCAGCGGTTAGAATTTGAGGCTATTTTTAATGAACGTAATGAACGCTGAACTTTGCAAAAAAGCCGCCGAGAAGGTCGGCAACCCCAACGTGCTGGTGAACCTCATCTCGCGCCGCGTGCGCCAGCTCAACGCCGGCGGCGGCGGCGTGGGCCGGCCGCTTGTGGATGTGCCCGCCGGCATGGGCATGGCGGACATTGCGCTGCGCGAAATTCTCGAAGAAAAAATCGGCTGGGAAATGCCGGAGTTGACCGAGCTGGTCCGCCCGCAGCCCAAGAAGCGCCGGAAGAAGTAATTCAGAAATGCCGAAGGCAGAATGAAGAATGAAGAAACAGTTCATTCTGCCAGGATGCTTGGTTCCTCAAAATTTCCTGCTTCGTTCATGCACTTGAATGAAGCGGTTTTTGTTTCTACTTTCCGCATTCTTCCATCTACATTGGATTCATGGCCGACATCGTGACCAATCATAAAGCCCGGCGTGACTATCATGTCCTCGAAACGTTCGAGGCGGGCATCGTGCTGCACGGCACGGAGGTCAAGTCGCTGCGCGCCGGCAAGGGGCAGATCACCGACGCCTTCGCGCGCGTCGAGAAGGACGAGGTCTGGCTTTACAACGCGCATATTGACGAATACTCGCATGGCAATCTGCAAAATCATGTTCCCAAAGCGCCGCGCAAACTGCTGCTGCACAAATCGGAAATCCGGAAACTGTTCGAGCTGGCGGCGGTGAAGGGCAACGCGCTGTTCCCGCTGGCGTTTTACTGGAAAAACGGAAAAGTAAAAGTGGCGCTCGGCGTCGGCAAGGGCAAGCAGACGTTCGACAAGCGCGAGGATTTGAAAAAGCGCGAGTCGGACCGGGAATTGAAGCGCGCGACGATGAAGTGGACGAAGGGAAAGTAAAAGCGTAGATGGAGGATGGAAGGTTGAAGATGGAAACAAAAAATGGAGAACGGCGGTTAAGCCATCCTCCATCTTCAATTCTTCATCCTCGCTTTTTAAGCGGCAACTTTCGCGGCTTCCGCTTCCGGTTTTTTCCACGTGCGTTTCGGCGCCTTGGTGACGAGGCCCTTTTTGATGGCGGCGGCGGAGACGCGGATGTAGCGGACCTCGCCGTTGGGCAATTGCGCCTTCACGCGCTGCAAATTCACGTGGAACTTGCGCTTGGTGATGGCGGTGATGTGCGTGCCGATGCCGCCGCTTTTCTTGGCCTTGCCCGAGCGCCAGATGATGCTGCCCTTCATCGGGCGTTTGCCGGTTAATTCACAAATGCGTGCCATAAAATTCTTTCGTTAAAGAGCCGCGAAGGATAGCAGCCGGAATTCCGGTTGCAAGCACTATTTCGGCGAATTCTGCGTGCCAGGAGCCGGAATCGTTCTTATCTTCACGCCGATTTATGGCGGCAAACGCAAACCTCCGACGGCTGGCAAAAACAGTTTCGCGCCAGCCGGAATGGATTTTGGCGCTGGCCGCCAGCCTGGCGGTTGTCTGGCTGCATTTTTATTTTCTAGGGCACGCCGGCGGTTTCTGGCGGGACGAAGTCAATCTCCTCAACCTGTCCGGCCGCCATTCTTTAACCGAGATGTCGAAGGATTCATTTCCGGTGCTGATGCCGCTGCTGGTCGGCGGCTGGACGGCCATCGGGCTGGGCCAAAATGATTTGAGCCTGCGGCTGCTGGGCATTTTGATCGGGCTGGCGCTGCCCGCCGCGCTGTGGCTGGCGGCCTGGAAAATCCGCCGCACGCCGCCCTTGCTGGGGCTGGTGCTGCTCGCGCTCAACAGCACCGTGATCATTTACGGCGACTCGTTGCGGGCGTATGGCCTGGGCAGTCTGACCATTCTCCTTGCCACGGCAGCCGCGTGCCTCTTTTTGAAGAATCCGACCTGGCCGCGCGCAGGTTGGCTGGCGGCGCTGGCGATTTTGAGCGTCCAGGCGCTATATCAAAACGCGGTCCTTGTGGCGGCGATTTGTTTCGGCGCCTGGGCGGTTTGCGCGCGGCAAAAAAACGGGCGCGCGGCGTTGAAAGTTTTTGTTGTCGCCGCGATTTCAGCGGCTTCGTTGCTGCCGTATTGGACGCGCATTGTTTCCCTGCCGGATGGGGCGGCGGCGCTGCGAACCGGATTTGATCCCGAGCTGGTGAAAATCAATCTGGACAGCGCCATGGGATTTCCGCTGGCGCAATTCCTCTGGGTCTGGGGATTTCTGGTGGTCGCGGTGGTCGTTTGCGCCGGCGTAACATTGCTGCGCCGGCAGCCGGAATCCGGCGGCGTGCGAACGGAACCTGGGCCGCTCATCAGCCGCGGCACGCTGGCGGTGGCGCTGGCGGCGGCGTTTGGTTTTCTCTGGTTTGCCGTTTTGCCCAAATCACGATGGTATTTTTGGCTGTTGTTGCTGCTGCTGGTCGCGGGGCTGGACGCGGACCGCCTATGCAAGCGGTTTTTTTTCCGCGCGGTGACAAACGCCAAACCGCCGACGGACGCCGTGTGCGCCAGCGATGCCGTCACGGAATATCTGCCGTTGTTCGCCGGTGTGACGCTGTTGACGGCCATCGCAGGCTTTGGCGGATTTCTCTGGTTTGCGGCGTTGAACACCGAGCGCTGGTATTTTCTCCCGCTGACGGCCGTTGCGGCGGCGGGCATTGAAATCGGCCTGCCGCGCGGGCGTCACGCGCGGGCGGCGATTTTGGGGTTCTCCGTCATAACCTTGATCATCGCGGTTCCCGCCGCTCGCAAAGATTTGAACCGGCGCTTTACAAATGTTGACCTTGTGGCGCAGCGGGTGGCGGTGGAAGCCGGGCCGGACGATTTCATCGTCGTCACTCCGTGGTATTGTGGCATCACTTTCGACCGGTATTTCAAAGGCCCGACGCCGTGGGACACGCTGCCGCCGCTGAAGGACCATTCCATTCACCGCTACGATTTGGTCAGGGAAAAAATGGAAACGCGCGAAGTCCTCCAGCCCGTGCTGGCTCAAATGGCTGCGACGCTTCAGGCCGGTCATCGCGTCTGGGTCGTTGGCCAGATCAACATTCCCGCCCCCGGCCAGCCGCTGCCGCCGGATTTGCCGCCGCCGCCTTTGAAATATTCCCGCTGGTCGGACCAGCCCTATAACCGGAACTGGGCCGCACAAGCCGCCAGCTTCTTAAGCAACCACAGCCGCCAGTTTCGGCAGGTTTATTCTTCGACCAACGAAAATGTAAATTTCACCGAAAACCTGCCGTTGCAGGTGGCCGCGGGCTGGCAAAGTTCCACCAATCTTGGGTTTCCCCAATGACCGCGGCGTATTCGCTTGCTCCTCGAAGATTGATTTGCACAATGGCCGGGCATGACGGAATCGTCCGCAACCACATCGCCCGCCCGTGCCCACTATTTCAACCAGCATTGGACGTGGTGGTTCATGGTCGCGGTTCTGGTGCTGATGGCGATGGTCCGGCTGCGGCTGTTGAATTTTTCCCTGGAACGTGACGAGGGCGAATACGCCTACGCCGGCCAGCTCCTGTTGCACGGGATTCCGCCTTACAAACTCGCTTTCAACATGAAGTTTCCCGGCACCTACGCGATGTATGCGCTCATCATGGCGCTGTTCAGCGAGACTCCAGCGGGAATTCACTTCGGTGTGACCGTCATCACCACGCTGACGGCGCTGATGCTTTTTTGGCTGGGCAAGCGGATGCTGGATTCGACTGCCGGAATGGTGGCGGCGACCAGCTATGCTGTTCTCGCGGCCAACACCGCCTTGTTTGGATTGGCGGGACACGCCGCCCACTTCGAGGCGTTTTTTGCGACCGCCGGTTTGTGTTTGATGTGGAAAGCCCGGCAGACGGCGCGATGGCAAATGGCCGGGGCGGCGGGAATCATGTGCGGCATGGCGACGCTGATGAAACAACACGCGGCCATCATCGCGGTGTGGGCATTCGGAGTTTTTGTTTGGGACATTTTTCTCAAAAATCGGATCGTGGGAATTCGCGCGGCGCGGATTCCGGCGGCGTTTGCGGTCGGGGCCGCGCTGCCGTTGGGTTTGTGCTTTTTGATACTCTGGTGCGCGGGGGTGTTTCACCAGTTCTGGTTTTGGACGGTGGATTATGCGCGCCAGTATATTTCAATCGTGTCCATTTCCGACATCGGCTCGCAATTCTGGTGGAGCATCCGCTCGATGGCTTCGGAAGATTTTTGGCTGTGGCTGCCGTGCCTCGCCGGATTGGGAATGATCTGGTTTGACGAACGGCTGTGGCAAACGCGCGTCTGGCTCCTGGGATTCACGCTGGCATCCTTCCTGACCACGGTTCCGGGTTTTTATTTTCGGACGCATTATTTTCTTTTGACGCTGCCGGCGCTCGGGCTGCTTGCCGGCTGCGCGGTCAGCGGTGCATGCGAATTGTGGCGTCGGAAAATGGGCGCGACCCGGTTCGGCCAGTGGCCAACCAGCGTTTACGCGCTGCTCCTCATTTTTACCGTCGTCAAAACCAGCGACGTGTGGCGCGTTTTCGCGGCGCAGGGGGCGCACGCGTTGTATGGCGCGGAACTTTTTCCCGAGGCGGAAACTGTCGCGGCGTTCATTGACAAAAACTCGAAGCCGGACGCGCAAATCGCCGTGCTGGGTTCGGAGCCGGAAATCTATTTTCTTTCCCGCCGCCACTCGGCCACCGGCTACATTTACACCTACCCGCTGATGGAGCCGCAGCCGTTTGCGCACAAAATGCAGGTTGAAATGATCCGCGAAATTGAAACCAATGCGCCGGAATTCATTGTTTTTGTGAACCAGAATTTTTCCTGGGTGCAGGCGCCTCAATCGGACCTGACCATTTTCAAATGGTGGAATGATTACCAGACCAATTACAACATGGTCGGGCTTGTTGAGGAGAATTGGCCGCGTCCATCCCGGTTCCTTTGGGGCAAAGACGCCGCTGCTTATGGCAAACTGAAGGGCACGGGCATGGAAATTTATCGGCGCCCGGAATCCCTGCCGTCCGCCGGCGTCCTCACGAACAAATGATTGACGGAAGCGGGCGCTGGCCCGGCGCGAACGCCGCTTGACGCCGCCGTTTCCCGCTGCAAACCTTTCCCGGCTTGGCGCAAAACGCGGCAGCGTCGGCGGCAGGCAACTGGTTCGCTGACATCACGCAGGCTCCCGCCGTGC
>Ga0302319_10004982_pt1 | contig 27003 bp, 24 predicted proteins | sample Bog_T0_2_FD_203319 | JGI IMG/M metagenome (GOLD analysis project Ga0302319, IMG submission 203319) | Peat permafrost microbial communities from Stordalen Mire near Abisko, Sweden - Bog_T0_2 | ecosystem: Environmental > Terrestrial > Soil > Wetlands > Peat | place: Sweden: Abisko, Stordalen Mire... | reverse complement strand
TATCTCCAGGGTGAAGGTCCAGGCTTTTGTCTTTGCATCGCCACCGCTTTCCTACCGCGGGAGGATGAAGCGGGACTTGGCGAACGGATTCGGGCCGAGTTGGTCGCCGATGTGGAGCATTGGAGCGATGTCGATCGGTCGCGGGCCCTGGCGCTGGCATCGACCACCCTCACCGGATGGCCAAACCTAGTCCCCTTGAACCTGACCGGCCTCAACGGCCCGAGCGCCCAAGACCGCTCCTTCCTTGAAGCCTATTGGCCGATGAAAACGGGCGAGGCTTGGAATCCCGCTGCCCTGCTGAGCGAGATGCAATCTGTGTCACTGGAAAATCTGAAGAAGATGGCCAAATCGGCGCTTCTTGGCGCTCAGGCAACATTGGTTTCGGCCAAGGCCAGCGGGTAGAACGCCTACGCCCCCGGCCCTATCCAACCGACAATAACCCCGATGGGTTACGGCGGTGGGTTGGCGGATCAACAGGACGTTTGGAGCCTGTTCAATATCGCCTGGGACTTTGCCCAAGAGGGCTACCTTCCCACGCTCCGGCGCGTCGTCGAGCACGTCGCAGGCTGGTTTCAGGCAAGTGGCGCATCCTTGCTCATGCGCCAGGAGGAAGAGGCCTCGATTTATCGCCTCGTGTGCAGCATTGGCCTCGACACGGGAGGTGAGCGCAATGTGGAAGTCCGGCCGGGAGACGGCATCGCAGGCGCCTGCATCGAACTTGGTCGGCCCCTGTTGATCCACGACCCCACCATGCATCCCAGCCTCCGTAAGAAGGCGGTGGGCAAACGCCGCGGCATCGAAAGTGCGATGGTCGTGCCCCTGATCACCCCGGTCAGCGGCTGCATCGGCGTTCTCAGCGTGAGCCGCGGGGCGGGAAAGCCCCGCTTCAATGACGCCGACCTGTGGCAGGCCGAGTCCGTCGCCAGACACTTCGCCCTCGCGGTGGAGAATGTGCGGCTGTTCTCCCGTGCGGCCGAGGCGACCCAGCATGCGGTGGCAACCCACGCCAAGCTTCAAGAGATTATTCAGTGCCTCGGCGTCGCCGTGGTGGTCATCAATGAAAAAGAGGAACTCACCGACGCGAACCGCGAGGCCCTCAAACTGCTGAAAAAGCAGCGCAGCAAGAATTCGCCGCCTTGCCTGGTCCCCTCCATTTGGGAAGGGCTGCGCGAGGCTCTCAAGGGCAAGACTATCCGCCGGCGCGTTCATGACGACCAGCAAGACCGTTCTTGGTCCCTCGTCTGCACCCCGATCAAAGGGGGCGGTGCCACCGCGACCGTTGAAGAAGTCACCGAACACGAGCGGGCGCGAAGCGACCTCAACCGCATGCGCCGTCTGGCCGAGATCGGCCAGATGAGCGCGGCCATCGCCCACGAAATTCGGAACCCGTTGACGGGCATTCGTTCGGCCGCCCAACTGGTGCGACAGGCGCCCGAGCAGGCAGCCGAACTCAGCGAGATCATTGAGCAGGAAACGTTGAAGCTGAACGAACTCTGCGACGACTTTCTGGACTTTGCCCGCCCGCTCGCTCTGCGCCAAGAGCCCGTCGACCTCGTTGCAATTGCCCGCAACTTGGAGATCGGCCATTCAGCGGAATTCCTTGCCTCGGGGGTTACCCTTGACGTTCAGATCGAGGGCGAAACGCCAATCATTCAGGGAGACTCGCTTCGATTGGAGCAGGTCATGAGGAACCTTGTGCTCAATGCGCTTCAGGCTTCCACGCAGGGGCACTGCGTGAAGCTGGTGATCACGCCGGAAGGGTTTAGAGTAGAGGACTTCGGAAGCGGCATGAGCCAAGCGACGATCGAGAGCCTCTTTGTGCCGTTCTTCACTACGAAGGCGCAAGGCAGCGGACTGGGGCTGAGCACCGTGCGAAAGGTTGTGGACGCCCATGGAGGTAGCGTTCGGGTTCGATCTGAACTCGGCGTGGGAAGCGTATTTGAGGTCAGCCTGACCGAAGGGGATAGATAGTATGGATAGGAAGCCTTGCGTGCTTGTGGTCGACGACGAACCCAACATTCGGCGAATATTGCAGGTCGCCTTTGAAAAAGTGGGCTATGCGGTGCTCACTGCAGAAGACGCCCTTCAGGCGGAACGCACTTTGGTCAAGGAGCAGGTGGACTGCGTGATCACCGATGTGACCATGCCCGGCAAGACCGGATATCACCTCTTGCGCGATATTCGCCAGCACCTGCCCGAACTGCCCGTCATTGTGATGACGGCTTTTGGCACCATTCCGCAAGCCATCCAAGCGATCCGTGACGGCGCCTTCGAATTTGTCACCAAACCCTTCGATCTGGATGTTCTGAAGAAAATTGTCGCCAACGCTCTGGAGAGCGGCGTGTCAGCGCCGGTAGGCGGCACCAAGCCCTCGCGGGTCGCGCGCGCCTCCACCGATTACATTGCCGAGAGCCCGGCGATGAAGCAGCTCTTTGAGACGGTGCGCCAAGTTGCAGATTCCCGGGCAACCGTGCTCATCACTGGCGAAAGCGGCGTCGGCAAAGAAGTCGTTGCCAAGGCCCTTCACCAAGGATCGCAACGCTCCAAGAAGCCGTTCGTGGCGGTGTCTTGCGCCGCGCTACCGGAGTCACTCCTGGAAAGCGAGCTCTTTGGCTATGAAAAGGGCGCGTTCACCGGCGCGAATGGCTCTAAAGCGGGACGCTTCGAGATGGCCCATGAGGGAACGCTCTTCCTCGATGAGGTGGGCGAGATTCCCATCGGCGTACAAGTCAAGCTTCTTCGCGTCCTCCAAGAGCGCGAGTTTGAGCGACTGGGGGCAGCCAAGGCGACCCGGGTGGATGTGCGGCTGATTACGGCGACTAACCGGCGCTTGATGGACGCCGTTGAGCAAGGCATCTTCCGGCTGGACCTTCTTTATCGCCTTCAGGTTGTGGAGATTGAGATTCCGCCCCTCCGCGAGCGGCGCGAAGACATCGTGCCCCTTTGCAATCATTTTCTGGCGAAGTACTGTCGCGAGAATAATCGGGGCTTGCTCACCGTGAGCAAAGAGGCAGCCGGGGCCATGGGTAAGTACCGCTGGCCGGGCAACGTGCGCGAGTTGGAAAATACAATGGAGCGGGCGGTCGTCCTGTCCGCGCCGGGGGATGTGGAGGTCCTACTCAAGGCCCTACCACCCATGATCGTCCAAGCGGCCTAGGGCCTTTTCCGGCCAAGGTAGGCTTTGCGCAACGCTGCCAGGGACACTTGCGTCCCAAAATTGAATCGACATGGAAACACAAACACCGCCACCCTTTAATCCCCAGGTCGGCTATGGCCCGCCGCCCCAGAAGAAGTCCTCCGTCGGCCTAATCATTGGGATTATTCTCGGCGTATGCGCTCTCTGCTGTGGTGGATGCCTCATCTTTGGAATCTCTACGGCAAAGAAGTACATGCCATTTATCACGTGTACCATCAATGGGTCGGTCGCGCGGAAGGCGATCATGCTCTACGTAGATCGCACGGGCAAATTTCCCGACGCAGGGACCTGGCAAGATGAGATCGCTTCCGACTTTTCGGCGGCGAGCGAGACGGACAAGTCGAATCAGGGTGGCCCGTTCAAGGTTTGGTCGGCCAGTGACGACTGGATCTGCTCACCCGACTCCCCACAGACGGGTCTTGCTTACAACGAGGACCTTGCCGGAAAGAAGTTAACGGATATCAAGGATACTTACCACACCATGCTCCTCTTCGAGGTTCCGGGAAGCGGACGCAACCTTCACCAGAAGTTTGTGTCCCGACCACCCTCGTCGTGGCCGAAGGCAAATGGGAATCCTCGTCCTTGGGTTGAATTGACCATATCGGGCAACACTTCGGCTTCTTACAACGTGAATACCGATTCCAAGGACTCTGACGACTGAGCAACCGTCCTGATTCCGCCTTCGATGGCCTGGGCCAGTTTGTCACTCAAACGTCCTCACATGCGGCAGCAAGCAGGAACATCGACCGATTCAGCCGATTGGCCACCCGCCTGTGGGTCATTGCCGACCAAGAACTCGCCAAGATCCAGGCGACGGAGCCCCCCTGCGATTGCCACGAAGGCTGTGCCCACTGCTGCCACCGGTTGGTGGCAGCGACCGCTCCCGAGGTGCTGAGCATCACATCGTTGGTTCAAGGCTTGGAAGAATCGCAGCGGAATGCGGTGCTTGAACGCCTTGAAGCCTACAACGAGGCGGCTGCGCCTTACTGGCGTTTTGAAACCGATTCACTGAGCGCGCCGTGCCCGTTTCTCGTCGACGATCGCTGCTCCATTTACGACCACCGCCCGCTATCCTGCCGGTCCCTCAACTCCTACAACGCAGATGCCTGCCAAAACCATTATCTCGAGGGTGGGCCTGCGATCTCGAAGCCTCTTTTGGTTCCCGGCCAAGTAGGGCTGGTAGAAGTGCTTCAGACGAGCTGCTCACGAGCCTTCTTGGCCGCAGGTCAGGTCTCGGGCCTTTTCGACATGCCTCAGGCGGTTCGCTATCTCTTGCGGCATCCGGGCGAATCCGTGATCACCGATAACGAGGCGGCACCGATCAACCGCTTCAAGGTCGTATCGGAACGAAACGGAACGATGCCGTTATCAACAGAAGCCCATCGGCTGGTCATGACCGACGCCTATGGCGCATGGGAGCGCCGATTGTCGAGCCCATTTGAGGATCGCATCGCGGCGGTGAGCGCGCCGGGTTGCGACCCCCTGGTTCGCCTTTTTGGGCGGCTTGCGATGCCCTCCCTATATCATACAGAGGCCGAAGTAGAGGAACGGTGGGTGCAGTGGGGTCAACGGCTTGAGGACCTCATCAGCGCCCGGCTCGATCCCAAAGCAGCCTTTGAGGCGATGAGCCTCTTTGATACATTTCCACTTGCCTACGCCGGCAAGAATGCACGCCCCTACCTTCAGAAGTTTAAGACCTACGCCCACGAGGCATTTGCGAAGCTCGCACTTCCCCACTTGACACAGCCCATCGACTGGCCGCGAAGGCCAGGCCGGTTTCGACTGGGTTACGCCGGCTATCGCATGAAGTCTTTTAACGGCAGCCGCTGGGCGCTCGGCTGGCTGCTCCATCACTCCCCGGACATTGAGACGTTCGTTTTCAATCTCAACTCTTCGGATGACCTTACGAGCGCGATCTGGCGTCGCAACGCCGACCACTATGAACACTTGCCGCATCCGGTGTCCCAAGTCGGTGAGCGCATTCGCAGCCTTGACCTAGACGCCCTCATCATCCCCGACATTGGCATGGATGGGGTCAACGAACAGTTGTCGCTCTTACGACTGGCCCGACTTCAACTCACCGGTTGGGGGCACCCGGTGACGAGCGGTTCTCCTTGTATCGACCTCTACCTCTCGTCGGAAATGATGGAGACGCCGGATGCCGACGCCGACTATTCAGAGAAGCTGATCCGGCTACCGGGTAGCGGGCTGACGTACCAACCGTTTGTCAGGCGTCCAAGTGCAAAGAGGGCATCCGATTTCGGGCTGCCCGAAACGGGCTTTTATCTCAACGCGCAATACATCAGCAAGCTGCTGCCGAGCGAGGATCACCTGTATCGGGAGATCGGCCGCCGGAGTGGCAAACCCATCGTATTTCTGGGTCCCCGGCCCACCACCGAATATGCGGATGAGGCATTCGCGGCCCGGCTCAGAAAGGCCGATGTTCCCGCGATCGTTCTACCCAAGCAGGATCAGGCCGACTACTGCTGCCTGCTCGCGTTGGCCGAGGCAGTACTCGACTGCCCTTCTTGGAACGGGGGGAACTCGACGATCGAGGCGCTGAGTCTGGGAAGACCGGTGGTCTCGCTTCCTGGCGGCTTCATGCGGGGTCGCCACGCCCTCGCATTTCTGCCCCAGGCGGGCGTTCCGAAGCTGATCGCCAAGGACGAGGAGGACTACATCGAACTTGCTCTCGATGGAGATCGACGCCGAGAGGCGACGCGCGACATGGACGTGCGGGGAATCTTCGGGGACATAAAGCCCACTCAGTGCCTCGACAACCTCTTGCTGGAATCGATGGGATCACAGTGATTCGCTCGACGTCATCAAAACCAACACAAGTTCCATAAAATGGGCGGTGTCAATGGTGGTGCTTGCTGCCCACTCCATACGTCCATTGCGTTGACGATGCTCTCGAACGTAATTCTCGCATTATTGCTTGGCCAGGGCGGAGTGGTGCCCCTTCAGAACGCGCCACTCCCTCCGAGTGTGCCGCCCTCTTTGGCGCCCCCGCCTCCCCCGATGCCGAGTCTTGACGCGCCGGAAGCCATCGCGGAGCCAGATCGCTTGGCGATCACGCCCGTTGTCGATGGCCGTCTCGATACCGAGGAGTGGGACCCGTTCTTCAGCCAGGGCAATCTCACAAGTTACTTTGAATGGGAACCGGGGGCGATCCATGTGGCTGCCCAGCTTCCCGTCGGTACCGATTTGCTGGTGAGCATCAATCCAAAGGCCGATGGCTGGCTAACCGGCTCGGGCAATATCGAAGTGAGGGTGGTGCTGCAGAATGGACAGCCCGTCGTGATGTGCCGTGGACTAGATAACCACGGAGGCGCCCACTGGTTCGACCGTCTGGACTACGTTCAGTCGGCCCAGGTGGCAAGCTCAGTGACCGGAGGCACGTGGACAGTTGAGCTGACGCTGAACGACCCCGGCACTGGGACTTTGCCGGTCAAGCCTGGTCCCTTTGCGTTGCGAGTGGATGCGGTTCCCACCGGGGCGCCTCTGCCCGATGCATTCGTGCCTCGCACTCTCTCAACCGTCAATCTTGTCTTGGATCGAACGGCCGGCCTGCCCACTGGTTTGGAATGGAAGCCACAGATAAGCGCCAAGGACCGCAGCGTGAATCCGGGCGCCGCCCTCACCATTCGGCATACGTTTCGCGCCAACCCGGACATACAGTTGACTCGAGTCGACATGCGCAACGAGGGTGGACTTCGGGACCTCTCGGCGCGGGTCGCTTCGCCGTTTCCCGGTCTCAACAACAAGTGGCGAGGCTACGTGGATTATCACACGACGATAAGCCCAGACGCTCCCCTTGGCTGGTACGTGCATCGGCTTGCCCTAACGGCGGGTGATGGGATCACGAGCCTCATTCAATCAAGCTTTTATGTGGCTCCTCTCGTCACCTTTGAGCTCACCAAGGCCGATACCCTTGAGGCCGACCATGCCTCGATCGTTCGGTTTCCTTACTATGTGCAATCTCACAGTGATGAGCGCCTCGATGGGGTCGTCACGGTGACGCCTCCTGGGGACTGGAGGGTTGTTTCGGCGCCGAGCACCAGTTTCACCCTCTTCCAGGGCCGGCTTCGGGTTCGGGAGAGTTTTCAAGTCGAGATTCCCTCCCATGCCATTGGGGCCTTTCCAGTGAAGCTCACCGCCGACATCGGCGGCCGCATCGTCAACCAGATCGTATGGGTCCGCGTCCATCCAGTGCCCAAGTAACATGCTCAGCTTAAGCGGTCGCTTTGTGCCTATCGTCACTCCCCTCACCGACGATGGGTCCGGAGTGAGCGAGGTGAGACTCGGTCGCATCATCCGGCGCGCGATGGACCTTGGGGCCCAGGGGTTCATCGTGGGCACGGAAACTGGCGAAGTGGGGGCGCTCTCCTTTGGCGAACGCAAGCACATGGCCGAACTGGTGGTCCGCGCCACCCAGGGCATCGTGCCCGTGCTTGTGAATGCTTCGTCGCTGAACACCTCAGCCAGCCTCGACCTTGCCCAGCACGCCATGCGCCACGGCGCTCGCGCGATCGTCCTGACTCCGCCCTACTATGGCTCGTTCGAGACTCGGGAGGTCACCTCCCACTTTCGCACAGTCATCCACTATTCGCAGGCCGCCTGCATCGCGGTCGACCCCGACCGCATGCTCAACAAAGAGGCGCTGGAGCAGCTTAACCTGGGCGCCCGCTTTGAGCTTGCCGAGGGGATGGGCGCCGCCCCGCCGACCACCGACCGCTTTCGATTCGGGGACTTCCGGGTGTCGCCCGCCTACCACTTCACGTTCACCCCGGTCCCCGAGGTAGATGCCCTCCTAGATCGCTTCAGCGGCGCGAAAGTGGTCAAAGGCCTCTTCGAGGAAATGGACCTCGAGCTCGGCCCCGTCCGCCAGCCTCTGCTCGCGCTGGACATGAAGGACGGCTTCCAGGCTCTGCTCGCCCTCCGTGCGCTCAGCGAGGGCGTTGACGCCTAGGGCGCTCTGGCGGCGGCTTCCGAGCAGCTCCCGGCGAATGCTTTACCTTGCCGTTTCGTCCTCCGCCTCTGCCGTGCGGTAGTAGTACGGCGTTCGCGATTCGAATTCGCCGGCGCAAGTGTCCACCATCTTGTAGGCCATTGGCCCGGTGGCGAGGGCAGCCCCGGTCACGATGTTGAGGATCTTGTTGAGGAACCAGGGATCGACGCGACTGTGGCGAGCCACTTCCGGGACGGTCCAGCCACGGCGGAGGGCAGCGGCCAGCGCCCACAGCCGCTCGTCGGTCGGGTGTTTGAGGGCGGAGCGGAGGGCTTCGTCCGAAAGCGCCTCCATGCCCGGATGGTGCAGGTCCTTCGGTTTGACCTCAAGGCCGCGAACCGCCTTCATGAGCGCGCCCTCAAAAGTGCGATCAATCGCCATCACTTCGCCGGTCGCCTTCATCTGGGTGAAGAGCGTGCGGTCGCCGGTCGAGAATTTGTCGAAAGGCCAGCGCGGGATCTTCACGACGCAGTAATCGAGCGCCGGCTCGAAGCATGCCTTGGTGGTGCCGGTGACTTGGTTTTCAATTTGGTCAAGGGTCTTGCCAACCGCGATTTTGGCGGCGACTCGGGCGATTGGGTAGCCGGTGGCCTTGCTGGCTAGCGCCGACGAGCGCGAAACTCTCGGGTTCACCTCGATGACATAGTAGTCGAAGCTGTCCGGGTTCACGGCAAGCTGGACATTGCAGCCGCCTTCGATCCCGAGCGCTTGGATGATGCGCAGGGACGCCGTGCGGAGCATGTGGTATTCCAGGTCGCTGAGGGTTTGGCTGGGAGCCACTACGATGGAATCGCCAGTGTGAACCCCCATCGGATCGAGGTTCTCCATGTTGCAGACGGTGATGCAGTTGCCAGCGCCGTCTCGCATGACCTCGTACTCGACCTCTTTCCAGCCCAGCAAAGAGCGCTCCACCATGATTTGGCTGCGCAGCGAGAGCTTCAGACCGATATTCCCAATGTCCCAAAGCTCTTCCCTCGTCGAGGCGATGCCCCCGCCGGTTCCTCCCAACGTATAGGCTGGCCGAATGATGCAAGGATAGGGCACGACGTCGAGCACGGCCTTCAGTTCGTCGGGAGTGGTGATAATCCAGCTCTCAGGGACCGGCTCTTTGATTTCGCGCATGAGCGACCGGAAACTTTCCCGGTCCTCCGCCTTCTTGATCGCGCTCAGGGGCGTTCCTAAGACCTTCACGTTGTAGCGTTCAAGGATGCCCGCGTCGGAAAGCTGGGTGGCGAGATTCAAGCCGGTCTGGCCGCCGAGGGTGGGAAGGAGGGCGTCCGGGCGCTCCCGAGCGATGACTCTTTCGCAGAAGTCGATATTGAGCGGCTCGATGTAGAGGGCGTCCGACATCTCGAGGTCGGTCATGATGGTGGCCGGGTTCGAATTGATGAGGACGACCTGATAGCCCTCTTCGCGGAGCGAGCGACAAGCTTGGGAGCCAGCGTAGTCAAACTCGGCGGCCTGGCCGATGACAATGGGGCCCGAGCCGATGACCAAGACCTTCACAACCATAGCCTCCCTTGACGTCGGGCTTGGCGAAAAGGTGGGGTAAGGGTCATTCCAAGGTGTTATTCTGACCTATTTCGTTAAGCTTTGCCGCTAGGATTCGGGTTATCGCAGCAATACTGCGTCTCTTCGATCCTGATAGCTGTGCTGCGGGCACAGAACGTGAAGCGCGCCGCTCGTCCGTTCCCACACCGAGCCATAACGGCCCATGAACGTGTAATACACAAGCTGCTGTTCCTTCGTCCTGGCCCACTTGGCGATGCCACTGCCTGTGTAGAGAAGCACGAAATGCCCGGGGCCGATGCTGACGTCATCGGTGAACAGATGAAAGAAGTCGGCGACGTCGGCATGCTCAAGCGCCTGCTCGCCCAACAACACATGTCCCCTTAGGTTGAGCTTGAGCCCTCCTTGGTTCTGTAAGAGCACGAACTCTTCCTCGGCATTATCACCTTTGCGAATTCCAACTATGCGGAGCATCATCCCTCCCAATGTCAGCTTTTTATGGGCTCGTTAAAACAGACGAATTCGGAGGACCGCAACGGCGCGGAAAACATTCGCCGATCAGAGCATCATTCGCCGATCAGTGCGATCTCGGCCACTTCGTCCAAGCTGGCCTGCCTTCGCTCAAAGAAGTTTATCGCGTAGTAAACGGACTTTTCGCTGAGTGTGGAAAATTCCGCCAACGTTTTTCTTCGTTGCCACAGAGGGCAGCGCACAAACATCGCCCGTCGATAATCCTTGGAGAAACGCGTGGCGATGGCACGTAGGGTGTGGCCGATGGGGGTGAAAAATTCGAATTCGCTGATCGCGGCCGAGAGCGGCCGATAGGAAAGTCGCCCGATCATGTACGGCATCTGCGGTGAAATCGCCACCGGCAGTTTGGCAGCGACGAACTGTACCAAGTGCTCCTCAACCATGTCGGGCCAGCGCGCGGCGGCATCCAGAATCTGTTGGACCTCAGTTTCGCTGTCTGCCTCAAGGAGTAGATGATGGGTGGCAGCCGCCCCGACAAGGCCGTACCGCAAGGCTACGCTGAGAAGGTAGGCGGGAGACTTGAGCCCCCCTTGGGTGGGAACCCGGAACTCGACACACTGTAGAGCCCCAAGATAAGCAGCACCTACGTCTTTGTCGATCCGTTTCATGACCCTTCTATTCTAGCGGACGCTAATCTTCCTCGCGAGGTTCCTACTTGCCGTCTTTAGCACAACTAGCGCCGAGCGTAGATTTCTGTCCTCAATTCCTTCGACCATTATCCGCTCAGTTTCGTTCACTTGCTCAATAATTCTGTCAAGTGCCACTCTTCCCTTCACGGTGATCCTCAAGTTTTTCGCGCGAGCGTCCGTGGGAACCGGCACTTGCTCGACGAGGCCCGCCTGAATGGCGGCCCTGACCGCTTCGGTGAGGGAGGGCGCTGTGATGCCCAAACGGCGGGCGATCTCCGCCTGATTGGCATCGCCTTCTGACGCATGCACGGCCGTAAGCAACTCAAACGCCCCGTAAGAAATGCTTAGGTTGTCTAACGTAGGTTGGATGGCCTGGGCCACCAACTCGGTCAGCAGCCCGGCCTGCCCCGACAAGGTATCCCTCAGATGGGGCGTGTCGCTCACTTGTCCTGAGGCTACCTAATCAGGCGACCTAGAGTTACCCGACCACGATGCTCACCAACTTCCCTGGCACCACGATCACCTTGCGAATCTCTTTGCCCTCAAGGTGAAGCTGCACCTTGGCGCTGCCGAGGGCGGCGGAGCGCAGCGCCTCGTCAGAAGAACCGGTGGGCGCATCCAACGTATCGCGGAGCTTGCCATTCACTTGAACCGCGATCGTCACTGTGTCCTCGGCGGCCAGGGCGTCGACGGCGGTTGGCCAGGTTGCGGTGAAGGTAAATCCCGAGCGCCCGGTGGATTCCCACAATTCATCCGCCGAGTGAGGTGCGGCGGGGGCGATGAGCAGGATGAGCGACTCCAGCGCTTCGCTGGCGGCCAAGGCGTAGGCCTCGCCTGTTCCCTGCTTGGCAAGATCGGCCGTCTCGTTGGCGAACACCATCATCTGGGAGATGTAGGTGTTGAAGGCGAAGCGGTCAATGTCAGCGGTGACTTTCCTGATCGTTTGGTGAGTAATGCGACGTTGCTTACGAGCAACCGGGTCTTCCATCCCATCGATGTGGTCCGCCCAATCGGAACGGTAGCCGGGCTGAAGCTCGCTGGCAAGTTTGAACACACGGTGCAGAAACCGCGCCGCGCCCGCCATGCCATCACTCGACCACTGAATGTCGGCCTCAAAGGGGGCCACGAACAGCTCGTAGATGCGCAATGCATCGGCCCCAAACAGGCCGACTGCCTCCTCCGGCGTCACCACATTTCCCTTTGACTTGCTCATGCGCACCCAGCGGCTCATTACGGAGTCGGGCGGCAGCTCCTTGGCTTCCTCGAAGGACACCAGAATGCCCTCCTCACCCACTTCCAACTTCTCGCCCTCACGAGGCTTGCGGTAGGGAGTGAAGGCAAGCACCTGGCCCTGGTTTTGGAGACGTGCAAACGGCTCCTTCACGGTGACCAGGCCCGCATCGTAAAGAACCTTGGTCCAGAACCGGGCGTAGAGCAGGTGCATCACCGCATGTTCTGCGCCCCCCACATAGCAATCCACTGGCATCCAATAGGCAGCCTTGGCGGGATCCCATGCCTTGTTCGCATCATGGGGATCGCAGAAGCGGAGGAAATACCACGACGAGCAGGCGAAGCCGCCCATCGTGTCAGTTTCCCGACGCGCCGGCTTTCCATCGGGACCGGTCGTCTCGACGAACTCGGGAATGTGGGCAAGCGGGCTGCTGCCGTCCCCGGCGGGGGCATAGTTCTCAACGTCGGGCAGGAGAACTGGCAGGTCGGCGTCCGGGGCCAGGCTCTCGCCGCCCTCGGCGTCGTAAATGACGGGAATCGGGCATCCCCAATAACGCTGGCGACTGATCAGCCAGTCTCGCAGTCGGTATTGGATGACCCGCTTGCCCAGGCCTTTCGCCTCGAGCCACTCTCCCAGCCGTTCCGAAGCGGTATGAAAATCCAAACCAGAGTATTCTCCCGAGTTCACCACCTTCCCTTCCTTGGTGACAAAAGGAAGCTCAACCGGGGAGTCATCGACCGTGCCGACCACCTGGAGGACAGGGATTCCGAACTTCTGAGCGAACTCGAAATCACGCTCGTCGTGGCCAGGCACTGCCATGATCGCGCCAGTTCCGTACGTGGCCAACACATAGTCGGCCGTCCAGAGGGGAACACGATCGCCGTTCACCGGATTGACCGCCCAGGCCCCGGTCCATACGCCAGTCTTGTCCCGGGTGGCGGACTGACGGTCGATGTCGCTCAGCAGCTTGGCCTGCTGGCGGTAAGCCTCAATCCGCTCGGCATGCTCGGCGCCGACCGCGGCCTTGATCGTATCCATCAACGGATGCTCAGGCGAGATGACGCAGAATGTCATCCCGAAAACGGTGTCGATGCGGGTGGTAAAGGCCTCAAAGGTAAGGTTCCTTTCGGCATGGGTCGCTTCTTCAAAGACGACCTCCATCGTGAACTGCACGCCTTCGCTGCGGCCGATCCAATTGCGCTGCTGCTGCTTGATCCCGTCCGGCCAATCTAGCTCATCGAGATCGTCGATCAGCCGCTGGGCGTAGGCAGTGATCTTGAAGAACCACTGCGGTATGTAGCGCTTCTCTACCAAAGCGCCGGATCGCTCGGCCCGGCCCGCAACGACCTCCTCGTCGGCAAGCACCGTCTTATCGACCGGGTCCCAATTGACCGCCGCCATCTTTCGATAGGCAAGGCCGCGCTCGTAGAGGAGTTTGAAAATCCACTGGGTCCACCGGTAGTAGCGGGGATCGCTGCTCGAGAAGCTTCGGCTCCAGTCATAGCTGATGCCGATCAACTCCATCTGCTCTCGATACTTGGCCGCGTACCGCTCGATCATCGGTGCCGGGTGCGTTTGCTTTTTGATCGCCTCGTTCTCCGCGGGCAGGCCAAAAGCATCAAAACCCATGGGGTGTAAAACATTGAAGCCCTGCATGCGTTTCATGCGGCAGAGCACATCGGTGGGGACGTAGTTTCGGCAGTGTCCCACGCTCAAACCGGCCCCGCTTGGGTACGGAAAGAAATCCAGGCCATAGAATTTGGCTTTGGTGGGGTCTTCAGTGGTCTTGAATAAATCGGCGTCCTTCCATCGGGCTTGCCACTTTGGTTCGATAGCGGACGGCACGTAGCGATCGGGCATAGGCTAAAGTGTAGCCTCATGGAGTTTTCCGCTGATGCCCCCGAACGCCTCGACCGCTTTCTTGCGCGGATCATGCCGGAGCACAGCAGGACAAAACTTGCCGCGATGGCTGCCGCAGGAATGGTCCTTGTCGATGGCCGAACCCGCAAGGCCTCGTTCTTCTTGGACACCGGGATGCTGGTCTCGATCCCTGAGCCCCAAGAGAGCGCCCCCCACGACCTGACCCCGGCCGACATCGCGCTGGACGTGCTGTACGAAGACGCCGATCTGCTGGTGGTCAACAAGCCCCGCAATATGGCCACCCACCCCGGCGCAACCGTCCACGCACCGTCCCTTGTGAATGCCTTGCTCTCCCGTGGCCACGGGCTCAGCGAGACTGGAGGCAGTTTCCGGCCGGGGATCGTCCACCGTCTCGATAAAGGAACCACCGGTCTCCTCATCGTCGCCAAGAACGATGCCGCCCATGTTAACCTCGCCCGACAAATTCAGGCCAAGACCGCCGAACGGCGATACTTCGCGGTTGTGCGCGGCGTCCCCGAGCCGGAGGTCTTCACGATCGACGCCCCCATCGGGCGCGATACGGTCAACCGCCAGCGTATGGCGATCGACGTCAAGGGCAAACGGGCGATCACCCATGTGCGGGTTCTCGGTCGCGCCGACGAGGGGGGCGTCCTCGCCATACGCTTGGAAACCGGGCGGACCCACCAAATTCGCGTGCATTTGGCCTCTATCGGTTTCAGGGTCGTCGGCGATGAACTCTACGGCCGCGAGACCTCGCCTTGGCCCCTGCAACTCCACGCCGCCTACGTCAGCTTCGATCACCCTTCAGGTGGTCGGCGGATTGAGGTGTTTTGCCCTACGCCGCCCGATTTTCTTGACGGTGGTCTAGCCACCCGCGAAGGCTTGGGAATCGTCGAGGTCGGGTGAGTCGCGCTTGCGGCCTCACTCCGCTGGCTCTGGCAACCGGATAGTCGCCTTCAGAGCCCCGGAGGACCGCTCATTAGGAAGCCTGCCGCCTCATCCACCGAGTCCGTGACCCGGACGTAGCGGTCATACCTCTCGTCGCCAAAGAGGGGACGCAGAATCGTCTCCACCGGATACCGCTCGGCCCACTGCTCGCAGCCGAGAAAGACCATCGGGCTGAAGCATCCAAGGGTCTCGTAGAAGTTCTGGTTCGCGTCCTGGAAGACCTCTTGAAGCGTGCCTGCAGCACCCTCGGCATAAACGATGCCGTGATTGGCAATGGAGAGAAGGCCATCCTCGCGGATGCTGTTTTGGAAGAACTTGGCGATGTGGGTGGCGAACGGGGTGAAGGGTTCATGCCCGTAGAGCCACGTTGGAATGGCGAGGCTCACGCCCGGGTTATGAACGGACTCAAAAATCTCGATGGCCGGTTTGGCCCAGGCGTGGGCCTCGGCTACGATGTGCCACTTTGGATGCCCGTGGGAGTCAAGGATGTTTCGGATGTTCTCTGGCATCGAGGGTGCGCTGGCCAGCCTTTTGATTGCGTCCCCCAGTACATCCTGACCGCCTGCGGACATAAGCGCTCCAAGGTGCCCGGCTTCCATCACCCCAGGTCCGCCCCCGGTTGCGACCAAGTACCCTGCCCGGGTCAGATTCCAGGCCAATCCGGCGACATCGGTATACGTTGGCGATGCGCGATCTACTTTGTGGCCACCCATAATGGCGATGCATCGCCGCTCATCCAGGAAGGCGCTCATCCCTTGCAGCATCGAATTGTCATGCAACGCCTCCAACATGCCGGTCAGATACCGACCGGCGGGGTCCTTCACCGCCGCCTTGAAGTACTGGAAGATGTGAAAATCGACGGTGGCGGCGAAGGAGTGGGGATCCTGTGCATTGAAGCCCTCAAGGAGCTCAAGCGGATCATAGAGAGCAGAGCGGACGGGATGAAATGGAAGATGAAAGCCGGCCATAACGCAAACGGCATTATGGACCAGACATCGCGCTAGTCAATGGCCAGCTTCAGTGCCGCCGCGTCTACGACCTCGTCCAGGTTGCTGGGATTGCCAACCAGCCTTTGGGCTAGGTGCCCCAGCTTCTCACGGGTGGGGTGCGTCGACTGCATCGCCATCTCAGCGATCTCATGGGCCGCTTTTTGAACCAACGATCTCGGCAAAGCCCGGTCCTTTGCCAGGACCTCGGCGCGCGGTCGGCGCACATCCCAAATGATGTGAAGCCTCTCCAAGAGCACCAAGACCCAGAAGGTGGGATCCATCTCCCACCAGGCGAAGCCTTGTCGCGCCGAGCTCATGTGATAGTGGTGGTTATTGTGCCAACCCTCTCCGAGGGTGATGATCGACAAAAGCAAATTATTACGCGAGTCGTCGCCCGTAAAGTAGCGCTGTCTGCCCCACATATGGGCCAATGAGTTGATCGCAAACGTCCCGTGATAAAGCGCCACCGTGCTCCAAAAGAACCCGACGACCAAACCGGACCAGCCAGCTACCGCGTAGCATGCCGCTGCCAGGAAAAACGCAGGAAGGTAGATGTTGCGATTCAACCATACCAGTTCCGGGTATTTCGTTAAGTCCTTTACGTTTTCGTAATTCGCCGCCCCACGCTTGGTGGCGTAGACCCAACCGATGTGGGCGAAAAAGAGGCCAAACCTTCGAGGTGAATGCACATCAAGGGCGGTGTCGCTATGGCGATGATGCTCACGATGTTTGGAAGCCCACCACAGCACCCCCTTCTGCGCAGAAGAGGATGCCAACAGGGCCAAAGCAAACTGAAACACGCGACTGGTCTTAAACGATCGATGCGAGAAGTAACGATGGTAACCCGCGGTGATTCCGAACATGCGAACGATGTAGAGCGCAATGGCCAAGATCAACGCCTTCTGCGTAACGCCGGTCCAGATGGCGGCAAAACACGCTAAATGGACGAGGATAAATGGCGTAGCCGCCGGATAGATGACGTCATCATCAACTTTGTCCACATCCCCAAGGCCGCGTCCGTGCACACACCAAATTACGAACTGCGCAACGATTCGTCGGCAGAAGACGAAGACTTGGGAGGCGCCGGAGTGCGCCGCAACCATGAGAATCGCCATTGTGGGATCGGGGATTTCAGGTCTTCTTTGCGCCTATCTGTTGGGTCGACGCCATGAGGTGAGCCTCTTCGAGGCAAGCGGCGGCCCTGGCGGGCATGTGAACACCGTTCAAGTCGAGAACCAGTGGATCGATACTGGGTTTATTGTCTACAACCGCCCGAACTATCCCATCTTTTGCAAGCTGCTCGATCAGTTGGGGATCGTCGGTCGACCCACTCGCATGTCGTTTGGGGTCTGGCATGAGCCGTCCGGCCGCCAATACAGCACCACCGGTCTATTCGCCCAACCCTCCCGCCTTTTGGACCCGGGCCACTGGCGTCTTCTTCGCGACATCGGCCGGGCCATGCACAACGGCGCCGAATGGTCGGACACGCCCGCTGACATAAGCCTCGAAGACGCCTTCGCCGGCCAGATGTCACGCGAGTTCATTGACCAGTTCCTCAAGCCCATCTGCGGCGCCCTGTGGTCATGCCCGTCAGGCCTGGTAGAAGGTTTCCCCGTTCGGTTCGCCGCCGCATTCCTGATGAACCATGGCATGCTTCAACTGCGGGGCCGCCCCCAGTGGCTGACCATCCCGGCCGGGAGCAAGACATACGTCGAACGGCTCTTGGCTTCCACCCGGGTCGAGGTTCGCTTTGGAGAAGAAGTGGACTCCGTGGGACGTGAGGCCACCGGCATTGGGCTGCTGACCGCCAAAGGGCGTTCCACGTTTGATGAAGTCATTCTCGCTTGCCACGGCGATGACGCACTTTGTTTGAACCGCCAGCCAACCGAGGCCGAACGCGAGGTACTCGGAACGTTTGCCTATCAGCCCAACCGGGCGATCCTCCATACCGATGTCTCGGTATTGCCTCCCAACCGAAAGGCTTGGGCAAGCTGGAATGTCCGCCTGTCGCGTGAGTCAGGCCAAGCCTCGGTCCACTACAACATGAATTTCCTACAGGGCCTAGCGACGACCGAAACGTACATCGTATCGCTGAACGCTGCCGAGTTGATCGAGCCCCGAAAGATCGTCGCAAGCTTTGACTACCGCCACCCGATACCCAGCACGGCGGCCATGGCCTCCTGGGCTCGTCGGCGCGAAATGGTCCGGCATCGCGGCATCTCCTATTGCGGCGCCTACTGGGGTTACGGATTTCATGAAGATGGGGCACGATCCGCCGTAGAAGTGTGTGATTCGTTTGGTGAACGTCTGTGAGTGGGGTTACAAATGCGATCTATGAAGGCTGGGTCAGGCACCGCCGGTTTGGGCCTATCCCCCATCGGTTCCGGTACCGGATTTACATGGTGTGCATCGATTTGGGCGCGCCCGCCGAAGCGCTCGGGCGTCGCTTTCGGCGGGGGGATCACTACGGCGACCCATCGCAAACCTTGATGGTCGCGATCCGCGACCTCGTTAGCCATCGAACCGGAGTAGCGGTGGACGGCCCCATGCTGCTGCTTACTCATTTGCGCACGGCCGGCTACGTGTTCAACCCGGTGAGCTTCTACTATTGCTTTGAAAAGGAGCATGGCCCTCTGGCCGCGATCGTTTCCGAGGTCGCCAACACCCCCTGGGGCGAGCGGCATATGTACGTACAACTCGCTGAAGACGCCCGCTTCGACAAGGAATTCCATGTCTCACCCTTCATGGCAATGGACCAGCAATATCGATGGAGATTCACGCCCCCGGGAGATAACTTGGTCGTGCAGATGGAGAGCTTTGAGAACGGCGAGCGAATCTTCGACGCGACATTGGTGTTAAAGCAGCGCCCCCTAACCCGCTGGGAACTCGTGAAGAAGGCCTTTTCCTACCCGATCATGACCCATCGTGTCATCGCAGCCATCTATGTGCAGGCTCTGCGGCTCTGGGCCAAGGGCGTTCGATACCACCAGCATCCATCCAAGCGCCCCAGTCAGGGCAAGGAGGCGGCATGAATCGGCCGTTTAGTTTTTCGCCTCCCCGGCCAGGCTTGAGCGGTTGGCTTGATCCGCAAATTCGGGGTCTTGTGCTCTCGCAGTTGGATCGCCTGGACGGAGGCACGATCCGGGTCAGCGACGCCCTCGGAACCGTGGTCATCGGACGCCAAACGGTGGGTTCGGTCCTAGCCGCCGATCTGCATGTACACGACCTGCGATTTTACAGGTTGCTCGCCACCAAGGGGAGCCTTGGCGCGGCCGAAGCCTTTCGCAATGGGATGTGGGAGAGCGATGACTTGACCAAGCTTGGTCGGTTGATGGTGCGTCGCATTGGTCGAGAGACCGCGGTTGAGAGGAGTATTTCCCGGCTGTTGATGACGGCGCCCTACCTAGCTCACCGTTTTCGGCGCAATGACCGGGTCGACAGCCGACGCAACATTTCCGCCCACTATGACCTGGGCAATGAGTTCTTCGAGCTCTTCCTCGACCCTTCCATGACCTACTCCTGCGGCATCTTCGAGAGCCCTGATGCTTCGATGGAGGAAGCTTCCATGGCAAAGCTCAAGACCATATGCGACAAGCTGGAGTTGGGTCCCAAAACCCATGTTCTTGAGATCGGCTCAGGTTGGGGGAGCTTCGCGCTCTACGCGGCCACCCACTATGGCTGCCGGGTGACCACCACCACGATTTCAAAGGAACAACACCGCGTCGTGGTCCAACGTGTCTGCGAGGCCGACCTCTCGGGTCGAGTCACTCCTCTCTTGCTCGATTTCAGGGATCTCGAAGGACAGTTCGACAGGATTGCATCAATCGAGATGATCGAGGCGATCGGCGACCACAACCTCAGGCCCTACTTTGCCCAGTGCTCAAAGCTGCTCAAGCCAGGCGGCCTCATGGCCCTTCAGGCGATCACTATGGCCGACCAATGCTATCGGCGGTACTTGAAATCCGTCGATTTCATCCGCCACGACGTGTTTCCCGGCGCCTGCTGCCCGTCGCGCACCGCGATGTTAAACGCAGTCACCGAGGCCTCTGACCTGCGCCTCGTCGGCCTCGAAGAAATCGGACCGCACTACGCAACGACGCTGGCCCGTTGGCGCATGAAGTTCTTTGAGAACCTCGATCAAATTCGTGCGCTGGGATGCCCGGAAGAGTTCCTTCGCCTCTGGCACTTCTATCTCGCTTACTGCGAGGCCGGTTTCGCCGAGGGCCACACAGGAAATGTACAGATGCTGCTTCGCAAAACCGGGCTCGCCCCAAGTGAGTCGTTATGACGCCGCTCTCTGCCATCGGAGTTGCCTGGGCCGCTATGGCAGTGGTCATGTCGGTGATCTGGGGCATCCAGGTTCGCACTCGCAACGCTGGGATAGTCGACGTGGTCTGGAGCATCGGAACAGGTCTCAGTGGAGTTTGGTTTGCCTTGGTCGGCAACGGCGATCCCACTCGACGTCTCGTCACCGGAATCCTTGTAGGCCTTTGGGGAGCACGTCTCGGCATCGCCCTTCTGACACGAATGATCGGAGCTGAAGAGGATGGCCGCTATAAGACGTTCCGCGATAAATGGGGCGACCAGACCCAAGTGAAGATGTTCGGGTTCTTCCAGATCCAGGCATTCTGGGCGGTTCTCTTCGCGCTTCCCGTGCTCGCGGCGGCCTCCAATCCATCGGCATTCGGGATTCTCGACCTCTGTGGCATCGCCGTCTGGGTACTGGCGATTGGCGGCGAATCCGTTGCCGATGCACAACTGGAGGGCTTTCGCCGCGATGCCACCCACAAGGGGCAGGTCTGCAAGGTTGGCCTCTGGTCATGGTCTCGCCATCCCAACTACTTCTTCGAGTGGATCCACTGGTTTGCCTACATCTTGCTGGCGGCCGGCGGGCCTCTTTGGTGGCTCGCCTGGGTGTTGATGGCGGTTATGTTCGTCTTCTTGACCCGGGTGACTGGGATTCCCATGACGGAGGCACAGGCTTTGCTCTCGCGAGGCGACGCGTACCGGGAGTATCAACGGACGGTCAGCGTCTTCTTCCCCGTCCCACCTAAGAGGTCAGACGCCAAATGATGGGCGGTGCTACCGCATTGGCGCTTAACCTGGCGGAGAGGCGAGTCGCCCCCGACGCGCTCATTCGGCTCGGTATCCGGCGCGCATGTGGCAGTCGCTTGGCAGAAGTCAGGGCCAAATGGGAGGCCGATCGCGCTGCTCAATTGGTAGCGTTTCTCGCGGAATTGAATGGCTTGGAGATCGCCGAGTGCCCAGCAAAGGCGAACGAACAGCACTACGAGCTCCCGCCGGATTTCTTCGGGAAGGTACTCGGTCCCCACCGGAAGTACAGTTGCTGTTACTGGCCAGAAGGGGTACACGACCTTTCGGTGGCCGAAGCGCGCGCCTTGGAGGTGAATTGCGAGCACGCCGGTTTGGACGATGGCATGTCTGTACTGGACATGGGGTGTGGCTGGGGTTCCATGAGCCTCTTCATGGCGGAACGCTACCCGCGCAGCGAGGTGCTTGGCGTTTCCAACTCGACGCCGCAGCGGCACTACATCGAAGGAGTAGCCGCCGAGCGCGGCCTGACGAATCTCAAGATCGTGACCGCCGATATCAATAGTTTCGATCCGGGGAGGCGCTTCGACCGGGTGGTATCGGTCGAAATGTTGGAACATGTACGCAATCACCGGCGACTCTTTGCCCGGGTGGCCACTTGGCTACGACCGGGAGGTCGGATGTTCGCTCACGTGTTTCGGCACAAGGATTACGGCTACCTGTTCGAGGAGGACGGGACCGCCAACTGGATGGGTCGGCACTTCTTCACTGGTGGATTGATGCCCAGCGCAAACCTCCTCCGCCAGTTCCCCGAATCCTTCGCGTGTCTGGAGCAGTGGGACTGGGATGGCACCCACTACGAAAAGACGTCCAATGCCTGGCTTGCAAACCTGGACCGGCACGAAGGCGAGATCCGAGCCATCCTGAAGGCCCATTACGGAGCCACCGAAGCCGACGTTTGGCTCCAAAGATGGCGGATCTTCTTCATGGCTTGTGCCGAGCTTTTTGGCTATTCCCATGGCTCGGAGTGGGGGGTAAGCCACTACCTGTTTGCGGCTCCCGGCTAGGCATGCTCGCCGCAAGCGTGGTCCGAAACTCGAATCGGGCGCCGGCGCGAACTGCGGATTCCGGTGCGTAGCCGTTGGCGCCATGCGTCAGAATAGAGGGTCCAAATGAAGCACCAAACCCCCAGAGGGGCGAACGATATCTTGCCCGTGTCCCGCGAGCCTTGGCTTGAGTCGTGGCGCTGGACAGCGCTGGAGAAGGCGTTTCGAGATCATGTGGCCCTTTATGGCTACAGCGAAATCCGAACCCCGATGTTCGAAGACTACGATCTATTTGCCCGCTCAGCTGGAGAAACGACCGACATCGTTTCCAAGGAAATGTATGACTTTACGGACAAGGGGGATAGACATATCGCGCTCAGACCTGAGCTCACCGCGCCGGCGATGCGCGCCCTGATCCAGCACAGCCTTTGCGCCACCGGCACGGTCACTCGCCTGTCTTACTGTGGACCGATTTTCCGCTACGAACGCCCTCAGAAAGGGCGTTATCGCCAGGCCCACCAGTTCGGCCTTGAGCTGGTCGGAAGTCCGAGCGTGGCCGCCGACGCCGAGGTGATCGAGGTCACTGTGAAGTTCTATCAGGGCCTCGGCATCTCAGATGCGACCGCGCGCATCAGCTCGCTGGGTCGCGAAGAGTGTCGGTCGGCCTTTCGGCGGGCCATCGTCAACCACGCCCAAAGTTGGCTTGCCAGCCAGCCTCAGGAAATCGCCGAGAAGACCCTCAAGAACCCCCTTCGACTATTAGACAGCAAGGACCCCGACACCCAGGCCGCCCTGGTCGGTCTACCCCCGGTGACCGATTTTCTGGAGGACGAGAGCAAGCAGCGGTTTGAGGGCCTGCAAGAACTTCTCGCGGCCGCCGGCGTCCCATTTGAGGTCGACACTTCGATCGTGAGGGGCCTAGACTATTACACCGAGACCGTGTTCGAAATTCACTCGCCGAACATTGGCGCCCAGTCCGCTCTGTGCGGAGGGGGCCGTTATGACGATCTCATCAAGGACCTGGGCGGCCCAAACCTGCCGAGCGTGGGGGTGGGCATGGGCATCGAACGATGTCTCCTTGTGATGGAGGCCACCGGCCTCCTGAAAGGGGAAAAGTGCTTCGACGTGTTCGTGGTGCAGGCGGCGCCTCAGGTGTTCGATACTGTGCGCGCGGTGGCGGCCGAACTCCGGGACGCCGGCATCGGAGCGATCATCGATCCCGACCAGAAGAGCATGAAATCGCAGATGGGTCAGGCATCGCGCTCGGGAGCGAAGCTCGCGATCATCGTGAAGGAAGAGGAGATCCACCAAGGAGTGGTCACCGTGAGGCGACTTGCCGATGGAGAACAAGCCACCCTTCCCATGCGTGAGCTGATTGCGGAGGTCAAGTCCTGGCTATGAAGCGCATTTTGATCTGGTTGGCGTTTCTGCCCGGGATTGTGTTAGCCCAAATCCCCGACGTGCAGATCAAGCTAGATGCGCGCCTCGACTATGAGGTCTTCCAGGGTGCTTCATCGGCCATTCGTTGGTACGACCCATTGGGCCACCAGAGCCTGGTTGGCCTTCAACTGGGCCTAGAGCCAGGCCTGCGAGCCTATGTCTCCCAGCGCCTTGAGCGTATCCCCCATGATGGCGATCCCGACCAGCTTGACGAGTATTACGTAGAAGATCCGGGCTCTTGGCGCGTGGGCAAGCAGGTGCTTCCCTTTGGTGCGGGAATGATACGGGAGAGCGCGGTGGGGGCGAGATCGGATACAAGCCTCTTCCTCCGCGAAGTTCCCATTCACTTTGCCCTCTTCGACAGCGGCACCGGCCGCCAACGTGGCGTGATGGGTCGGCTGGGCCGACGCCTTGGCTTCAGCTTTGCCGACGGCGACCACCTCGGGATTTCGGCGACGTCGATGACCCTCATTCGCGCTCCCGAGGACTCCCCAGGACTCGGGTCGGGCTACCACCGCATCTTTGGAGCAGATTTTGCGGAGAAGTTCGGCATCACTCGCTTGGGCGCCGAGTATGTCATGCTCCGAGGCGGGAACCCCAGTCTTACCAACCAGGACGTGCTCGACATGAGCGCGACCGCTACCCCCTGGAAGGGCCAGTCTTTCACCGCCGGGGTTACGCGCTCATTCGATCAGCCGGCCAATTTCGTTCGCGGCCAAGCCTCGATCACGATATACAACCACGTGACGGTCGAACCGCTCCTCCGCTATCGCGACGGACATTTTTACGACTTTGCGGTTTCTCTGCACGTCCGCCTTTAAGGGCTCCGTCAGAAGCCATCATTGAGATATGAGCAGCACGCGACGCGCTTACGATATTTTGCGCGGCTATATTGGGCGGGAGTACGACCGCCTTGCCGGGGTCGATGTTCGTGAGGCCGAGAAGGAGCTTGAGCAGCCGGTTTCGCCCACTCCGGCCAACCCCGTCCCGCCGAAGCCAACCCCAGTTGAAGACCTCAGCACCGCGCGCCAGATTCTCGGCATTGGCGATGGCGCCGACTTCGACGAGATTCAGAAGACCTATGAGCGGCTCTTCGAGCGCAGCGATCCCAACCGGTTTCCCCAGGGCTCGGTCGAGCGGGAGCAGGCGGCAAGAATTCGCCAGCGCATTCAATGGGCCCATCGGAAGTTAACCGAAGGCTTCGACTCCACCGAGCGTCGATTTCGAACCCTTGAAATCGACTGAGACCTTCGGTCGCGTAGAATGCAAACATGGACATCAATGATCGGCGGGCCACAAAGTACGCTCGAAGCTGCTTTATCAAGCGCGGGATTGATCTCCAGATGGCCGATGTGCGCGTGCAGCACGGAGTCTGCTTCGTTCGAGGGTGCATCCAGGCCGCGGCCAAGGTCTCCATGAAAAGCGTTGAGCATGAGGCGTACCTCGTGACCCAGATCATTCGGCGCTCGCCGGACATCAAGGAGTGCGTGCTGGAGTGCACTTACAAGGAGCAATGGTTCAACTAGGGGTCTCGCCGATCCCCAGGTAGCGCCCTACCTCACCGACCAGATAGAAGCTTCCCGTAACGAGGATGGGCAGATGGGCGGGGGCAGTCAAGGCCTCTGAAATGGCCTTCTCCAACGTATCGGTGACGGTGACGTCGCCAAGACCGTCGGTAAGCATGCCAGCCAAGACGTCGGGCGGCATCGCCCGGTGGAACTGAATCGGCGTCACGACGACCCCGTTCACAACATCGGCAAGGGTCTGGTAAAAAGCGAGTTGGTCGTGCCCGGCCACCATGCCGGTAAGGAGAAACACTTGCTGGATGCCGGATTGGGCCAGGGAATCCCGCAAGGAGGCGCCCGCCTCGGCATTGTGCGCGCCATCGAGAATCCAATCCCGCCCGAGCGCATGACAGCGTTGCATGCGGCCCGGCAGCCAGGCTTTGGCCAAGCCTTCTCGATTGGTCTCGGTGCTGCGGGTCGCCCCCGAAGCATCCATCAAGCCCAGGGCCACCGCCGCATTGTGAGGCTGCCACGTTCCGACCAAGCCGGTCACCACCCGATCGTAGGTTCGGGCGGGTGTCGAAACTCGCCAAGCGTCGCCCTGCGGCTCCAGTGCGATCTCCTTCCCTACCTCCCAAACGGGCGCTCCTTGCTCAAATGCCACCGCGTGCACCACTGCGGCCGCTTCCGTAGGTAGTCGACCGATGATCACGGGCCGCCCTTGTTTGATCACGCCCGCTTTTTCGCGGGCAATCTCCGAATGGGTCGCCCCTAACACGGAAACGTGATCAAGACCAATGCTCACCACCGCCGCCGCCGCCGGTTCGATGATGTTGGTGGCATCCAGCCGTCCGCCAAGGCCGACTTCCAGGGCAACCCAGTCGCACTTCTTCCTTTGAAAAAGCAGAAAGGCCAATCCCGTCTTGAATTCGAATTCGGTAATGCCACCAAATGCCGTGGCGGCCAGGGAGTCGCCCACCGGCCATAACTCGCTCGCCAGTTCGGCAAGAAGCTCCTTGGAGACCATCTGGCGACCTATTTGCCACCGCTCGCGCACATCGTAGACAAATGGGCTGTAGTAGGCGCCCGTCAAGAAACCGGATTCCACCAGCATGCTCTGAAGGAAGGCGGTCACCGATCCCTTGCCGTTCGTTCCCGCGACGTGAAGGAAGCTGGGTGATGCGGGCCCCAGGCTGTCTTTCAGCCCGGCGCGGAGGGCAAACTCCTGCATGCGGTCGAGCCCCAAGCGCCATCCTCGCGGCTCCAGGCTCTGGATGGCGGCAACGGTTTCTTCGTAGTTCAAATCGTAACCTTGTCTGCCACGAGTCCGGACGAGGCGATCCTTTTGACCGCTTCGTCAAAGAGTTCTCCGCCTCGATCTCCGGCAAGGGTGAGCGAGAATCGCACAAACCCTTCACCCTCGGAACCGTAGCTGTCGCCAGGGGTGACCATCACCTGAGCGCGGCGCAGAAGCTCACGCGAGAATTCAAAGGACGTCCAGCCGCGTGAGGGAATGCGAGCCCACACATAGAACGCGGCCTTTGGAGCCTCGACCGGCCAGCCAATGCGGGCCAGCCCATTGCAGAGGGCGTCGCGGCGGGCTTGATAGAGCGGAATGATGGCCCGTGGGTCCTCGTTCCGGAGCGCCCATGCGCCGGCATCGGCGATGGCGGCGAACGCCTTTGTATCGATGTTCGTCTTGAGGCGCTGGAGGTTGGCGGTGGCGTCTTCCGAACCCAAGGCGAACCCAAGGCGCCAGCCAGTCATTTGAAACATCTTGCTGAGGGAGTGGAATTCGATCGCGACTTCCTTAGCCCCGGCCACTTGAAGGACGCTCGGTGGCTTGAAGCCATCGTAGGCCACCGTAGCGTAGGCCATGTCGCTGGCGATAAGGATGTCGTATGTGCGGCAAAACGCAACGAGGTCCTCATAGAATGCGCGGGGCGCCACCGCACCGGTCGGGTTGTGCGGATAGCATGTGAAGAAGAGCTTGGCGCGCTTGGCGACTTCGCTGGGGATTGCGGCGAGATCGGGG
>Ga0302319_10004980_pt1 | contig 27010 bp, 29 predicted proteins | sample Bog_T0_2_FD_203319 | JGI IMG/M metagenome (GOLD analysis project Ga0302319, IMG submission 203319) | Peat permafrost microbial communities from Stordalen Mire near Abisko, Sweden - Bog_T0_2 | ecosystem: Environmental > Terrestrial > Soil > Wetlands > Peat | place: Sweden: Abisko, Stordalen Mire... | reverse complement strand
GTCCTTGATCCGCAGCCATTGATCCTCTCGCAAATGCACATAATAGCTCAGCAAAACCTCCTGGTTCCGCAAAGCCTATCTTATTTACCCTTGAATGTCCACAGGCCCTAGTGCGAAGGCGCGTTCGTCGCGGACCTCTCTTGGGAGTATTTGATTTCCTGCGCCTTCTTCATTTTTTCGGAGAGTTCGATTTCAGCCTGTAATTCCTTGGCACTTGCCGAATCGGACTTCGCCCGCAATTCCATCGCAGCCTTGGCCTTGACTGGATCATAGTTGAATTTCTGCTGTAAATCAGGCGGCAGCTTGTAAAGATAAACCAAGGCCCCCCCATCCTTGTAAATAATCGTTACCGCGTCGTCCTCGACCCGGACGACATGAACATCCTGATACTTGGTTCCATCCGTCGTCGTCCAATCTTCCGCCCGCCCAATGGATGAGCCGAGCGCCAAGGCAAGAATGAGAAAAAAGACTTTCATGATTAACAATCTATCTCCCGGAGCGCCAACGATCAATAAGCTTCGATACATGTTCATTTTATATCTTTAAAGGATGTTCAACCTCGGAATAACCTTAATCAGGGCAGGTCATCACCGAAGAGAGGCCCAGGTTGTTGCCCTTTCTTTTCCCGGAGCGCTTGCCGGATTTTTTCCAGCTCCTCCGTGCGGTCCTCGGTTTCTTCCCAGACATCCTGACTGACAAAAATGGGCGCTTTGGCCTGGGTAGCCAGAACAATGCAGTCACTCGGCCGGGCATCGATCTCGATCACCTTGGAATGAACTTCGTTTTGGGCCTTGAGGATGACCCGGGCAAAATAGGTATTGCTGCGCAGGGCATTGATCACGATGCGTTCGACCTTGATGTCAAAGGCATTGAAAATGAAGCCGATCAATTCGTGCGTCAGGGGCCGCTCGTTATGCTCGCCGCGCATCGACATGGCAATGGCGCGCCCGACGCTGGGTTCGACATGAATGACAAAGCTTTTTTCTTCATTGCCGATGAAAATGGCCAACGTGTGCTGATCCGTGGGAAAAACGCCAAAGACCTCCACCCGCACGACATCCGTATTCACATATTAGAAGTACCACCGCGCGTGAGGAATGACAACGACGTAACAGACACTGTCACATTTTTAATCTGCATACCGACCGATGAAACAATCTCTATCAGGTCCGATGGAGGAAATGCGGCATGACGCCCGAAACAGGTTTGGGGGTCACCTTGGCATCATTCAGGTCGCCCGTGTAAGCAAGGATAACTGTACCCTGCTCATTATAAGCAATGAAGGAACTTTGCGCCGGGGTCTGGGCCATATGATCCAGTGCCGCATCGAAGCCCAACATGACCAGGATCAGGCTGGCCATGAGGACGGCAAAAGTGAGGAGAAATCGTTTCACGCTGGTATATAAAAGTTATCGGTTTTTAGGCCACAAAGTTTATAGCAGAAAACCGGTCAAGGGGCTAGTGGGATTTGCCGTCCGGGTTGGCGCACCCAACCCGACCTCCCAAGCGGTCCGCCCCGCCTGCACGGCATCGCGGAAGGCACGGGCCATGCGGGCGGGGTCGCGGGCGGCGGCCAAGGCCGTGTTGATGAGAACGCCATCCGCTCCAAGTTCCAGAGCCGCAGCAGCATGCGATGGAGCACCGAGGCCTGCGTCGATGATGACCGGTACCGTCGCCTGCTCAATGATGATTTCGAGCTGGCCGCGGGTTTCGAGGCCGCGATTCGAGCCAATCGGGGAGCCCAGCGGCATGACCGTGGCCGTTCCCACTTCCTGAAGGCGTTTGGCCAGAACGGGATCGGCATTGATGTAGGGCAATACGGTGAAACCTTCTTTGACCAGAATCTCAGCCGCCGCGAGTGTTTCAATGGGATCAGGCAGGAGATAGCGCGGGTCGGGATGGATTTCGAGCTTTACCCATTTCGGCAACCCGGCGGCGGCGGCGAGACGGGCGAGGCGCACCGCTTCGGCGGCATTCATCGCGCCGCTCGTATTCGGTAACAATAGGTATTTCTTCGGATCGATGAAATTAAGAATATCGGCGTAAGGATCGTCCTGCCCGGTGAGGTCGGCCCGGCGCAAAGCCACCGTGACAATCTCCGTTCCGCTGGCTTCGAGGCACTCCGCCATGGCCTGGTTGGAGGAAAACTTGCCCGTGCCCACGAGCAGCCGTGAGCCAAAAGTGCGTCCCGCGATGGTAAGACCTGTCATGATAGATTTAGTGTTAATTCCTTCGACTCATCCCAGAATTTCCAGATCACACACGGTATTTCTCTAGTCAGAGTCCTCAAAGACCATTTCTCGCCCGCCACAGAATCAACGTAGGCCTGCGGATTTTCACATTCCAAAAATCCCACGACCAGCGCCCGGTTTTCCTCGAAGCGCCCCCGATGCGGATGCTCCGGATGCTCCCAGACATAAAGCAGCCGCCGCCGGGTTCTCGGGTTTTTCCAGAGAATCCGCGAATATTGGAGCCGGGCTTTGTCTGCGAGGTCGGAATCACTCATTTAGTTATTATTCCATTATACAATGCCCATTGGTGATGTGCGAGGTCTCTCGGCTCACCGCGTTTAAGTTTTGGAGCCAACAAGTCTTCAGGAGCAGGCACCTCAACGGCCAACCGTCCATAATTTTTTTGGGAGGAACGCTTGCTCCATTCCGAAGGCAACCCAGCCAGGGCCTCGTCCGGCATGAGGTTGATATGCCAGCCCTTTTCGAGTTCAAACAGTGAACCTATGTGCGCTTCATAGCAAAGCTCGGCCACTTCGTCATCCTGCGTAATGGGGTCAACGTCCATGCTGTTCTCGGGCAAAGGAGATTCAATCCCTCGTTGTGCGGCATGCCAAAGCAAGGCACCTGAGCCGATTAAGATCAACTTCCCCGGAGCTTTCAGTCTTTGGCCCCACTCGGCCAACCATTGCTCCACCTGGATCGGATATTTTAATTCACGGCGTGGCACCGGATCAATCTGGCCAAATTCCGCCCTTGCGTCAAAAACTGCCTGCGTATTTCTGCTTGTGCTTCGCGGTGATCCTGCTTAGCTAAGCATTCCCTTTAACCCAAGAACTCTTTATGTCCCAGCATCGCAGCCTCCGTTCCTCCAGCACCATCGCAGCCAAGCGCAACGTCCTGAAACGTTTCGAGCGCGTCGACCTGCTCAAAAAGCGCGGGGTGTGGAAAGAGGGCCGCAGCGTGATGAACCTGCCGAAAACCAAGCCCGACGCCTAAATTCGGCTGGTCTGGTCGATCGGACTTGTGCCTTTCCACCTCTATTGCTTAGCTAGGGAAATAAGGATTGTCGGGACTGCTGGCTTGCGCAGCATCAGTCGGTCGCGGGATCCTTTTATTTCAGTCAAGGGTACTTTGTGCGTTTGAACCAATATCTTGCCCGGGCCGGTTTCGGCTCCCGGCGCGCCTGCGAGGAATTGATCCTCGAGGGATCAGTCACGATCAACGGCCACCGGTTGCGCGAGCTGGCCACGCGGGTCAGCGCGGAAGACAACGTCCTTGTCCACGGCAAGCCGGTAAAGATGCCTTTACCGCTCGTCGCCATTCTCCACAAGCCACCGGGTTACCTTTGCACTTCGCCCGAAGCGACGAAGGAGCGGACGATCTACGATCTCCTCCCCACTGGCTGGCCGCGCGTGGTCTATGTCGGGCGGCTCGACAAGGATTCCGAGGGCCTGCTCGTCGTCACCAACGACGGCAACCTGGCCCAGCGGCTCACGCATCCCTCGACCAAGATGCGCAAGACCTACATCGTCACGCTCGACAAGGAGTTCGATTTCGCCCTCGCGCCGAAGATGAAAAAGGGCGTCTCCATCGAGGAGGGCTTTGCGCGGATGGAGGACATCTACCGGGTCGGCCCGCGCACGCTGAAGGTGGTGCTGACCCAGGGCCTGAAGCGGCAGATTCGCGAAATGTTTTTCAAGTTCGGTTACGAAGTGAAGCGCCTCGTCCGCATCCAGATCGGGAATCTCTCCCTCGAAAACCTGCCCGCCGGACAACATCGCGTGCTCACCCAGGATGACGTGAAGCGCTATTTTCCGTCCGGTCCCGGCGCGCGGCCCGTCCAGAAAAGACCCCCAACCAAAATCAGCCGCTCCATCGTAAAAACCACCGCGAAAAAGGAGAAGAACCATGTCTAAATCCGTGCCATCCGACGCGAAAGCCCTTTGGGGCGGACGCTTCACCACCCCCGCGGCGGAACGTTTGCGCGACTACACCCAATCGGTTTCGTTCGACTGGCAGCTCTACCGGCATGACATCGCCGGAAGCATCGCGCACGCAAAGATGCTGAATCAAATCCGCGTGCTCACCGCCAGCGAGCTCAAGGTCATCATCGACGGTCTCCTCGAAATCCGGGCGCAGATCGACCGCGGCCAGTTCAAGTGGCGGACCGATCTCGAAGACGTCCACATGAACATCGAGGCGGAACTGACCGCGCGCTGCCCCACCGGCGCGAAGCTGCACACGGGGCGCAGCCGCAATGACCAGGTCGCCACGGCCATGCGCCTCTGGCTCAAGGAGAAGATCGCCGCGAACCAGGGCGCGATTGCCGGGTTGCAGGCGGCTCTGGAGACCTGGGCCTCGCGCGATATCAAGGTGGTGATTCCCGGCTATACTCACCTCCAACGCGCCCAGCCCGTGCTGCTCGCGCATCATCTTTTGGCCTACGTCGAAATGCTGGAGCGCGACTACCAGCGCCTCGCCGATTGCGCCAAGCGGGTCGACGTCCTCCCGCTCGGTTCGGGCGCGATTGCGGGAAGCACGCTCCCGCTCGACCGCGAGTTTGTCCGCAAACTGCTCGGCTTCGCCCGCGTCTCGGAAAACTCCATGGACGCGGTGAGCGACCGCGACTTCATCGTCGAGTACAACGCCGCCTGCGCGCTGCTGGCGGTGCATCTCTCGCGCCTCGCCGAGGACCTGATTTTGTGGTCGAGCGCCGAGTTCCATTTCATCCGCATCGGCGACGCCTACACGACCGGCTCCAGCCTCATGCCTCAGAAAAAAAACCCCGACATCGCCGAGCTGGCCCGGGGCAAAACCGGACGCGTGATCGGCAATCTCGTCGCGCTCCTCACGCTGCTCAAGGGTCTGCCGATGACTTACAATCGCGATTTGCAGGAGGACAAGGAGCGGATGTTCGACACGGCGGAAACGGTGCAAAGCACGCTGCTGATTTTCGCGGAGATGCTCGGTCATATCGAGGTGAACGCCGATGCCTGCGCGCGTGCCGCCGCCGATCCGCTTTTGCTCGCGACCGATCTCGCCGACTGGCTGGTGCGCAAGGGCATCGCCTTCCGGGATGCGCATCATCTCGTCGGCGCGGCGGTGGCACTTGCCGAAAAGCGCAAAGTACCGATCACCAAGCTCACGCTTACCGAGTGGAAAAAGATCAGCCCCGTCTTCGACAAAAGCGCGCTCGAAGTTTTCTCCGTGGAAAAGGGCCTCGCCGCGCGCACCACCACCGGCTCGCCCAATCCGAAGCTGGTGAAGCAGCAGCTCGTCCGCTGGCAGAATATTTTGGCGGAGAGAAAACATCCGTCATCCTGAGCCATCCGAGCTTGTCTCGGTGGCTTGAAGAGATCTCTAATTATATGGCTTTTGCGTCCCGCCTTCTTTGCGTGTTCGTTCTCTTGGTGACTATTTCGCTTACGGCCCGGGGCACTACCATTGATCTCACGACCGATCAATTGACCCCCGATAACTACAACCCGGCGAAGATACTCGCGACGGCTGATAAACTCATCGCCTCGGGAAAGGAAGCTGCCTACTCCTCGCTGCTCAAATATGCGGAGAAGCCAATCGCTGTGCACATTGAGAATAGAGACGACTATGCGGCTTGGCTCTGTTTGTTGGTCTATGACCCCAAGCCTGATTCAGGTCTACCAACCCCACTGTTTGGAGCGCCGGATTTTCCCGACATAGATCACATTGTTCTCAACCGCATTGATTGGCCTCGTTTTCCTCTAGCCCTAAACCAAGGCGTTCCTTTTCTGCTCGTGTCGGGCTACGATATCGCGGGATTTCCCGAGCCGGGCTCCTGGTTCATAAAACGTTGCCGGGCCAATGGGATATTTCACACGAACATCTATCCAATTCCCTCCCATGCGGAAGCTAAAAAGGCGCTGAACGATTTGATCTCCTCACAGGAGTGGAAGGCTTTATCCTGGTCTGATCGGCAGGACCAACCTGAAAAGATTGAGTTTCTCCGTTCACAGGTAGAGCGCATCAAGTAAGAAAAGCCTTTCACTCCGCTGCCTGCCTTCCCCTCTTCAGCCCTCTGCAGTCCTCCGTGCGAAACCGTTCCCCTCAGTAATTTTTGAAGTGCGACGGTCACAGACCGCCGCTACAGTGACAAGCTCCATGCATCATTTCCAAGTCAAGAAGGGCGAGCTTTATGCCGAGGGCGTTTCGCTCTCGAAGCTGGCCGACACCTACGGCACTCCGCTCTACGTCTATTCCGCCAATACGATCACGGATCATTTTGACCGCCTCACCGCCGCACTCGCGCCGCTCGATCACCTCATTTGTTATGCGCTCAAGGCCAACTCGAATCTCGCCGTGCTCCATCTGCTTGCGCAGCGCGGCAGCGGCTTCGACCTCGTCAGCGGCGGTGAACTGACCCGCGTGCAGAAGGCGGGCGGCCAGGCGGCGAAGTGCAGCTTCGCGGGCGTGGGTAAAACGCGCGACGAAATCGAGCAGGCGCTCGCGGCGGGCGTCTACGCCTTCAACGTCGAGAGCATCGCAGAGCTCGAATTCATCAACCAGATCGCGGGCGAGAAAAAAAAGCGCGCGCCCATTGCCATCCGCGTCAATCCGAACGTGGACGCCTCGACCCACTCGAAGATCACCACCGGCACCTACGAAAATAAATTCGGCATCGCGTTCGAGGAAATCGGACCGCTCTACGCCCGCGCGGCCCGGATGAAAAATCTGCGCCTCCTCGGTGTCCAGACGCATATCGGCTCGCAGATCACCACCGTGAAGCCGTTCGTGCAGGCGATCCGGAAGATGCTTCCGCTCGTGCAGGAGCTGAAGGCGCTCCATCACATCGAGTTCTTCGACATCGGCGGCGGACTCGGCATCGTCTACGATCCGGCCCTGGCGAGCGGCCAGCCCGGCTGGTGGAAAAGGCAGAAGGTGAAGCCGCTCACGCCCCCCAGCTATGGCGAGCAGATCGTGCCGCTGCTCAAGCCTCTCGGCCTGCGCATCCTCGTCGAGCCGGGCCGCTTCATGGTCGGCAACGCCGGTGTGCTTGTGACCGAGGTTCTCTACGTCAAGAAGACGGGCAAGAAAACCTTTGTCATCGTCGATGCGGCGATGAACGACTTGATCCGTCCCGCATTTTACGAATCGTATCACGAGATCGTGCCGCTCAAGGGCAAGGGCGAAAAACTCGTCTCCAGTGATGTGGTCGGGCCGATCTGCGAGTCAGGCGATATCTTCGCGAAAGACCGTCCCCTGCCCGCGCAAAAGCCTGGCCACCGGCTCGCGCTGCTGAGCGCGGGCGCATATGGATTCGTGATGGCCTCCAATTACAACACGCGTCCCCGCGCGGCGGAGGTGCTGGTTGACGGCGCGAAGCATCGCGTCGTTCGGAAGCGCGAGACGGTGGCCGATTTGTTGCGCGGGGAGACGGTATAGCTCGCAGCCGCGATCGTCAGAGCGTGGTTTGCATCCACCGCTAACGGCGGCGGCTACGGCGCACGCTTGGAGTTGACGATCTCGTCGCGGAGGAACTTGAACTTGGGGCCGATGACCGGGTCCTTGAGATAAGCGGCCAGCGGCCGGTCCAGACGCTGGCTCCAGTTGTCGTCGTTCGCCGTGCCGGGCTTGTTGAATTGCCAGTCGACGGCGAGGAGATCGCTGATGGTGAAAATCGTCCAGCACGACTTGCATTCGAGCAGCGCGCGGAGGAAGGCCTCGTGCAGCGGTTCGGTCAGGAAGACAGGCGGCTCGTTTTCGTCCGCGCCGAGGAAGCGCATCAGGCGCTGCAGGTCGAGCCACGCTTCGTGTCCGTTCGGGCCGCGCCAGCGCCGGGTGAGTTCCTGGTACCACGTCACCAGCGGCGCGTGATCGTGCGTGCCCCAGGTCGCGATGCTCAATTCGGACATCTCCTCCTTCGGGATGAACTCGCGCGTTTCGGTATCAACGATGAATTGCGGGATGGCAAAACCGGGGATGCCCAGTTTTTCCAGCAGCGGCGGCACATACTTGGGGACGAGGCCGAGGTCTTCCGCGATCAGCGACGTTGTCCCGGATGCTTCCTGGATCATCCGCAAAAGCGCCTCGCCCTCGGCGCAATTCAACGCGGCATCCTCCTCGGTGGTGTCCGGGCGGGGGATGAAATGCGGCTCGCGTCCGCCCGCCTTTAATTTCGCCTCCTCGGGGCTGAGGAAGGTATATTCCGCATCCTGCTGCGGCATCCAGGGGAAGCTGTAAATGCGGAAGAAGCCGAGCACGTGGTCGATGCGGAAACCGTGGAAGATCAGGCTGGTCGCGGTGATGCGCTGGCGCCACCACGCGTAATTTTGCGCCCGGTGCATCGGCCAGTCGTAAAGCGGGATGCCCCAGTTCTGGCCCCAGCGGCGAAGGAATTCTCCTCCCGTGAAGAAAGGCTCCGGCGGCGCGCCCCCCGACCAGGTGAGATCAAAGAGTTCGTGCTCCGACCAGACATCGGCGCTGTAACGGCTGACCCCGAAGGGAATGTCGCCAATGAGCCGCACCTTTTTCTCGTCCGCCCAGGCGCGCACGTCGGCCCATTGCCGCCAGGAAACCCACTGCACGTAAGCGGTGAACTGCCGGTAGCGGATCAATTCCTCGCGATCCGAGGCGCGCGTCAGCCATGCCTCCGCTTCGGCCAGCGTCTGGTGTTCCGGAATCCACTCATGCCAGAGCGCGTTGTTGCTATACTCGTTGAGAAGCGTGCGAAAGAGCGTGTAGCCCGGCAGCCAGCCCATGTTGTCTTCCACAAACGCCTGGAATTCGTAGGCGCTGTCGGTCCCGGTTTCGAGATCAACGGCCTCAAATTCCACATAGGCGTGGGATAAAGCCTCGAGCTTGAGTTGCTTGATCTGCCGGTATTGCACCGGGCCGCTGCGTAATTGCGCGAGAAGCGAGGGGGGAAACAACGTGTCGAGCGTCTCCTGCTGCAAACCGGGGACCAGTTCCGGCGTCAGCGTCAGGTAGACCGGGTCGATGGCCACGGAGCTGATCGCGTTATAGGGACTATTGTCATCGCCGGTTTCGTTGATGGGCAATACCTGGAGCAACCCCATTTTTTGCTCCGCGCAAAACGAGATTGCCTGTCGCACCGCTTCCGTGTCGCCGATGCCGAAATCGTTCTCGTGTCGCAGCGCAAACACCGGCACCAGCGTACCGGCTAATCGTGGGTAAACAAAATCGGCCATATTTGTCAGAGTAGCGGGCAAAACCGTTTCCCCGCAAGCCTGCTCCTACAGCCCAATCATTTGGAGGCTCGACGACAGGCGTGCCCGCCGTCCCGCCCCATTACCTGTTGCCCTCTACGTTCCTCTGAGGTAGCCGCCGCTGTTCCAGCGGTCGTGAAGTTTAGGCATTCCGCCATCGCGTGACCGCTCTCCCCTCCGCAGCCCCAACATGATCGACCCAACCCCACGCCCTGCAAAGCCGCCCCCTCTTTCGCGCCCACCCTAAAAGGGCTACCTAAATTCTGCCCGAACTTTTTCGACAATCAATGAGCCGCTGGCTTTTTGTGCGGATAGAGATATTTACTGATATCCTTATATTCGTCCCATGAAATCGCCTCATTGTCCCAATCATTGCCGAGTATCGTGTATTGTTCTCGTGCGATGGCCCAATGCTCTCCTCGGTAGGCTGCATCCATAAAATAGGTCCGATAGAACGTGGATCGAGGGTAAATCTCGAGGTATTTTCGATAAACGGATTCCGTTAGCTTCCAAACGTCCTCACGTTTAAAAATTCCCCTTGCGCCAATATCAGAAACATCCGTGAGTGCTTGGGCAAGGACCATCGGGATATTAGCTGACCAATTTTGGGTGGCGGCGCTCTCCTGCACAGCCTTCCATACGTCATCCACCGATCCATACCAACGAGGCTGCAGGTAATGAGCCTTGGCACCCCAAGCATCAAATTCGTTGGGATCAGCTTTGATGGCGCGCTGGAACCACGTTTCCATTGTCTCACGATCAAGCCCCTGACCCAAAGCGACTATCAGCATATCCTTTGAGATTTTCGTCTCGCCGGGATATTTGGCATAGCCAGCCTCAAAAATGCTCTGCGCTTGATTCAGGTATTGTCCAAAAGCCTCAAATTGCTGAGGGCCTACGGTGTTGGCCAAGCCAGACCCACGCGCTGTCCAGGCCATGCCTATAAAATAGTCACCGTCCAAGGCCCACCGCAATCCGCTGTCCGTACCCGTTTCATTGTAGGCTTGGTCAATTGCCGCGATGGCGAGGCTCATGGTCGGCAGATCAAGTTCGCTACCGCCCATAAGCTCTGCTGGCATTGTGTAGAGAAGGTGAACCGGCGCTTTATCTTTGATCAGTTGAGCCTGCGCCTTTTCCCAAAGCGAGATGGCTTCCGGAATCATCTCCATGCCGGAGGTGGTACTATGAGAATGATCCCCATAGATAGTTCGCTTTAGAATCGTTATAACCACCGTCTGCATCTCCCATAACCTCAAGGCGGCAGGAGAATCCTCCTGGGCTGACAGGATCAACTTTTTGCAGGCGGTTACCGTATCAGCATCGCTGTTCGGATAATTTTTGCCGGACATTGCATTCAGATAGAGATGGTAAATCAGCGGATCAAGGCATCCCTGCGTTTCAATCACCTTCTTATAACGAATAATGTCTCGCAAGACGCCTTCACCGTAGGGATCGCCCCAAGTCAGGTAGTAGGCCCCGAGACGAAGAATTTCCCTGGCCATATCATCATAAGCAGCCGGCCTGGGATTCTGCTTGGCATACATAGCCAGGAGTTCGTCGCGCAACTTTTGATAATAATCCTGGTCCTTTGCCATCCTCGCCGCCATCGCATCGACATCGTAGAGCTCGATTTGCGCCGGTTGCGCTGAAGAATTGCCCGAGGAATCGTCTTGCCCCGCCTCGCCAGTGGTGGCGGGCCCGGATTGACTCGTAGTGCTGTTTGCCACCGGCGTAATGATCACCTGGATGTACGCAATGGCCTGATTAATATCCTGATTGATCTTGGCCGGATTGTGCGTTCCCAGGTCGGTGATGGCGGATTGAATGGCAGTGATTGACGCCGCTTTTTTCTCGTCGGAAACCTTGGCCTTTTGCATCCAGCTCAACGCCGAATTTAACAACGCGGAACGCTCAGCATCATCGGTTGTGGCCAAGGCCTGATTCAACTCACTAATGGCCTTGTCTGGCAGGGGATAACCGCTGCCCATCGCCTGCGAAGAGAAACCGAGGTAGCCCATAACCAGCACGACCAGGATCATGTGAAAAGGTGTCTTGGCTTTCATGGCGAATTGAGACCAGAGAGGCTCGCGCTCGGCCGCGTTCCCTAAAGGAAGCGGTCAACTCGGAAGCCTGACTCTACGGAGGAATAATGTCAATTTCGTCCCTGAATACCCTCTATCGGCAAAATCTCTTATAGAAATAAGCTCCCTTGTCTATTTAAGCAAAAACCAGGAAGACAGGCACGCCAGTCGTCGACCCTCCAAGGCTACAGCGTCTGCCCGGTCGCGCCGCGCGGATCGGGCGCGGCCATCGGCTCGGCGGAAAGCTCGTTGTAGAAATAATCGAGGAAATGGGGATCGGTCATCAGCTTGCCGTGCGTGACGCCATTGAGCAATTTGATCTGGTCATGCCCGGGGTGGAGATCGTCGAGGGCGCTCGCACCCGTGACCGTTTCGTCGCCGTCGTTATCGGGCTCGTAGGTGTAGCGGGCGAGTGAAGCATCGTGCGCGCCTTCCGTGATGATACCCGTCGGCGTCTTGAGCCCCGTGCCGACCACGACTTTCAGGCGCGATGGTTCGCCGGGACGGGTCAGCAGCGTGTTGGTGTAACTGAGGCTTCCCATGCGGAGACGCCAGTCGCGGACCTGGGCGAGCATTTTTTGCAGGGGGCGCATATCGGGGTCCTGGCAGAATTCCCAGTCGGGCACATCGATCTTCTTGATTCCCTCGGCTTTGCGCTGCTTCAGCCAATCATCAAGAAAAAGTCGGCGCTCCAGTTGCGCGCTGGGCCAGTAATTCTGCCAGGGGCCGATGCTAAGGAGGTCCTGGGCGCTGACCCGGATACGGCTGCTGTCGGCGGAAACGCATTCCCAGTGGGGATCGTCAAAGGGGAGCAACTCATAGATGCTGGGCCGCGTGATGGCGACCAGCTTGGTGAGGTTGGCGTCGACGTTGCTGGGCAGAAGATTGAGGAGCGAGGCAGGAAAACTGGTGGCGTTTTCCTTTAATCCGCCCGGCCCCACCACCAGCGTCTTGATCGCCTTGACCGAGCCGAGATTGGGTGCGCCGACGAGATACATCGCGGCAATGCGGCCCGCCCATTCGGGATTCTCGCTGAGAAAAGTCCGCGCGATGAGGCCGCCCATGCTGTGGCCGACCAGGACGAATTTGGTCTCAGCCGCGGGAATCCCGGTTTTCTCCTCGTGAATCCGCGCATATTCTTCCAACGTCTTTTCAAACAATGGCGCGGTGACGGTGGCGATTTCCTGGCGCCAATCGTACGAAAAAGTAAAAAAGTCGGCACCGGGTGTGTAGGCATGAAAGCCAGGGGCGTCTTGTTGCTCCGTCAGGCCTTCGAGGAAATCGCCGTAAACATCGATCGGGCCGGCGGATCGCATCGGCCCGGCCAGAAGCGGATTGGGCATGCGCAGGGCAAAGTAGAGCTTCGAATCACGGATCGCGTCGAGATCACCCCAGACGCACGGGGCATCCGCTCCCTTGGCGGCCAGATCGGGATCATAAAGCTTCGATCCCTCGTAGGCGGGCACGAAGACCAATACTTGCGCATGAAGGGGGATGTCGGCGCGAACCGGCCTGAAAATGGAAACGAAAAACATCAGCGCGGACGCGACGAGAATAATGCAAAGCCGGACAAGACGATGCTTCACGCGACGGGGGCCGACCTTGTGCCCGGAACCGGTGTAGTCCTGCTTAAATAACAACATAATCTGACTCGCTCTTTTGGGCTCAGACGGCGTTGCTCGGTCGTTACAGCCCTCAGAGGGGATGCTCCTCCCTCGCGCCTTGCCTGAGCCCAAAATAGTGTCGTCATCTTAAATCGTTATTTAAGCAGGACTACACAACGCATCGGACTGCTCATCGGCGTGATAGGAACTGCGGACGAGCGGACCCGATTCGACCACTCGAAAGCCAAGATCGAGACTGAACTGTTTCCAGTGCGCAAATTCATCCGGCTTCACCCATCGATACATGGGGAGATGCTGCGCGGAAGGGCGCAGGTATTGGCCGAGAGTGAGGATGTCGAGTTTCTCTGCCGCCATGTCGCGCAGGGTGGCGGCAATCTCGTCGTTGTCTTCGCCAATGCCGAGCATGAGACCCGATTTGGTGACAAAACCTGCGGCCTTGGCCCGGCGCAACATTTCCAGCGAGCGTTCGTACTTGGCCTGGGGCCGGACCATTTTGTGGAGCCGGGGCACGGTCTCGACATTGTGGTTGAGAATGTCGGGCCTGGCGTCGAGAACCGTCTCCAGGTCCTTCCACCGGCCTTTGAAATCGGGGATAAGAACTTCGATGGCGGTCTGCGGATTTTCCGCGCGCACGGCCCGGATCGTCTCGGCCCAGATGCCCGCGCCACCGTCGAGCAGTTCGTCACGCGCGACGGAGGTGATCACCGCGTGCTTAAGGCCCATGAGCCGGATCGCTTCGGCCACGCGGCGCGGCTCGTCGCGGTCAAGTTCCGTGGGGCGTCCGGTCTGCACGGCGCAAAAGCCGCAGCTTCGCGTGCAGATGTTGCCCAGGATCATGATGGTGGCCGTCTTGCGCGACCAACACTCGCCGAGGTTGGGGCATTGCGCGCTTTCACAGACGGTATGGAGCTTGTGCTGGTGGACGATTCCGGTCGTCTCCTGATAAACCGGCCCGCCCGGGATTTTGGCCCGGAGCCAGGCCGGCTTGCGCGCGTTGAGCGGCAGGGGTTCTCCCGCTCCGGCAGGGGCAGGCGCATTGGCGGTATTTTCCATGAACAATCAGAGCCTAGCGTGCTTTGTTGAAACCTTCAAACTACTAATGACCGCTGGCGACGAGGGCCAGCAACAGGGCGCTGCCGACCAGGATAATCATGGCTCCGCCAACGAAGATGACGACTAACAGACAAAAGCGGGCCAGTTCAAAAAGATAACGGCTCGATAATTCGAACGAGTCGTAATGCCTTCTAAATAAAAACCGAAACCAGTCGCTTCCCGATGGCACCCGGAGATAGCCTTTCGCCCTGAATTGGCGACGCCCCTGATAGCTCGCAACCCAAAGTGCGAAACCCCCAATCAGACTGAAGGTGAGGAGGCAGGCTCCGGCTATCCCGCAGACCGTATAAATATCGAGATCCATCGATGGGTACAGGGTTAAAACGTCTCGACGGGCGAGCGCTTGCCGTCATCGAGCGAGCGTTCCGCCGCCGCCGCGGCCCCCAGGGTATCGACGCGCAACTGGTAAATTTTTCGATCAACCGCGGCGTGCGCTTCGACGGAGAAGGGGTGCGGAGGATCGAGTTTTTCCCGCAAATGCGCAATCTGTTTGTGGGCTTCGGCGGCCCGCGAGGGCGAGATGGATTCGAGCGCCCTGGCCGCCTCGGGGATAAGTTCGGGGCGGTGACATAGGAGCACAAGGTCGTTGCCCGACTCGACCGCCCGGGTCGCCGATTCGCCAAGGCCGTAATGACCGACAATCGCACCCATGTCGAGGTCGTCGCTGATGACGGCGCCCGTGTAACCCCATTCTTCGCGCAAGATGCCGTGGATGATCTTGCGGGAAAGCGAGGAAGGAAAACCGCTGTCGTCGAGCGCCGGATAATTGGCGTGGCCCACCATCATCGAATCGAGTTCCGGCGCGAGAGCCTGAAAGGCCTTCCATTCGTCGCCCTGCAATTCCTCGCGGCTGCGCGCCACCACCGGCAATTCGTGATGCGGATCAACGGCGGCGCGCGAATAGCCGGGAAAATGTTTGCCGCAACTGAGCACGCCCTGTTCGCGCATGGTGCGGTTGAAGGCCCCGGCGTTCTGGATCACGGTGGCGGCATCGAGACCCCAGGTGCGGTTTTTGAGCGAGTTGTCGAGATCGCCCGCGAAGGAGACATCAACCACGGGGGCAAGATTGAGATTAAAGCCGAAGAGGAGCAGGATTTGGCCAGTCAACGCGCCGTGCCGCTCGATCAGCCGGAGATCGCCTTTCTCGCGAAGCTGCTTCGCGCTGGGAGGTTCCGCGCCACATTCCTTCAACCGCGAAACGCGACCGCCCTCCTGGTCGATGGTGACGAGGGGCACGTGCCTGACCTCGCTGCGAAGATCATCCACCAACTGGCGCAGTTGGACGGGGGCCTTGATGTTGCGCCCGAAAAGAATGAAGCCCGCGGGTTGCACGTCACGGATGATGGCCGCCGTCGTGGCATCCAGACTGGTGCCGGGCACCCCCATGATAATATATTGACCGCCTTTCATTGACATTCAATCCGAAGGGCCGAAAAATTTCACATAAGCTGCCACTAATATTCCTAAAAATAGAATAATCGAACCAAATATCCTCATCTGTTTTTTCCTGAAAAGGCTGAACGTTGAGGAGTCCAGAGATATAAGCAAGAGAACCGCCCCAATCACTGCAATTATAACTCCGTTTGATATTGTAAGCGGGAGAGCGTGTGAGCGCATTGTACGGATTTAGAGTACCACTAAAGTCACTGCTGGATACAAGCGTAACTTTTGCTAGGCTTCAACCAATGCCTACCTACGAATACGAATGCGCCAAGTGCAAAAAGTCGTTTGAACTGGTCCAATCGATGAAAGACGACGCGCTGAAGACCTGTCCCAAAACCCTCTGCCGTCAAAAAACCTGGGGCAAGGGCAAGGTGAAGCGGAAGATCGGCGCCGGGGCAGGTTTGATTTTCAAAGGCTCCGGATTCTACATCACCGATTACCGAAGCGAGGGCTACAAGAAGTCGAAGAGCGACTCGGCCAAACCCGCCGAAAGCACCTCTACGACGTCGACAAAATCCGATACGGCCAAGGCTGAGTCGCACAAGCCGGAGGTCAAGCCAGCCGCCAAAAAGGAAGCGTGAAATGAACCGGCGAATTCCCCTCTTCGCCGCGCTAACCATGGTCGGCTTCTCTCCCCTCCGTGCCCAGGAGACCCCGGCAACTCCCACGCCGCCACCTGATGTCCCCGTGGTTTCCACGGCGACCTCGCAGGATTATTCTGAAGTCACCTGCACCAGTTCAGATGCCGCCGCTTGCGCCGATGCCCTGCAACTGGCCACGGATACGCGCGAACGGCTTGGCCCCCTGCTTGAACTCGGGCCGAAGTGGCGCTTTCCGGTCCATATTCATATCATGACCCCGGATGATCCCCTCCTGGCCAAAATCAACCGCGAGGCGTCGGCGGTTTTCTCGCAGGGCACAGGCATGAAAATTGAGGCGGTGCTTCCCTCGAGCGACCCGACCGCTCACGAATTCATTCAGCGGCAATATGTGACCGCGCTGCTTTGGGAGAAATTTTTTGCCAATACGACGACATTCGATAAGGACACGAGGCTCGATATCGCCCCTCTCTGGCTGGTGGAAGGATTGCGTGAATGGCTGAACGAAGACCCCGAACACAATCGCGAGGGCATCGTGCGCCGCGCTGTCCAAAATCAATCCGCTCCCGCGCTGGCCCAAGTGACCGGCTGGCATGAATTGAGCGACGATCGACTGCTGGGGATCTGGCAACGGGCTTTTTCCTATTACCTGGTCGATAGCCTGACTCAGGCCGGGTCTCGCCGGGATGATTTTCAGCAATGGCTTAACAGCTTTGCCACTGCCAATCCATCCACGGATCAGCTCCACTTCCCCACGGAGTCCGCCTGGCAGCGTGAACTGGTGGACGCCACGGCGCGCAGCCGCGATCTCGTTTTTACCTGGGCGGAGACTTCCGCCGAATTGTCCGCCGATGACACGATCACCTTTGCCGCGTCGAAGGATGCCAAGGTGCAGACGTGCACGCTCGATACAGTCACCACCATGCCTAGAAGCCCTCTTTTTACCGAAGCCTTGAAGGAAAGAATCTATGTCCTGACCCAGCTGGAATTGCGGGCGCACCCGAGCTGGCATGCCATTCTTGAAAACTATCGCGCGGCGCTGACGGCCCTCGCTAACGACGCCGACCCGGATGAGGTGAACAAACTTCTCCAGGAGGCGCACCGGGAGCGCGCAGTCGAAATGGATTACCACACAAAATTGCTCGATTACGTCAACTGGTATGAAGTCACCCGGGACTATGGCGGCGATTCAACCCACTTTAGCTCTTATTTCACCACGGCCAGGGAAATGGAGCGGATCCAGGCCGACCCGGCGCATCCCAATCCGATCCGCGCGAATCTCCTCGAGATCGAATCGCAATTATAAAAGAGCGAAGCTCATGGAAAATACGATCATCGATCAACGCTACGCCCTGCTGGCCGACATCGGTGCCGGTGGCGAAGCCCACGTCTTTCGCGCGCTGGACAACACGACGGGTAACGACGTGGCGGTGCGGCTTGCCTATCGCCACAGCACGCGCAGCGCGACCGGCGAACCGGCTTCCCACCATGACTTCTGGGTGTCCCTTCTCGCCGAGGGCACAGACTCCAAGTTCGGCACCTACCAGGTTTTTGAGCTGCTGGAAGGCCGTACCCTTGGCCAGTTGATCCCGTCCGGACCGCTCGATGCCGAGAGTTGGCGTCTATTCGTGGAGCAATCCCTCGATGCCGTGGGTGCCCTGCACGATGCGGGCTGGGTTCACGGCGATCTCAATGCCGATAATTTTTTCCTGACCGAGAAATGCTGGAAAGTCCTCGAACTTCCCTTCCATCTTATCGATCCGCCCGAAAAACGCTCGGCGCTTTTTGGCAGCATTCACACCCTGGCACCCGAACAGATCGATGGCGGGCGACCCACTGTCCTGTCGGATATTTATTCGCTCGGCTGCCTCTATTATTACGCCGCTTCGGGTGACTATCCCCATACCGGGGCGAACAGCAAGGAAGTCGCCATCCACTGCCTGCTTTACCCTCCTGACCCGCTGGAGGAGAAGGCCGCCCATCTCCCCCCGGGATGGTGCGCGTGGGTGATGAATCTGCTGGCCCGCGATCCCGCGCAGCGCACCCAGACCGTCGCCGCGGCACGTCAGGCGCTCGGGGTTCCAGTTGCATAAAAGCATCTTCGTGATTTACTGCCTCACGTATGACGCCTGAATTCCGCCGTGATCCCCTTCACAACACCTGGGTGGTTTTCGCCCCGGAACGCCAGCGCCGCCCGCAGGATTTCCTGCCCGCGACCTTCGAGGGCACGGCGCTTGATCCCTTCGCCGAAGGCAATGAACGCCTCACGCCGCCGGAGGTCTATGCCATCCGCAAGGAGAAATCGAAGCCGAACGAAGCGGGCTGGCGCGTGCGCGTGGTGCCGAACCGTTACCCCGCCATGCGTGTCGAGGGCCAGCTCGAGGCCTCGCCGGTGGGACTCTATGATCGGCTCACCGGCATTGGCGCGCACGAAGTCATCATCGAAACACCAGACGGCAAAAGCGCGCTCGAAGACCTCAGCATCACGGCCATCGCCGACGTTTTTTCCAGCTACCGCGAAAGGATCATCGATCTCGACAAGGATCCGCGTTTCCAGCACATCTACATCTTCAAGAATGTCGGACCGAGCGCCGGGGCTTCGCTCGCCCACGCCCATTCCCAACTCGTGGCCCTGCCGCTGGTTCCTCCTTTCATTGAAGGCAAGCTGAACCGCGCCCGCGAGCATTACCAGCTCAAGCAGCGCAGCCTCTTCAGCGACATCCTCCACACCGAGCGCGCCCATGGCTCGCGCCTGGTCGCTGAAAATGATGGCTACATTCTCTTCTGTCCGTTCGCCAGCCGCTTCCCGTTTGAAATGGCCATTTTCCCGAAGCGTCATCACTCCGAATTCATCTCCTGCACCACCAATGAGCTGCAAGACCTGGCCGAGGTTCTGCGGTTTGCCTTGCAACGGCTGAACGCCGTGCTGGAAAAGCCGGGCTATAACCTGCTCCTGCACATGGCTCCGCTCCATCGCCCGAAGACGGAGCGCTACGCCAGCGCGCGTCATGATTACTGCTGGCATGTCGAAATCGTTCCCCGCTTCAATTCGCTCGCCGGATTTGAAATCGGTCTGGGCGCCTACATCAACACGGTCTATCCCGAGGAAGCCGCGCGGTTCTTGCGCGGGGAGGTGCGCGCATGAAGGTCGTCGTCCTCTGGCACATGCACCAGCCCTACTACGTCAATCCATTGACGAAAAAAGCGATGATGCCCTGGGTGCGGCTCCACGCCGCGAAGGGTTATCTCGACATGATCGACCTTGTCACCGCGCAGCCCAACCTGCGGGTCAATTTCAACTTCACCCCGGTTCTCGTCCGCCAGATTCTCGAACTCGTCAATGGCGAGGTGGAGGACGAGTGGGAAAGCGTCAGCCGCAAACCCGCCGCCGAACTCACCAATGAGGATCGCCGTCATATCCTGGAGAACTTTTTCAAGATCAACTGGGACACGCTCATCCGCCCGGTTCCCCGCTACGCCGAACTGCTCGCCAAGCGCGGCCCGAATTACACGCTGGCCAAGCTTGACTCCATCGTGCGCCTGTTTAGCGAGGCCGATTTCCGCGATCTCCAGACGCTCTACAATCTTCAGTGGTGCGGCTTCTCCGCGGTGCGCCGCTATCCTGTTTTGCAGGAACTCAAGGCCAAGGGGCGCGACTTCACCGAAAAGGACAAGAAGGCCGTCCTCGATATTCACCGCGAAACCCTTGGACTGGTCCTGCCCGAATACCGGGCTGCGGCCGAACGTGGACAGATCGAGCTGACGACCACGCCCTACTTTCATCCGATCATGCCGCTGGTCTTCGACACCCATATCGCGCGGCGTTGCCAGCCTCATTCTCCCCTCCCCTCCGCTTTCTCGGCCCCCGAAGACGTCCGGGCGCAATTGCGGCTGGCCCAGGAACTGCACGAAAAAGTCTTCGGCAAACGCGCCCGCGGCCTCTGGCCCTCGGAGGGATCCATCGCGCCGGAAATCGTGCCGCTGATGGTCGAAGCCGGTTTTGATTACTTCTGCTCGGACGAGGGAAATCTTTTCAAGAGCCTGAAGAACGATCCGGCCTGGAATTCGCGTCAGGTTGATCACGCCGAGCTTTTTCAAGGCTGGCGCATTCACGCTTACGAAAAAAATATCCAGGCGCTCTTTCGCGATCGGCCCCTCTCCGACTTCATCGGCTTCGATGCCGCACGAAATGAAACCTCGAAGGCCGTCGCCCACCTCATCACCGATCTCAAGAATATCGCCAAAGTCGCTCCGGCCGACCGCGGAGCGGCCTCGCTGATTCTCGACGGAGAAAACGCCTGGGAAGCCTTCCCGGACAGCGGCGAGGCCTTCCTCTCCACTTTTTACCGGGCGCTGACGGAAACAGCGGAATTGCAAACCTGCCGGCTGGGTGACTACTTCGACGCCCATCCGGCCCAGGTCGAAACCTGCTCCCTTCATTCCGGTTCCTGGATCCGGAGCGATTTTGATATCTGGATCGGCGATCCGGAGGAAAACAAAGCCTGGGAATGGTTGAAGGAGACGCGCCACTTTCTCACCGAACGCGTGGCCCAGGGAAACATCGCACCGGAACTCGCCACGCAAGCCTGGTGGGAAATCTATGCTGCGGAAGGTAGCGACTGGTTCTGGTGGTATGGGCCCGATTTCACCATCGATACCGATTTTCTCTTCGACGAGCTCTTCCGGCTCCATCTCCAGAACGTCTATCGCATCCTCGGCGTCGAACCTCCCGCCCATCTCGATGTTGCGATCTGCCTGCCGAGCTCCGATCTCGGTTACACCCAGCCGCTGCGCCTGCTCACACCCGATATTTCCGGGCAGACGGAACGGTATTTCAACTGGCTCGGCGCGGGAGAGCTTGACCTCACCAAGCAGCAAACGGCCATGTTCCAGGGCGATCGCATCGGGCAAAAGCTCTTCTTCGGTTTTGGCGCGAATGACTTCTATTTCCGCCTCGACCTCAGCCGGCATCCCGAGGCCATCACCATTCGCTTCCTGCTCCCCCATCCGGCCCGAGTCACTCTTCGCGAGGGTCAGGGAGGCCATGTCTCGATGCTTTTTGAAACCAGCGGGGATGGAGTCGTTTTTACCCCCTCGCCCGCCTCCCACTTGCTGGCCCACTGGGGACGTTCCCTGGTCGTTTCCGTGCCGCGCAGGCTGCTCCGGGTCGAGCCGGGGCACGAATTCGCCTTTTTTGTGCAACTCCTGGAGGGTGGCCTTCAGCGCGAACGCTATCCCGAACGCGGCGCCATTGAGCTGACCGCTCCAGGCAAGGATTTCGAGTCGGAACAATGGTTTGTCTGACTTCGAATTTTTTGACAGGAGAGACATGAATCACATGAACGGAAAACCGTCCATATCGGAGACCTGTTTTTCATGTCCTTCATGTTCCTCATGTCTAAATTCTGTTGATTCCACCTCAAAATAGCGGTTGCTGAGCCTTGGTTTTTGTGAGATGTAAGTAACCATATGAAGAAACTTTTGGGAGTCGTGGTTTTGGCCGGTGCCATCGTGGCCACCGGTTGCTCGCATAATCCGGGAACGGACGACAATGGAACGCCTGCTCCGCTGCCGCAAACCAATGCCACCTTGAATCCAGCCGCTCCAGATCAAACCGGCGCGAACGTGACCAATACGGTGGAGACGCCGACTCCTCCCGCGCCCACGCCGGACACGACGGTTCAGCCCACGCCGCCGCCCAAACCCGCGACCAATTATCCCATGGGCATTGTCATCCCCGGCAAAAAAGGTTTCGTGAAGAGCCCCTACGCCGAATATGCCGAGCCGGTGGATGTCCGTGGTTATCCCCCCGGCACCGCCGTCCGCTGCCCCTATACCAACAAGATTTTCATCGTTCCCCAGACCTGATCAGGCAGGGACGGCAGTCCCTCGCCATCCTGTGATTTCAGGGACGCGTTGAGACTCGCATCCCTTCCCTAGAGGATCATGAAACAGTACCACGACCTCCTGCAGCTCGTCCTTGAGCAGGGTCGCACCAAATCCGACCGCACCGGCACCGGCACGCGTTCTGTCTTCGGCGCCCAGGCCCGGTTCCCATTGCGAGAAAGTTTCCCGCTCCTCACCACCAAGAAGGTCCATTTCAAATCGGTCGTGTACGAACTCCTCTGGTTCCTGCGCGGGGACACGAACGTGCGCTGGCTCCAGGAACACGGCGTCTCGATCTGGAACGAGTGGGCGGATGCGGAGGGCAACCTGGGCCGCGTCTACGGTGCCCAATGGCGGGACTGGCGCACGCCCGACGGCGGTTCGATTGACCAGATTGCGCGCGTCATCGAGCAGATTCGCCGCAAGCCCGACAGCCGCCGCCATATCGTCACGGCGTGGAATCCGGCGGAAGTCGAAGCGATGGCGTTGCCCCCCTGCCATGCGCTTTTTCAATTCTTCGTCCTCGACGGGGAACTCAGCTGCCAGCTTTACCAGCGCAGCGCCGACCTCTTTCTCGGCGTCCCGTTCAACATCGCCTCTTATGCGCTCCTGACCTGTATGGTTGCACAGGTCTGCGACCTCAAGCCCGGCGAATTTGTCCACACGTTCGGCGATCTCCATCTCTACGAAAATCACCTCGACCAGGCGAGGGAACAACTGAGCCGCGACTTTCGTCCCCTGCCCCGCCTCGCGCTTAATCCCGGGGTCCACGAGTTGCACGACTTCACTTACGAGGACATTTCGCTGCTCGATTATAACCCGCATCCGCCCATCAAGGCACCGATAGCGGTCTGATTCCAGAGGCTGTTTTCAGCCGGAATTATTTTGTGAATAGGATTGGTCAAATCGCCATTCTGCCTTTAAATCGTCTGAATCTTATCGGTCGTTCCCATGCCCACCCTTCTCGCCATTGCTGCCATGTCGGAGAATCGCGCCATTGGCGATCAGGGCAAAATGCCGTGGAATATCCCGGAGGAATATGCCTGGTTCAAAAAGAAGACCATGGGTGGCACGCTGATCATGGGCCGGAAGACGTACGAGTCGATCGGCAAACCGCTGCCGGGCCGTGAAACGGTGGTGATCAGCCGCAACTTCTCCGCAGAGGGCGTGACCATCTGCAATGATATCAACTCGCTCGACAAGACGCTTTCCAAGCTGCCCAAACCTTATTGGGTCTGCGGTGGCGTGGAAATCTACCGGCAGCTTCTCCGCTATTCCAGCACGCTCTATCTCACGCGGGTCAAGCGCGTCACTCCAGGCGACGCTTTTTTCCCCCCCTTTGAGGACAAGTTCCAGTTCGATTACGCGATTTACGAAAATGACCTGTTCCGGGTGGAAAAATGGAAGCACCTCTTTCTCTCCGAAAAACTACAACTCGAATTCGAGCAGGAACAATGGCCTTTCCCACCGACGCTTGAGGCGCCTCAAGCGTAACAAAAAAACCGGCGGCACCCTGAGGCGACGCCGGTTTTCTGAGAGGGCCTGACTTAAGCCGAGACGTCAGGACTGCTACCCGTCTCCGGCTGATGTTCCTCCTGCGAGGTCGGTTCAGCTTCAGCCTGCGCTTCCACATCGCGCGAGCTTTGGATCGGACGCTTGTCGAGCTTCGCGCCGCTGACCACGATCTGCCGGCCGAGGAAATCGGTCCGGTTCAGTTTCTCCGCCGCCTCCTTGGCGGTTTCGAGGGTTTCCATTTCCACAAAGCCGAAGCCCTTGGAACGATTCGCGCGACGGTCCATCGCGACCTCCACATTCTTCACCGCGCCGACCTTGGAGAAGAGATCGAACAGATCGCTCTCGGCGGCCTCGTAGGCAAGATTGCCAACGTAGAGCTTCGGCGACGTGATTTCCTGCGGCACCGGATCAGCCTTCGGGGGCCGGTCCTCGCGCTTGGGACGTTCGGGCCGCTCCGCCCGCTCAATGCGTTCCGCATGGGGTGTGCGCTCCTTGAACTCGGGCCGAGAGCTGGTGCTGGGACGATAGGGCTGCTTGGCTTCGGGCTTGTCTTTCTTGGGCGAAAGCCAGCCGAACAATTTGCCCAGCAAACTTTTTTCCTTCTTCGGGGCCGAGCTGGGGCCGCCGTTGGTGTGTACCCGGTTTTCGCTGTAGGAACCGCCTTGACCGCTGCGTCCCCGTCCTCCGCGCCGGCGACGTCCGCCGCCGCCGCCGCCGTTATTTCCGCCTCGTGGGCGATAGTCTGAACTCATGTGATGTTACTGACATGCCGTGAATTGCGCGTCTTGATGCTCGCGCTCTTTTTCAGGCTCTACCCGCTGGCTCAACCTGGTCTGCTGCTGACGTACCGGCAATTACCTGGCGCGAAAAATGAGACATCCGCCTGGCTGCCCTGCGACGAAAGATGCGTTCCCATCGCGCAACTGGACCGCTGAACGGCCCCCGGAAATCGCGCTGCCAAGATTGCCATCGCGTCCGGGCCCGGATGGGCCAAAGCTGTAAACGGCAATTTCATGGGAAAGTGTTGAAGCTGGTGAGGAGTCCTGTGGTCGCCGGGAAAGCAAGGCGTTCAAAGACCCGAGCGCCAATGCGCCGGGCGAGAGGTTGCGTGAGACCCTGCCGTCATCTCCATTTTGATGAGAGCAAGGGCGCCAGCTGCCCCGACCACGAAAGACTTCACAACATGTTCCTTTCTGAAGACATATTAGCGACGGTTAAAGGACACTCAAGACAAATCGCAACTAAATCGCTGGCGCGCTGGGATTTAGCGATTCCTTGGAGGGACGACCTTCTGGTCGTCTCGGCCCGGCGGGAGCCGGGCCCTCCAAACGTCCTTACCTATAGCTCCGCCAAACACCCATCCAGCCAGCCGAGGAGCTGCCGGATGTTCTCCGTGCTCTCGTCGCCCATGGTCGAAATGCGGAAGCTCGTGCCCTTGATCTTGCCGTAGCCGCCGTCGATGATGCACGAGTGCTTCGCCTTCAGCGTGCTGATGAATTTCGCCACGTCGATGTTCTTGTTGTTGGCGACGCAGGTCAGCGAGATCGACTCGTAGCCTTCCTTCGGGAAAAGATGAAAGCCGTGTCCCTTGGCCCAGGCGCGCGTGATTTTCGCGTTTTCCAGGTGCCGCGCGTAACGGGCCTCCTGCCCCTCGGCCAGGATGTCCTCGATCTTGCTCTGCAACGCATAGAAATGCGAAATGCTCGGCGTGGTCGGCGTCATGCTCGACTCCTGGTTCTTCTTGAATTCGAGGAAATCGAAATAGTAGCCGCGGTCCTTGATCGTCGCCGCCTTCGCGTAGGCCTTCTCCGACACCGCGAACACCGCCGCGCCCGCAGGCAACGCCAGTGCCTTCTGCGTCCCGGCCAGCATCACGTCGATGCCCAGTTCGTCGAAGGGAATCTTCATTGCGGTGAACGACGAAACGCAATCGACGATGAACTGCACGTCGGGGAATTTGCGCACCACCGCCGCGATTTCCCAGAGCGGATTCATCGTGCCGGTGCTCGTTTCGTTATGAATGAGCGTGATGGCGTCGAACTCGCCCGTCGCCAGCTTCGCCTCGATCACGTCGGGCAGGATCGGCTGGCCCCACTCGACCTGGTAGGCCTCGGCCTGCTTGCCGCATTTCTTGGCCACATCAAACCACTTGTCGGAAAACGCGCCGCTCATGCAGCTCAGCACTTTTTTGCTCACCAGATTACGGATCGCGCCTTCCATCACCCCCCATGCCGAGCTGGTGCTGACGAAGACCGGCTGCTTCGTGTAAAAAAGCTGCTGCAGGCCGGGCTGGATCGAGGCGTTCAACTCCTGGAATGACTTCGAGCGGTGCCCGATCATCGGTCGCGAAAACGCGCGCATCGTTTTTTCCGACACTTCCACCGGCCCGGGAGCGAACAGCTTGATGTGAGTCATAAGGGGAAAAGTGTAATCACCATTTTTTCGCTTTAACAGAAAAACGTGGCGAAAAAATAGATCCTCTCGTTCCCAGAGTCCCTCTGGGAACGCACTTGTCCGCGCGACTCCGTCGCTCAGCCGCGTCCCCCATTTCAAAACACGCTTGTCACCGCAAGTCGATTACCCTCTCCTAGCCGCATGCGAACCCGTTATCGCATGCACGAACCCCAAGGCACCTATTTCGTCACCTCCACCATCGTGGAATGGCTCCCGGTATTCACCACCGCCGCCTGTTGCGACATCCTTGCAAACTCCCTAATCCACTGCCGCGAGCACAAACAACTCCATATCCACGCATGGGTCATCATGGAAAATCACTTCCACGCGATCCTCTCCGGCCCCGACATCGCAGCTACCCTCGCCGATATGAAGCGGTTCACGGCACACGAATTATTAGCCCAGATCAAATCGGAGAAACGCGACTGGCTGATCAATCAGCTCGCCTATTATTGCGCGGCCCACAAAAAGCTCCAGCAACACCAAGTCTGGCAGGAAGGAACTCACCCGCAGGAGATTGGCTCGGACGAAATGATGCGGCAGAAGGTCGACTATATTCACAACAACCCCGTCGCGCGCGGAATGGTTGTCGGCCCGGAGCATTGGCGCTACTCGTCCGCGCACGAGTGGCTCGCGGGCGGACACCCGCTTTTCAAGTGCGACCCCTGGTGTTAAACGAATCAGCTTGGACGGAGCCGAGCGACAGAGTCGCGCCGACAAGCACGTTCCCAGACAGAGGAACCTGTCCCGATAAAGTGGACAGGGGATTGGGATAAGCTCATGGTTGTTAGTTGAGTTTGGTTTCAAAGTCCACAGGAGATTGGTGGCCGAGGGCGCTGTGGAGCCGCTTTCGGTTGTAAA